>SCPO01000001.1_pt1:0-302500 | contig 3790106 bp, 3115 predicted proteins | sample 6106821 | NCBI WGS metagenome assembly SCPO01 (sample SAMN10720448, study PRJNA508395) | human gut metagenome | isolation source: Participant 2 stool, 0 month | host: Homo sapiens | collected 2017 | reverse complement strand
TTGTATACCCTTGATGTTGCTGCAAGCATGATTCAGAGTGGTAGATACAAGAAGATTATTGTGATTGGTGCTGACAAGATGTCTTCATTGGTAGATTACACAGACCGTGCTACTTGTGTTCTCTTCGGAGATGGAGCAGGTGCGGTTTTGGTGGAGGCAACTGAAGAGGAGAACGTTGGTGTTCAGAACTCATACCTTCGTACAGATGGACAAGGTTTGCCTTTCCTTCACATGAAGGCTGGTGGTTCTGTTTGCCCTCCATCACATTTTACAGTTGATCATCGCCTGCACTATCTTTATCAGGAAGGTCGTACTGTATTCCGTTACGCAGTAACAGATATGAGCAACGACGTGATGAAGATTATGGAAATGAACAATCTGAAGGCTGATGATGTGAACTGGGTAATTCCTCACGAGGCTAATCTCCGTATTATCGAGGCAGTAACCAAGCGTGCTGGAATTCCACTTGATAAGGTGGTTGTAAACATCGATCATTATGGAAATACTAGTGCAGCAACAATTCCATTGGCACTCTGGGATGCTGAAAGCCAATTGAAGAAGGGCGATAACGTCATCTTCACAGCATTTGGTGCAGGATTTGTACATGGCGCTTCTTTCTATAAGTGGGCGTATGATGGCGCTGCTTACGGAAAGTAATCTATAAAAATAGGATAGAATAATAATCTATATAAGGAAACGCATCTTTCTTATTTCTCTATAAATAAGTAAGGATGCGTTTCTTTAGCTTAAAAACAATAGAGCTTAACTTCTTGATAGTAAAATTTTGCTAAATTCAATTTTTTATGCATAAAGCTGGTTTCGTAAATATAGTAGGTAACCCTAATGTGGGAAAAAGTACCTTGATGAATCAATTGGTGGGTGAACGTATTAGTATTGCAACTTTTAAGGCTCAGACAACCCGTCATCGTATCATGGGTATTGTGAATACTGATGATATGCAGATTGTATTTTCTGATACTCCTGGTGTTTTGAAGCCTAATTACAAGATGCAAGAGATGATGCTTGCCTTCTCTGAGAGTGCATTGGCGGATGCTGATGTGCTGCTTTATGTGACTGATGTGATAGAAAACCCTGAAAAGAACATGGAATTCTTGGAAAAGGTTAAGAAAATGCAGATTCCTGTACTCTTGCTCATCAACAAGATTGATCAGAGTGATCCGAAGAAGTTGGGTGATATTGTTGAAAAATGGCACTCTTTGTTGCCTAATGCAGAGATTCTTCCTATCTCAGCGAAGAATAAATTCGGAACGGATATGCTCTTGAAGCGCATTAAGGAACTCTTGCCGGAATCTCCTGCTTTCTTTGATAAGGATCAGCTGACAGACAAGCCTGCCCGTTTCTTCGTTTCAGAGATTATCCGAGAAAAGATTTTGCTCTATTATGATAAGGAAATACCTTATTCTGTAGAGGTAAGAGTGGAGCGATTTAAGGAAGATGAAAAACGTATCCACATTAATGCGGTGATTTATGTTGAACGTGATTCCCAAAAGGGTATCATCATCGGGCACCAGGGGATTGCATTGAAAAAGGTGAATACCGAGAGTCGTAAGGCTTTGGAAAAGTTCTTCGACAAGAAAATCTTCTTGGAGACTTTCGTAAAAGTTGATAAGGATTGGCGCAGTTCTCAGCGAGAACTTGATGCCTTTGGATATAATCCGGAATAATTGATCGTTAAGAGCTAATAGTTTAAAGACGCCCTTAATAACTATAAACTATCAACTAAAATAACTCCTCCCTGAATGTAATCGAGGGAGTGACTCTCGCCAAAAGAGCGAGGGCCGGAGCAAGGTCAGCTTCGGCAAAATTATTAACTTGGATGCAGAGACCACATCCTTGAATACCTCCTAAAAGGAAGGAGGATAATGACTGTTTATGGCAAATTTAGTAGCTATTGTAGGACGCCCTAATGTGGGTAAGTCTACTTTATTTAATCGTTTGACTCAATCACGTCGCGCTATCGTTAGTGATACTGCCGGTACTACTCGTGACCGTCAGTATGGTAAGTGCAGTTGGAATGGTAGAGAATTTTCGGTTGTTGATACCGGTGGTTGGGTTGTAAAATCTGATGATATTTTTGAAGATGCTATCCGCAAGCAGGTGCTTGTTGCTACCGAAGAGGCTGACCTGGTTCTCTTCCTGGTAGACGTTAACACTGGCCTTACTGATTGGGATGAAGACGTGGCGCTTATTTTGCGTCGTGCCAAATTGCCTGTTATCCTTGTTGCTAACAAGGTTGATAACAGCGCAGAGTATTATCAGGCTGCTGAGTTCTACAAGTTGGGCTTGGGGGATCCCCAGTGTATCAGTGCAGCTACAGGTGGTGGTACAGGTGATTTGCTTGATATGATTTTGGACAAACTTCAGGATAATCCTGAGGAGGCAATCGAAGAAGATATTCCTCGTTTTGCGGTAGTAGGTCGTCCGAATGCTGGTAAGAGTAGTATTATCAATGCTTTTATTGGTGAGGATCGTAATATCGTGACAGAAATTGCAGGTACTACACGTGACAGTATCTATACCAGATACGATAAGTTTGGTTTCGATTTTTACCTGGTTGATACAGCCGGTATCCGTCGTAAGAACAAGGTAAGCGAAGACTTGGAATTCTATTCTGTGATGCGTTCAATCCGTGCCATCGAGAATAGTGATGTCTGCATCCTGATGCTCGATGCTACCCGTGGTATTGAAACCCAGGATATGAACATCTTCCAGTTGATTCAGAAGAACAACAAGAGTCTAGTGGTTGTCGTAAATAAATGGGATTTGGTTGAGGAGAAGAATCAGAAGGTAATTGATACTTTTGAAAATGCAATCCGCAAGCGTATGGCTCCATTCGTAGACTTTCCTATCATCTTTGCTTCAGCCTTGACTAAGCAGCGTATTTTCCGAGTATTGGAAACTGCCAAGGAAGTTTACCAGAACCGTAAGGTTCATATTGGAACTTCTAAGTTGAATGAGGTGATGTTGCCTATTATCGAGGCATATCCTCCACAGAGCATAAAGGGTAAGTATATCAAAATTAAGTATTGCACCCAGTTGCCTAATACAACGATTCCTTCGTTTGTGTTCTATGCAAACTTGCCTCAGTATGTCAAGGAGAACTATCGTCGTTTCCTGGAGAATAAGATTCGTGAGAACTGGTCATTACATGGCTGTCCTATCAACGTCTTCATTCGTCAGAAGTAAATAAATGAAGCGAAGAATGCAGAATCAAAGTGTATAAAAATGAAGAAACTTTTGATTTTTATGATATTCATGATGGGATTGTTTTTTTCTTCCTGTAGGGAGGAGAAATCTGATCCTGGCTATCTTGCCGGTATTGCAGCCAAGGGATATTATGATTTGCTTTTAGAGGGCAAGTATAAGGAGTTTGTAGATGGTTACAATCAACCTTATCGGTTGCCAAATGGCTATCAGGATCAATTGCTGATGAATGCCAAAATGTTTGTTGAGCAGCAGCAAGATGAACATAAAGGTATGGTTAAGGTGAATGTTCTGAATGCAAAAGCTGATACAGCGCATCATGTTGCTGATGTTTTTTTGCAAGTGGTGTATGGTGACAGTACTAAAGAACAGATTGTGGTACCTATGGTAGAGGTAAAGGATGCCTGGAAAATGAGATAGTATTTATTTTGTAATAAAAAAGCCATCAGCCAGTTTCTGGTCTGATGGCTTTTTTTGAACGATACTGTTTTATTTGTTTTTAGCTTCTTCCAGCTCCACCTCCTTTACTTTGCGGAAGAGATCGGAAGCAAAGACTAAATCGTTGAGTTTCTCGTTTGTTGAGGTCATCACTTCATCTTTGTTGCCTTGCCATTCTTTATGACCTTGGTAGATAAAGCAGATGTTTTCACCAATGCCCATCACCGAATTCATGTCGTGGGTGTTGATGATGGTAGTCATATTATAGTCTTTGGTGATGCCTGAAAGCAGTTCATCTATCACAAGTGAGGTCTTTGGATCCAAACCTGAGTTTGGCTCATCGCAGAACAAGTATTTCGGATTCATTACGATGGCACGTGCAATAGCTACTCGTTTCTGCATACCACCCGAGATTTCTCCAGGATATTTCTGCTGAGCCTCTATCAGATTGACGCGGTCAAGACATTCCTGAGCCCGTTTTACGCGTTCCCTGTAATTCAAGGTAGAGAACATATCAAGAGGGAACATGACATTCTCAAGTACATTCAAAGAGTCGAACAGGGCTGCGCTTTGGAAAATCATTCCCATCTCGCGGCGCATCAGAACTTTTTCTTTTTTCGACATCCGGGTGAAGTCACGGTCATCGTAGAGAACTTCGCCACTTGTAGGCTGAAGTAATCCTACGAGATTCTTCATGAGTACGGTCTTTCCGGAACCGCTCTGTCCGATTATCAAATTAGTCTTTCCTGTTTCAAAGGTGACGTTTATATTGTCTAATACAACCTTGTCGCCAAACGACTTGGTGAGATTTCTAACTTCTATCATAGTTTACGAGAGAATTTGAGTGAGGAAAACATCTGAAAACAGAATCAAAACACTAGAACAGACAACAGCATCGGTTGACGATTTTCCAACCTCAACAGATCCACCTTCTACGGTATAACCGAAATAAGAAGATACGCTGGAAATGATGAATGCAAAGAAAAGGCTCTTGATGATGCTCATCCATACAAACCATTGGTTAAATGAATGTTGCAAGCCAAGTGTCAGATCATCTGGTGGTAGGATATGCCCAATATATGCCGTTCCATAGGCGCCGATGATACCCATGCCAGAACTGAAGATAACCAGGAATGGCATGATGGTAACCAAACCGAGAATTTTAGGTAGAATGAGGTAACATGCAGAGTTCACTCCCATGATATCAAGGGCATCAATCTGTTGGGTGACACGCATTGTTCCCAACTCCGAAGCGATATTAGAGCCCACTTTGCCTGCGAGAATCAGACACATGATACTTGATGAGAACTCCAGAAGCATGATTTCTCGAGTGGTGTAACCTGAAACCCATCGTGGCATCCATGGACTCTGAATGTTCAATTTCATCTGGATGCAGATAACTGCTCCAATGAAGAAGGATATCAGTAAAACGATACCAATAGAATTAATACCCAATTGCGACATCTCCTTGATGTATTGTTTCAAGAACATGCGCATGCGCTCAGGACGGGAAAAAGAACGTCCCATCAATATAAGATATTTACCGAAGGTGGTAAGCCATTTTTCTATTAACATGCTATTATAAAACTGAATTTTGCTGCAAAATTAACCAAAATCCTCTAAAAAACTGCAATATTATGAATAGTTTTTGATTTTATAAGCGATATTTCCTTTATTTTTAGTATTTTTGCAGCCAAATTAGCTAATTATGGACGAAATTAACAATAACGAACAGCAAAATCAGAATTCTCTGGTTTTGCGAACAGAGGGATTGGTGAAGCGCTATGGTAAACGAACGGTTGCCAATGGAGTTTCTATCAATGTGAAGCAAGGAGAAATTGTGGGATTACTTGGACCTAATGGTGCTGGTAAGACAACTTCTTTCTATATGACAACTGGACTTGTTGTGCCTAATGAGGGACATGTCTTTCTGGGAGATCAGGAAATTACTAATTTTCCTGTATACAAACGTGCCCGTGCGGGAATCGGATACCTGCCTCAGGAGGCCAGTGTTTTCCGCAAGATGAGTGTTGAGGACAATATACTTTCAGTCTTGGAAATGACAGGAAAACCACGTAGTTATCAGTTGCAGAAGTTAGAGAGTCTTATTAGCGAGTTTCGTCTCAATAAGGTTCGCAAGAACAAGGGTGACCAGCTTTCCGGAGGTGAGCGCCGCCGTACAGAGATTGCCCGTTGCCTGGCTATTGACCCAAAGTTTATCATGCTCGATGAGCCATTTGCTGGTGTTGACCCTATTGCGGTAGAAGATATTCAGCATATTGTATGGCAGTTGAAGTATCGCAATATCGGTATTTTGATTACCGACCATAATGTACAGGAGACTCTGACCATTACAGACAGAGCCTATCTGCTGTTCGAAGGTAAGATCCTTTTTCAGGGCAAACCAGAGGAATTGGCAGAGAATAAGATTGTGCGCGAAAAGTATCTGAGTAACAGTTTTGTGCTCAGAAAGAAGGACTTTCAGCTCATAGATGAGCAAAAAAGAGCCAAAGAAGCAGCGACTGATGGTTAAAAAATCATTTTTTTCTCTTATATATTAGGTATATCCATTAAAAATGTGTAATTTTGCAAGCCAATTGCGGTTATACACGAAAACTGTAGAATTAAAGAAAATATTAACAATAATAAAATAACAAATATCAAGATGAAAATTTCATTTGAAAATCCTGACAAGATTAATGGTCTTTGACCCTCGTTGTCGAAGAGGAAGATTACAAGAATGATGTCGAGAAGACATTGAAAGATTATCGTAAGAAGGCTAATGTTCCAGGTTTCCGTCCTGGTCAGGCTCCTATGGGTATGATTAAGCGTCAGTTCGGTCCATCTGTAAAAATGGAAGCTATCAACAAGCTCGTTGGTCAGCAGATTTACAAGTATGTACAGGACAACAATATCCAGATGCTCGGTGAGCCTCTCCCATCAGAGAAGCAGGAGCCAGCTGACTTGGAGAATGGTACTTCTTTCACATTTATGTTTGATATCGCTGTTGCTCCAGAGTTCAAGGTAACTCTCAATGGTCGCGACAAGGTTGATTATTATAACATCACAGTTGATGATAAGATTCTCGATCAGCAGATTGATATGTACGCTCAGCGTGCAGGTAGCTATGAGAAGGGTGAGAAGTACGAGGAGAATGACCTTTTGAAGGGTGACTTGCGTGAGCTTGATGAAAATGGCAATACCAAGGAAGGTGGTATCACTGTAGAGGGTGCTATCCTGATGCCTAGCTACATCAAGGTTGACGAGCAGAAGAATCTCTTCAACGATGCTAAGCTCGGTGATGTAATCACATTCAACCCTAAGAAGGCTTATCCAGAGAACGATACTGAGGTTTCTTCACTCCTGAAGATTGAGCGTGAAGCTGTTAAGGACTTGGAGTCAGAGTTCAGCTTCCAGATTACAGAAATCCAGCGTTTCAAGAAGCATGAAATCAACGAAGAGCTCTTTAAGCAGGTTCTCGGTGAGGATACTGATGTGAAGGACGAGGCTGCTTTCCGTGCTAAGATTGCAGAGGGCTTGCAGGCACAGCTCGTTAACGACTCAGATTATAAGTTCATCCTCGATGTTCGCGAGCACTGCGAGAAGAAGGTTGGTGAATTGCAGTTCCCAGATGCACTCTTGAAGCGTATCATGTTGGCTAACAACAAGGATAAGGGCGAGGAGTTCGTAGAGAAAAACTATGCTGAGAGCATCAAGGAGTTGACATGGCATCTTATCAAGGAGCATCTTATCAAGGCTCAGAATATCAAGGTTGATGACAATGACCTGATGGAGACAGCTAAGGAGGCAGCTCGTGCTCAGTTCGCTCAGTATGGTATGAACAACATTCCTGATGAGTACATTGAGAACTATGCTAAGGAAATCCTCAAGAAGGGTGACGCTACAGATGCACTTGTAGATCGCTCTATCGATCGTAAGTTGGCTGCAGCTCTGAAAACAGCTGTAAAACTCAACGAAAAGGAGATTTCTGTAGAAGATTTCAACAAGATGATGCAGGAATAACATTTTTTTGAAAAAAAACTTCAAATAAATACGAGGTTATCGACTTTTTTTATTATCTTTGTTCCACCGAACGAGAAATAAGGGTTGATAACCTCTTTTTTCGTATGATTTAAGACGTAAAATACTATATAGATATGAACGATTTTAGAAAATATGCAACCAAGCATCTTGGTATGAATGGTATGGTGCTTGATGATGTTATTAAGGCACAGGCTCAGTATATGAACCCTTACATCTTGGAGGAGCGTCAGCTGAACGTTACTCAGATGGATGTATTCTCTCGTTTAATGATGGACCGTATCATCTTCCTGGGTACACAGATTGATGATTACACAGCAAATACATTGCAGGCGCAATTGCTGTATCTTGATTCTGTAGATAGCGGCAAGGATATTTCTATCTATTTAAACAGCCCTGGTGGTAGCGTTACTGCCGGTTTGGGTATTTATGATACCATGCAGTTTATCTCTAGCGATGTAGCTACTATCTGTACAGGTATGGCTGCTTCTATGGCTGCCGTGCTGCTCGTTTCTGGTCAGGAGGGTAAGCGTTCTGCTTTGCCTCATAGCCGTGTCATGATTCACCAGCCATTAGGAGGCGTTCAGGGTCAGGCTTCTGATATTGAGATTGAGGCTCGCGAAATCTTGAAGATGAAGAAGGAATTGTATACTATCATTTCAGACCATTCTCATACTCCTTATGATAAGGTTTATGCTGATAGCGACCGTAACTATTGGATGACAGCTGAAGAAGCCAAGGAATATGGAATGATAGATAATGTGTTGGTTCGTAAATAACGAATTGTTTTAAGTAAATATGCGTATATATAGTTAAGGTGCGCAAGAAGAGATAATAATTATAATATGCCAAAGAAAGTATGTAGCTTCTGTGGAAGATCAGAAAATGAAGTCAGATTACTCATCACGGGTATCAATGGCTTCATTTGCGAAGATTGTGCTAAGCAGGCCTATGAAATTATACAGTCTACAGGGGTCTTAGCTCCTAAAGCTGGGGAGGGTAAGTTTGTTCTCAAAGAGGTGCCAAAGCCTGTAGAGATCAAAAAATACCTGGATGAATATATCATCGGTCAGGATCAGGCTAAGCGCAATTTGGCTGTCGCTGTATATAACCACTACAAGCGTTTGCAGCAGCCAAAGGATGAAGATGGTGTAGAAATCGAAAAAAGTAATATCATCATGGTTGGTAGTACCGGTACAGGTAAAACCTTGTTGGCGCGTACAATAGCTAAGATGTTGGATGTTCCTTTCACCATTGTTGATGCCACTGTATTTACTGAAGCAGGTTATGTGGGTGAAGACGTAGAAAGTATCTTGTCGCGTCTGTTGCAGGTTGCTGATTATGATGTGGCTGCAGCAGAAAGGGGAATTGTGTTCATTGATGAGATTGATAAGATAGCCCGCAAGAGCGATAATCCTTCTATTACGCGTGATGTGAGTGGCGAAGGTGTACAGCAGGGATTGTTGAAACTCTTGGAAGGTACCATGGTTAATGTTCCGCCTAAGGGTGGACGCAAGCATCCTGATCAGGATTATATCCATGTAGATACCAAGAATATCCTGTTTATCTGTGGTGGTGCTTTTGACGGTATTGAGCGTAAAATAGCTCAGCGTATGAATACGCACGTAGTAGGCTATAATTCGGTTCAGAATGTAGCTAAGATAGATAAGAAGGATTTGATGCAGTATATCCTTCCACAGGATTTGAAGTCTTTTGGCTTGATACCTGAAATTATCGGCCGTTTGCCTGTGCTTACTTATCTCAATCCGTTGGATAGGGAGGCTTTGCGCAAAATCTTGGTTGAACCTAAGAATTCAATTGTCAAGCAGTATCAGAAATTGTTTGAGATGGATGGCATCAAGTTGAAGTTTGATGAGGAAGCACTCGATTATATCGTAGATAAGGCGGTAGAGTATAAATTGGGTGCTCGCGGGCTTCGTTCAATTGTTGAAGCTGTGATGATGGATGCTATGTTTGAGATTCCATCAGAGAAGGTTAAATCATTCACTGTTACGCTGGAGTATACCAAGCAACAGTTGGATAAATCTCATCTCGGACAGTTGGAAACAGCATAAATCAGTTGGGCTTTTCGCCCAATTGAATGCTATTTAATCGTATATATAGACATATATAATATAATAATAGGTGGATATGACAGAACAGGTTAATCTTACAGGACAGTTGAAGCATTATTTCGGCTTCGATTCGTTTAAGGGTGATCAAGAGGCAATCATCAGAAATTTGATGAGTGGCAATGATACTTTTGTATTGATGCCTACAGGTGGCGGTAAGAGTTTGTGTTACCAGTTGCCTTCGCTCATTATGGAGGGCACTGCTATTGTAATTTCTCCTCTGATTGCTTTGATGAAGAACCAGGTAGATGTTATTAATGGTTTGAGTGAAAGTGATGGCGTGGCTCATTATCTCAATTCATCATTGAATAAGTCGGCTATTGAGAAGGTGAAGAATGATATTCTCAATGGTACGACAAAACTCCTGTATGTTGCACCTGAATCTTTGACGAAAGAAGATAATGTTGAGTTCCTTAAAACTGTAAAGATTTCGTTCTATGCCATTGATGAGGCTCACTGTATCTCTGAGTGGGGACACGATTTCAGACCAGAGTATCGTCGTATTCGCCCTATTATTAACGAAATAGGTGTTGCACCTGTGATAGCGCTTACAGCTACAGCAACAGATAAGGTACGTACTGATATCAAGAAAACTTAGGCATCATGGATGCCAAAGAATTCAAGAGTTCTTTTAACCGCCCTAACTTGTATTATGAGGTGCGCCCGAAGAACAAGGATATCGATCGTCAGATCATCATGTTTATTCGTCAACACAAAGGAAAGAGTGGTATTATCTATTGTCTCTCCCGTAAGAAAGTAGAGGAATTGGCAGAGGTGTTGAAAGCCAATGAAATCAAAGCGGCTCCTTATCATGCCGGTCTTGATTCGGCTACCCGTTCTCAAACCCAGGATGATTTTCTGATGGAGCGTATTGATGTCATTGTTGCTACTATCGCCTTCGGAATGGGTATCGATAAACCTGATGTCCGTTTTGTTATTCATTATGATATACCCAAGAGCTTGGAAGGTTATTATCAGGAAACGGGTAGAGCTGGCCGTGATGGCGGTGAGGGCATCTGTATCGCCTTTTATGCCCGTAAAGACCTCAGGAAACTGGAGAAGTTTATGGAGAACAAACCTGTAGCAGAACAGGATATCGGCAGACAGCTGTTGCAGGAAACGGCTGCCTATGCAGAATCGTCTGTCTGTCGCAGAAAAATGTTGCTTCATTATTTTGGTGAGGAATATCATGAAGAAAACTGCCATACCTGCGACAACTGCCTGCATCCTACAGAAAAATTCGAGGCTAAGGATGCGCTGCTCGTTGTTTTGGAGTCTGTTGCTGCGGTGAAGGAGAATTTCCGCCAGGAATATATCATCGATTTTGTAAAGGGACGTGCTACTGATGATATCGTTTCTCACAAGCATGATGAACTGGAGGAGTTTGGAGCAGGAGAAGATATGGATGCTAAAGTTTGGAATCCTGTTATCCGTCAGGCGTTGATAGCCGGTTATCTCAAGAAAGATGTAGAGAACTATGGCCTTTTGAAGTTGGCAGCTGCGGGTAAGCGTTTCATTAAGAATCCTGAATCATTCATGATCGTTGCCGATAAGGAATTCTCTGATGATTTTGATGGAGCGCCTCTGAGCGAGCATAATACAGGTGCTTTGGATCAGACACTTTTCTCCATGTTGAAAGACTTGCGTAAGACAGTAGCAAAGAAGCATAAATTGCCGCCTTATGTTATTTTCCAGGATATTTCTCTGGAACAGATGGCAACGATGTATCCTGTAGATATGCAGGAATTGCAGAACATACAGGGAGTTGGAGCCGGTAAGGCAAAGAGGTATGGTAAGGAGTTCTGTAAATTGATCAATCAGTATTGTGAAGAGAATCTGATAGAGCGTCCTGAGGAATTACGTGTCAGGACAGTTGCCAAGAAATCAGTCTTGAAGGTAAGCATCATTCAGAGCATAGACCGCCAGATAGATCTTGATGATTTGGCAGAAGCAAAAGGTTTGGATTTCTCAGAATTGCTTGACGAAATAGAGGCAATCGTTTACAGCGGTACCAAGCTGAATATCGATTATTTCATAGAGGAAGTTGTGGATGATGACCATGTAGATGACATCTACGATTACTTCATGGAGAGCGATACTGATGATTTGAATGTGGCTCAAGATGAATTGGGTGAAGACTACAATGAAGACGAAATTCGACTCGTCAGAATCAAGTTTTTGTCCGAACAAGCCAACTAATCACGTTAAATAGCATTAATAAGGTAAGATTTTCGTGAAAAGCGAACTCTATCTGAGAAATTATTGCTAAATTTGCACGCAATAAATTTTTAAAGGTTACAATATGTCATCATTTGTTGCAGATAAAATTGTAATGGACGGTCTCACTTACGACGACGTCCTTCTTATCCCTGCGTATTCAGAGGTACTACCAAAACAGGTAGAGTTGAAAACCAAGTTCTCTCGTAACATCGAGTTGAACGTTCCATTCGTTACAGCAGCGATGGACACCGTTACCGAGGCTTCAATGGCGATAGCTATCGCTCGTGAAGGTGGTATCGGTGTAATTCACAAGAACATGACCATTGAGGAGCAAGCTCGTCAGGTTGCTATTGTGAAGCGTGCTGAGAATGGTATGATTTATGACCCTGTCACCATCCGTCGTGGCAGTACAGTGAAGGATGCTCTTGATATGATGCATGATTATCATATCGGTGGTATTCCTGTGGTAGATGATGAAAATCATCTTGTAGGTATTGTTACCAACCGTGATCTTCGTTTTGAGCGCCACATGGACAAGAAGATTGATGAGGTAATGACTAGCGAGAATTTGGTTACCACTCACATCCAGACCGACTTGGTTGCTGCTGCTGCCATCCTGCAGGAGAATAAGATTGAGAAACTCCCTGTAGTTGACAACGAGAATCACCTGGTAGGTTTGATTACTTACAAGGACATCACAAAGGCTAAGGACAAACCTATGGCTTGCAAGGATGCCAAGGGACGTCTTCGTGTGGCTGCCGGTGTGGGTGTTACTGTAGATACATTGGATCGTGCCAAGGCTTTGGTTGAGGCTGGTGCTGATGCTATCGTTATCGATACTGCTCATGGTCACTCTAAGGGTGTAATTGAGAAACTCAAGCAAGTTAAGGCTGCCTTCCCACAGGTTGATGTTGTGGTAGGTAATGTGGCTACTGGTGAGGCTGCCAAGTATTTGGTAGAGAATGGTGCTGATGGTGTTAAGGTAGGTATCGGTCCTGGTTCTATCTGTACTACTCGTGTGGTTGCCGGTGTTGGTGTTCCACAGTTGAGTGCTGTTTATGATGTATATTCTGCTCTTAAGGGTACTGGTGTGCCTTTGATAGCTGATGGCGGTCTTCGTTACTCAGGTGATGTTGTGAAGGCTTTGGCTGCCGGTGGTAGCTGCGTCATGATCGGTTCTTTGGTTGCTGGTACCGAGGAGAGTCCTGGTGATACCATTATCTTCAATGGCCGTAAGTTTAAGAGCTATCGTGGTATGGGTTCTTTGGAGGCTATGGAACAGAAGAATGGTTCTAAGGACCGTTACTTCCAGGGTGATACCAAGGATGTCAAGAAATTGGTTCCAGAGGGTATCGCTGGTCGTGTGCCTTATAAGGGAACTGTCCAGGAGGTCATCTACCAGTTGATTGGTGGTTTGCGTTCTGGTATGGGATATTGTGGTGCTGCTACCATCGAGAACTTACACAATGCCAAGTTCGCTCGTATCACAAATGCAGGTGTGTTGGAGAGTCATCCACATGATATCACTATCACTAGTGAGGCTCCTAACTATAGCCGTCCTGAATAATATAATTAGGAAATATGAAGTTTTATGCACTTATAGCGGCAATGCTCCTTTCGGGGAGCATTGCTTTTGCTCATACCGACCCAATTGTTATGATTATTGATGGTCAATCTGTCAAGAAGTCGGAATTTGAGTACTTTTATCAGAAAAATCATTTGGGAAATACGGTTGATTCTAAAAGTGTCAAGGTGTTTGCCGATGGCTTTGTTAATTATAAGCTGAAAGTGCAAGCTGCTAAGGATGCTCATCTCGATACTTTGCCTAATATCAGGCGTGTGTTGAAACGATATGATGATGTCGAGTCATGCGAGTTGATGCCCGATAAAGGCAGTGTTCATGTTGCACATATCCTCTTGAGATTGGGACAGAAAGCATTTTACCACGAACAGGAGGTGGTGGAAAGAAGAATCGATTCTATTTATCAGGCTCTTTGCAAAGGTGCAGATTTTGCAGACCTGGCAAAAAAGTGTTCTGATGATAAAGGGTCTGCGGTCAATGGGGGTACTTTGGCATGGTTTACAAAAGGTCAGACTGTGCAGGCTTTTGAAAAAGTAGCTTTCTCTCTGCGAAAGGGTGAGATTAGTAGACCGTTTATGTCTGAGTTTGGTTATCACATCGTCAAGTTGCTGGATAAGCATGATGATGGTAATCAGAAAAAATATGTTGCTGATGCTAAGGTAGAAAATTGGCGGGGAACCTACCAGCAGCGGGAGGAAGTAGAAAACCTTTTGCTGAATGAAATCTGCCAGCGTAATATTTGGTATAAGGCTGCTGCTGATAAAAAAGGTCTGGCTGCCTTCTATGCCAAGAATAAGAAAAAATACAAATGGGAAATGAAGCGCCTGAATAAGATGAAGGTTAATCTGCCCCGGAATGGCGAATACCCGGATGTGGTACTTGCTGACTATCAAGACTCGTTAGAGAAACAATGGGTCGCACAATTGAAGAAGAAATATAAAGTGGTGGTTTTCCATAGCATGTTGACCACTCTCAATATACATTAATATATTATAGAAACAATACATGAATACTGGATATAAAATGACAATGGCATTTATAGCCCTGCTGATGATAGTAGGAATAAGTGCTAGTGCAACTAGAGCAAGCCGTAGTGCTTTGGCTCATGAGGCTGATTCTGCAAATATCAAGCAACAAGCTGCTGCTGATTCTCAGAAAATCAATGAGGGTAGTGTGGTTGATGAGGTAATTTGGGTTGTCGGCGATGAGGCTATCCTGAAGTCAGACGTCGAGGTAACCCGTTTGCAGGCTGAGGCTGAAGGTATTAAATATACTGGTGACCCAGACTGCTCTATTCCTGAGCAGATTGCCGTTCAGAAACTGTTTCTCCATCAAGCAGCTATTGATAGTATCGAAGTATCTGAGTCAGAAGTCATGAATGGTATCGACGAACAGATCAACAGTTGGGTTTCCATGATTGGTTCTCGTGAAAAACTGGAGGAGTATCGCAAGCAAAGTATCACCCAGATGCGCCAGCAGATGCATGATGATTTCAAAAACCAACAGCTGATTCAGAAGATGAAGCAGGAACTGGTGAAGGATATCAAGGTGTCTCCAGCTCAGGTACGTAAATACTTTAAGGATTTACCTGCCGACAGTATCCCTTTTGTTCCTACAGAGGTAGAGGTTGAGATTCTTACCATGCAGCCACGTATTCCTCTTGAGGAGATTAACCGTGTGAAAAATCAGTTGCGTGAGTTTACTGACCGTGTGAATAAGGGTGAGACTTCTTTTGCTACTTTGGCTCGTCTTTATTCTGAGGATCCGGGTTCAGCCCGTATGGGTGGCGAGATGGATTATATCGGTAGAGGTATGTTGGATCCTGCGTTTGCAAATGTAGCATTCAATCTTACCGATCCTAAGAAAATCTCAAAGATTGTTGAGTCTGAGTTTGGTTATCATATCATCCAGTTGATAGATAAGCGTGGTGATAAGATTAAGTGTCGCCATATCCTGCTCAAGCCTCAGGTTTCTCAAGATGCTATTGATAAGTCTATCGGCCGTCTGGATTCTATCGGTAATGATATCCGTGCCGCTAAGTTTACCTTTGAGCAGGCTGTTGAAGCATTGTCTGATGATAAGGATACCCGCAACAACAAGGGGTTGATGGCCAATGTTACTCCTGACCAGTCAAGAACTTCCCGCTTCCAGATGAAGGATCTACCTACCGAGGTTGCCCGTACGGTAGATACAATGAAGGTTTGTGAGGTTTCTGCACCTTTCACGATGGTGAATTCCAAGGGTAAAACCACTTGTGCTTTGGTAAAACTGGTAAGCCGTGTTGACGGACATAGAGCTACTATTACCGAAGATTTTCAGGTGATGAAGGATGTAGTGTTGGCTAAGGAGCGTGCCCAGACCTTGCACGATTGGGTAGTCAATAAAATCAAGCAGACTTATGTTCGTATGAACGATCGCTATAAGGATTGTAAGTTTGAATATCAAGGTTGGATTAAATGATAAATAAAAGATTAAATAATCATATCAGAGGGCATAGAATCATATCGGTTATGGTTCTATGCCTGTTTGGGTTTTGTCTGATGCAAGCCATGCAGGCTCCAAAGAAGCATGCCAGAAAACGCCCTCATGGTGACCGCGTATATCTTTGCATGCAGATGAATTGTACTATGATATGTTCGGTAATAATCCTGATGCCCAAATATTGAAAGGTAAGGTCTCTTTCTTGCATCAGGGCAGTCATCTTACCTGTGACAGCGCGTATTTCTATCAGGCTTCTAATTCCGTGAATGCTTTCGGACATGTTCATTACGCAGGGAGACACCTTGTCACTCACTTGTGATAGAGCAGAGTATGATGGGCAGATGCAGATGATGAGAGCACGCAAGAATGTGGTCTTGCATCATCGTCGGCAGACTTTGCGTACTGATAGCTTGGATTTCGACCGCTTGTATAATATGGCAAACTTCTTTGACGGCGGAACGCTGATTGATGGTAAAGATAAGCTGGTTGCCGATTGGGGTGAGTATCATACCGAAACGCGTGAGGCTAAGTTTGTCTATAATGTTAAGTTGCGCAGCGGCAAGGAGGTTGTTACTACTGATACTTTGTATTACGATGTCCGTAAGTCAAAGGCTCACATGGTAGGACCTTCTAAGATTGTTTCTGGTGCAAGTGTTGTCAAGACAGAAGACGGATATTATGATACCAAGACCGATAGAGCACAGCTTTACGGCCGTTCTACGGTTATAGATAAAGACAAGACACTTACGGGTGATACGCTCTATTATGTAAAGGATGGAGAGAGTACCGGATATGGTAATGTGGTTTATGTAGATAAGAAGAGCAAGAATTCCCTTACTTGCAATTATCTGCGTTACAACGAGAAAACCGGTAATGGCTTTGCCACCCGCAATCCTGTAGCGATCGACTATTCGCAGAAAGATACCCTTTGGCTTCATTCTGATACCATGCGTATCAATACCTTCCATATCAATACCGATTCGGTATACCGTAAGGTGCATGCTTATCCTAAGGTCCGTGCCTATCGCCTGGATATGCAGGTCATTTGCGATTCCCTGGTTTTCAATTCTCAGGATTCCTGCATGACCATGTATAAGGATCCTATCGTCTGGAATGGAAACCGTCAGTTGTTGGGCGAGAAGATTCTAGTCTTCATGAACGACTCTACCGTTCGTTTTGCCCATGTCATCGGACAGGCGCTGTCTGTAGAGCAGATGCCGGATAGTGTTCATTTCAATCAGATCAGTTCTTCTGAGATGAAATCTTACTTTGAAAAAGGTGAGATTAAACAAGGAGAGTCTATCGGTAATGTGCAGACCATCTATTATATGACGGATGATAAGGACAGTTCGCTCATTGGCTTGAATTTTCTGGAGACCGATACTATGCGCATGTATATGGGACCGGGCAGGAAGATGGAGAAAATCTGGACCAATAAGTTTACATCTACCATGTATCCTATGACGCAGATTCCGCCGGCAAAATATAAACTTAACAATTTTGCCTGGTTCGAGGACTTGCGTCCTAAAGATAAGAATGATATCTTTGTATGGCGTGGTAAATCCAAGGGCTCCGAACTCAAGAACATTAAGCGTCATGAAGCTCCACTTCAGAAACTGACTGACTGATTATAATGAAGCATCATTTTCTTATATGATTAATATTTAGAGATGAGTGATATTATTCAACTTTTACCCGATTCTGTTGCCAATCAGATAGCAGCAGGTGAGGTTATACAGCGTCCGGCTTCAGTTATCAAGGAGCTGGTCGAAAATGCAGTCGATGCGTGTGCCAGGAATATCCATGTCACAGTTACCGATGCTGGCCGTACCAACATCCAGGTGATAGATGATGGAAAAGGTATGTCTGAAACAGATGCTCGTTTGGCTTTCGAACGTCATTCTACTTCCAAAATCCGTAAGGCTGATGATTTGTTTGCGCTTCGCACCATGGGCTTCCGTGGCGAAGCTTTGGCGTCTATAGCTGCTGTGGCTCAGGTAGAACTGAAGTCACGACAGGCTACCGATGAGATAGGAACCCTGATACAGATTTCTGGTTCCCGATATGAGAAACAGGAACCATGCTCCTGTGCTGTGGGAAGCATCTTCTCTGTCAGCAATATCTTTTATAATGTACCCGCGCGAAGGAAGTTCCTGAAGTCCAATTCTACAGAGTTGAACAATATTCTGACGGCTTTCGAGCGGATTGCATTGGTAAATCCTCAAATCACCTTTACTTTCCATAGCAATGGTACCGAAGTATTCAATTTGCGTGCCGCTAATTTGCGTCAGCGCATTCTCGATGTCTTCGGCAAGCGTTTCAATCAGGAACTCCTGCCGGTAAATGTAGAAACCACTATGTGTAAGGTGTCTGGATTTGTGGGCAAACCGGAATCTGCCAGAAAGAAAGGTGTGCATCAGTTCTTCTTTGTCAACGGGAGATATATGAAACATCCTTATTTCAATAAGGCTGTGATGGCTGCTTATGACCGTCTGGTTCCTCAGGGTGAACAGGTACCTTACTTTCTGTATTTTGATGTAGATCCGAAGGATATTGATGTGAATATCCATCCTACGAAGACTGAAATCAAATTCGAGAATGAGCAGGCTATCTGGCAAATCCTCTCGGCTTCGGTCAAGGAGTCCATCGGTATGTTCAATGATGTACCTACCATTGATTTCGATACCGAGGATAAACCGGACATCCCTGTTTATAATCCGGAGATGAGCACTGCTGCTGTGGCACCGAAGATCAGTTTGAATCCTGGTTATAATCCGTTCAAGTCTTCCTCTTCCACAGGAGCAGTTCCTATGGGAGCAGGCTTCTCTGTTCCTAAGTCAAAGCCTCAGGTGGATGAAAAATGGGAACAGCTTTATGAAGGACTCAAAGATCAGGATGATGTGCAGGGGATGGAGCAGACCATGGTGTTTTCCGATGATTCTAGTCAGGATAATACGCCAGACAGTATCATTGCAGAGAAATCGCCAGCCCATTACCAGTATAAAGGTAAGTATATCATGACTGCGGTAAAATCGGGATTGATGATTATCGACCAGCATCGTGCCCATGTGCGTGTCTTGTTCGAACAGTATTTGCGCCAGTTGGCTGACCGGACCTTTCATTCACAGAAAGTCCTCTTTCCTGAGGTTGTGCAGTTCCCGATGTCTGAGAAGGTAATCTTTGAAAAGATCCTGCCTGAAATGGAATCGATGGGCTTTGAACTGGAAGATCTTGGAGGCGGAAGCTATGCCGTTAATTCAGTTCCTGGCGGACTTGAAGGATTGAATCCTCTTAAACTGGTACAGGACATGGTTTCTTCTGCAGTAGAAAAGGGCGTATCAGCCATTGATGAAATCAATCAGACTTTGGCTTTGAGTCTGGCTCGCCAGGCTGCAATACCTCAGGGGCAGATATTGAGTAATGAAGAGATGGAGGGGCTGGTGAATGATCTTTTTGCCTGCCAGAATATCAATTATACGCCCGACGGAAAGTCGGTACTTTGTATCCTCCGTCAGCAGGAAATTGAGCATCTTTTAGGGTAAAAGCGGGGAAAAATCCCGTTTTTCTTAAAAAAGTTAACGAAAAATGCTATTTTTTTTAGAAAATGAAGGTTATTTCAAAAAATAGTATTATCTTTGCTCCGTCATTCAGAAGATATATATATAAATTGATTTTTAAATTATAAAGTTATGAAAAAGTTATTAGCAGTGCTAGCATTGGCTAGCGTAACAATGGGCAGTATGGCTCAGGATGCAGCAACTACTGAGAAGTATAGTGTTGCAACAAATTCTTTTTGGAGCAATTGGTTTGTTCAGGCAAACGTTGCTGGTTCTGCATTCTGGGGCAACCAGGAAGAGGGCAATGGTTTCTCTAAGAGCCCATTCAAGGGTTTCAGAAACAATCTCGGTTTCTCTGTTGCTGTAGGTAAGTGGTTCACACCAGGTCTCGGTCTCCGTACCAAGTTCAATGGCGTTTGGGGCCGTACAGTAGTTTCTGAGAATAAGTCAACAAATGCAAATAAGTATTGGACTTTGAATGAGCAGGTTTTGTTCAATGTTAGCAATATGTTGTGTGGTTACAACGAGGCTCGTGTTTGGGATTGCATCCCTTACGCAGGTTTTGGTATTAACCGTAACATGAGCGCTAACTGCTATGCTCCTGTAGTTGGTGTTGGTATCTTGAACGAGTTCAAGATCAATAACAAGTGGGCTGTCAACCTCGATGTAAACTATGCAGTAGGTGCTAACGACTATGATGGTTACACAGGTGTATTGGCAGGTGCTAAGCCTAGCACATCTCGCTCTATCGACAAGGTGATTGCAAGACACGACCGTTCTTTGAATGTTGAGGTCGGTGTTACATACAACTTGGGTAAGGCTACTTGGAACAAGGTTCCAGATGTTGATGCTATCAACGCTCTTCATCAGTCAGAACTTGACGCTCTCAATGCTAAGTTGAACGATGCTAATGCAGAGAACGACCGTTTGAAGAATCTCTTGAACAACCAGAAGCCTGTAGAGGATAAGGCAGTTAAGGAGTATGTTGCTACTCCAGTTTCTGTATTCTTCAACATCGGCAAGTCTAAGGTTGCTTCTAAGAAGGATCTTGTAAACGTACAGGCTCTCGCTCAGTATGCTAAGGACAACAACGCTAAGTTGGTAGTTAACGGTTATGCTGACAGCGCTACTGGTTCTGCAGCTGTTAACCAGAAGATTTCTAAGGCTCGTGCTGAGAAGGTAGCTGATGAGCTCGTTAAGTTGGGTGTCGCTAAGGAGAACATCGTAGTTAAGGCTAACGGTGGTGTTAAGGATTTAACTCCTGCTTCTTACAACCGTCGTGCAACTGTTCAGGTTGGTGAGTAATTATACAGTATATATAATATAAGGTATAAAAATAGAATAGGGCATTCTTCCTCGTGAAGAATGCCTTTTTTGTTTCTTTGAATTTCTTAAAAAGAACTTTTCTTTCTCAATAAGTACCTTTTGGGGTTGAAATAGGTTTTGCAGTTCCATCGTAAGTTCTTTCTCTTGGTTTGCTGTTTTTGGCAATTGAAATGCAAAAACTGACCGTTTTTACCCTAAAAATTGAGGAAAAACACTAGAAAATGCACTTTTTTGAAGAAAAAACGAAAAAAGTTGCTGAAAAATTTGGTGGAACCAAAAAATAGTCGTACCTTTGCAACCGCTTACGAAAAGTAAGGGCGCTTAGCTCAGCTGGTTTAGAGCATCTGCCTTACAAGCAGAGGGTCGGCGGTTCGAATCCGTCAGCGCCCACGGGGTGTTCCTGTGATTCACTTTTGTGGTTGCAGGGACTTTTTAAAGGGCGTTTAGCTCAGCTGGTTTAGAGCATCTGCCTTACAAGCAGAGGGTCGGCGGTTCGAATCCGTCAACGCCCACAATGGTGAAGGTCTCTCAACAAATGTTGAGAGACTTTTTTTATGCTTTTAAATTTATTTATCACTATTTTCTCTGTTTTCTCATGATAATTCATTAATTTTGCACCCTATATATAATACGTATTGTTATGAATTTAGATTTATTGACTGCCATATCACCAATTGATGGTCGTTATAGGGGAAAAACAGAGCAGCTCGCTAACTACTTCTCAGAGTATGCTCTCATTCGTTATCGTGTACGCGTAGAGATTGAATACTTCATTACTCTATGCGAGTTACCTTTGCCACAGCTTGCTTCTTTCGACAAGTCGCTGTTCGAACGTCTGCGTGACATTTATCGTAATTTTGACGAAAATGAAGCACAGCGCATAAAAGACATCGAGAAGATTACCAATCACGATGTAAAGGCTGTAGAGTATTTTATCAAGGAAGAATTCGATAAGATCGGAGGCTTGGATGCTTACAAGGAGTTTATCCATTTTGGTTTGACATCTCAGGATATCAACAACACAAGTGTGCCTCTCTCTGTAAAAGAGGCTTTGGAAGAGTGCTTCAATCCGCAGGTTGAAGAGCTGATTGCACAGCTCCAGACTTATGCTGATGAGTGGAAGGATGTGCCTATGCTGGCTAAGACTCACGGACAGCCTGCTTCACCTACCCGCCTGGGCAAGGAAATCATGGTTTATGTTTACCGTCTTACCGAGCAGCTTAATTCGCTCAAGGCTTGCAAGATTACAGCTAAGTTCGGTGGTGCTACCGGTAACTACAATGCTCACCATGTAGCTTATCCACAGTATGACTGGAAAGTATTCGGTAACAAGTTCGTCAGCGAAAAACTCGGTTTGGAACGCGAGCAGTATACCACACAGATCAGTAACTATGACTACCTTGGCGCTATCTTTGACGCCATCCGTCGTATCAACACCATTATCATCGACTTAGACCGTGACTTCTGGATGTATATCTCTATGGATTACTTCAAGCAGAAGATCAAGGCAGGTGAGGTAGGCTCAAGTGCGATGCCTCACAAGGTGAATCCTATCGATTATGAGAACAGTGAAGGTAACCTGGGCATAGCCAATGCCATTCTTCAGTTCCTGGCACAGAAACTTCCGGTTAGCCGCTTGCAGCGCGACCTTACTGACAGTACCGTACTCCGTAACATCGGTGTGCCTCTCGGTCATAGCGTCATTGCTATCCAGAGTACATTGAAGGGCTTGCGTAAACTGATTCTTCACGAGGAGAAACTGCAGGAAGATTTGAATAATACATGGGCAGTTGTAGCTGAGGCTATCCAGACTATTCTTCGCCGTGAGGCATATCCACATCCTTACGAGGCATTGAAGGCGTTGACACGTACCAATCAGCACATGACTGAGGAAACTATTCATGAGTTTATCCAGGGATTGAATGTGAGTGATAGTGTTAAGGCAGAACTGATGGCAATCACACCAAGCAATTATACAGGTATCTAATATGCACAAAGGAATTTTGTAGTTTTAGTACATATATATAAAAGTAAAAATTAGATTTATTAACCCAGCCGTGAGGCTATTAAGTATTTTAAGAAAATGGATTCAGAATTTGAAAACAAACCTCAAGATCAGTCTTCTGAGAATGAGAGAACCCGTGAGGGCTACAACCCAGCAGGTGGTTATCAGAAGAGTTATCGACCAGTAGGTCGCACACAGCGTCCTCGTATCAATTCACATCGCGCATACAGCAGCGACAGAAGTAGCAGTAACAGCGAAGGCGGTTTCCGTCCTGAAGGTTTCGGTGCTAGCTTGCAGAGTACAGGCAGCAGCGAGCGTCCACAGCGCAGCAGCTATCAGAGCCGTGGTGGTTATGGTAACAGCAACCGTGGTGGCTACCAGCCACGTCAGCAGGGAGGCTATCAGTCTCGTCCTCAGCAGGGTGGCTATCGTCCTCGTTACAACAATAATGATGAGCAGGGTGGTTATCAGCCTCGTCAGCAGGGTGGCTACCAGCCACGTCAGCAGGGCGGCTACCAGTCTCGTTCTCAGCAGGGTGGTTATGGCAACAACCGTGGTGGTTATGGTCGTCCTCAGCAGGGTGGTTATGGCAACAACCGTGGTGGTTATGGTCGTCCTCAGCAGGGTGGTTATGGCAACAACCGTGGCGGTTATGGCCGTCCACAGGGTGGTGGCTATGGCAACAACCGTGGTGGCGGTTTCCGTCAGCACACTCCTGGTTACGATCCAAATGCTAAGTATAGCATGAAGAAGCGTATCGAATATAAGGAGGAGAACATCGACCCAACAGAGCCATTGCGCTTGAACAAGTTCCTCGCCAATGCTGGTGTATGCTCTCGCCGTGAGGCTGATGAGTTCATCCAGGCAGGTCTGGTAACTGTCAATGGTGAGGTAGTTACCGAGTTGGGTACCAAGATCCTTCGTACCGATGAGGTGAAGTTCCACGACGCTCCTGTAACTTTGGAGAAGAAGGTATACGTATTGCTCAACAAGCCAAAGGATTATGTTACAACCAGCGATGATCCTCAGCAGCGCAAGACTGTGATGGACCTCGTAAAGGATGTTTGTCCTGAGCGTATCTATCCTGTAGGCCGTCTCGACCGTAATACAACAGGTGTACTTCTCTTGACCAACGATGGTGACCTGGCTTCTAAGCTTACTCACCCTAAGTTCCTGAAGAAGAAGGTTTATCACGTTCACCTCGATAAAAACCTGACAGCTCACGATATGGATCAGATCCGTGAGGGTATCACCTTGGAAGATGGTGAGATCAAGGCAGATGCTGTAGAGTATGCTGATGATCGCGACAAGGCACAGGTTGGCATCGAGATTCATAGTGGCAAGAACCGTATCGTGCGCCGTATCTTCGAGAGCCTCGGCTATCGTGTTACCAAGCTCGACCGTGTACAGTTCGCAGGTTTGACTAAGAAAAATCTCCGTCGCGGTGACTGGCGCTTCCTTACTGAGAAGGAGGTAGACATGCTCCGCATGGGTGCTTTTGAATAAGGATAATAAGATATAATAAGAAAGGAGACTATCTGTTTAGTCTCCTTTTTAACCTATTAATTAACAATGGAAAAAGTAAAAAGAACTAAAGTTGTAGACTTGCTCAAGAGTACAGCCTACGGCTCAATCGTGAATGTCAAGGGATGGGTTCGTACCCATCGTAGTAGCAAAGCAGTCGATTTTATCGCTCTTAACGATGGTTCTACTATTAATAATATTCAGATAGTAGTCGACCCATCAAAGGTCGATGAGAATCAGCTCCGTCAGATTACTACTATGCTTGTATCAGCGCCGTAGGTACGCTGGTAGAAAGCCAGGGTGCCGGACAGAGTGTTGAGATCCAGTGCGAGAGCATCGAGATTTACGGTCTCTGCGGCAGCGACTATCCTATGCAGAAGAAGGGACAGAGCTTCGAATACATGCGTCAGTATGCTCACCTCCGTCTCCGTACCAATACCTTTGGTGCCATAATGCGTATCCGCCATAACATGGCAATGGCTATCCACACTTACTTCCATGAACATGGATATTTCTATTTCAATACTCCGCTCATCACAGCCAGCGACTGTGAGGGTGCTGGTCAGATGTTCCAGGTAACTACCAAGAATCTCTACAACCTGAAGAAGACCGAGGATGGCAAGATTGACTATTCTGATGATTTCTTCGGCAAGCAGACTTCATTGACCGTTTCCGGTCAGTTGGAGGGTGAGCTCGGTGCTACAGCACTCGGCGCCATCTATACCTTCGGTCCAACCTTCCGTGCAGAGAACAGTAATACTCCTCGCCACCTGGCTGAGTTCTGGATGGTAGAGCCAGAGGTTGCTTTCTTGGATATGGACGGTTTGATGGAGTTGGAGGAAGACTTCATCAAGTATTGTATCCGTTGGGCACTGGAGCATTGCAAGGACGATCTTGCTTTCTTGAACAAGATGATTGACAAGGGTCTGATTGCCCGTCTGGAAGGCGTATTGAATTCCGACTTCGTTCATCTTCCATATACCGAGGGTATCCGCATCCTTCAGGAGGCTATTGCCAACGGTAAGAAGTTTGAGTTCCCATGCGAGTGGGGTGATGACCTGGCTTCAGAGCATGAGCGTTTCCTCGTAGAGGAGCACTTCAAGCGCCCGGTTATCATGACCAACTATCCTAAGGCTATCAAGGCATTCTATATGAAGATAGACGAGGAGGAGAGTGGTTTCGGTGGCAAGAGCGGTCAGACCGTTCAGGGTACCGACGTACTGTTCCCACAGATTGGTGAGATTATCGGTGGTTCTGTCCGTGAGGAGAGCTATGACAAACTGATGGGTGAGATTGAGGCTCGCAACATCCCTATGAAGGATATGAACTGGTATCTCGATACCCGTAAGTATGGTTCATGCCCACACGCAGGTTTCGGTCTCGGTTTCGAGCGTCTGATTCTCTTCGTAAGGTATGCAGAATATCCGCGACGTGATTCCATTCCCACGTACACCAAAGAACGCTGAATTCTAGAATAAATAAATGAAGCCTGTTTCGATGTCCTTCGAAACAGGCTTCATTGCTTTTCTATCAGATGCCCTTCATCTACCCCATGCTGCAAAAGGTACTGATGAAAGATTTGGAACAGCAAAAAGGACTTTCCACATCTTCTTCCACCAGTTACTATTTTTACTAGTCCATTACCTTGACCAGCCACCAACATATCCAAATATTTCTGCCGAGTTATAATCATTGTATTCCGATTTTTTGTGCAGTTGCACAGATTTTCGGAACAAAGATAAGAAATACTGCTGAAAATCAGCTACTAAAGCATCAATAATTAAGAATAATTATCATTTGAAAGAAAAACGGTAACTACTCAGCACCCCTATAGAAAACTTCTCGTTAATAAAGCATAAACTTGATTTTGCTTATTTTCTTCATCATTACAAACTTTTTAATGATTGAGTCGATGAGGACGTAGGCTGTTTAAAACAGTTCATTTAACGAGTTCTTTTCCGATGATGCCTCCAACATGTCTCCTTTGTCTATTATCGCCTTTCAACAGATTATCTGCCAGGAGATGCGTTTTTGCATTCCCCGTAAGTCAAAAGTCTGCGTTAAGGGATGTAAATCGTGATTTTGCCATGTGGAGAAAAATGCTTATCTTTGCACCAAAAAATGGCAAGCGACTGTACTGACATAGATGTTGTTTTGCGCCAGATAAACCAGCGTCTGCGCAAACTTGAGAAGTCCGACTCCGAGAAGACTGAGGAGATCGGACGCCTCAACCGTGTCATTAACCAGAAGGACGTGGAGATACATAATCTAAAGACAGAACTTGCTTCCACAAAGGCAGAACTTGCCGTTGCTAAAGAGCGCATCAAGGAACTCGAGGGAGCTGATGACGATACATCAAGTACACCAGGAAAGCCCGAGAAAAACAGCAGTAACAGCAGTATCCCTCCATCCCAAGAAAGTATCGCTTCCCGTGAGCTGCGCAGGACAAAGTCTCTTCGCAAGCCAAGCGGAAAGCCGAGCGGTGGACAGCCTGGCCACAAGGGGCACACACTGCAGACTATAGCAGAACCAGACGTAATTGTAAAGCACGACCCCGTCTATTGTAAATGCTGTGGTCGGCTCTTGATTGATATACCATGCCAGAAGATCCGTAAGACACAAATTGTTGATATCAAGGTGGTCGTAGAGACCTGCGAGGAACAGTATTACGAGAAGGTCTGTGAATGCGGTTGCGTAAACAACTGCGAAGCTCCCAACTGTCGTATCAAGTATGGTGACAACCTCCGTGCACTGGTGACATACCTTAATGTAGTGCAGTGTATTCCGTTCAAAAGGATTGCAGAACTTATATCCGACCTGTCCGGCCAGAATATAAGTGAGGGTACAGTGCAGAACATACTCAAAGAGAATAGCGGCAAGGCAGACTGTGCATATGAGGAAATACGCAAGAGGCTGGAAACAGCGTCTGTCGTAGGAGCCGATGAAACTGGTGCTACGGTAGGAAAGCATCTGCATTGGAACTGGATATTCCAGAACGACCTGCTTACATACGTGTTCCAGTCAGAATCGCGAGGTCAGAAGGCCATAGATTCCAAGTTTCCAAAGGGACTTCCCTATTCGACACTTGTGACTGACAGACATCAGAGCTACTTCAAGATGAATGTTAAGGACCATCAGGTCTGCCTGGCTCATCTTCTTAGGAATGCAAAGTATCTGAACGAACTGGATCCAAACCAGAACTGGTCACGGAGATTCATCCATCTGATAGAACACTCTATAAATCTCAGAAGAGAGGACAACATTACCTCTAGAAAGATAAAGGTACTGAAGACAAAGATGAAGAACCTCTTGGGTGAAAGCCTCACGCATTTAGATAACGAGTTTGAGAAATTCAAGAGGGGTATCCTTAAAGTCAAAGACTACCTATTTACCTTTCTCTCCAATCCAAGTGTGCCTTACGAGAACAATGCCAGTGAGCGGGGAGTTAGGAAAATCAAGATAAAGCAGAAAGTCAGCGGTTGCTTCCGAACAGACAGCGGTGCCGATGATTTTGCCAAGTTGCACTCCATTGCTGAAACTGCTATGAAGAACGGAAATTCTAAATTCAATGCAATTCTTGCTGTAGTACAACAGTAAGACGATTACTCATGCCCATAGGGGTGCTGAGTAGTTACGAAAAACGGGGCACCCCTGAGGATGCCCCGCCACCAATTAAAATAATTGATTGTCGCATTATAAACTTACCGTACTACTTAGCGATCATGATCGTTACACGGTTCTCTGCGTTTTCTGCAAAAGGCTGCACACGTGCACCCTTAGATTCTTCTGTAATGCGCTCTGAAGGTATATTATATTTCTTTGTCAGCATCCAAACCACAGCTGCAGCTCGCTTTGCAGCGATGCGGTCGTTGATGACGTCATTGCCTGTACCCTTGTCTGCATAGCCGGTTACTACAACCTTTGCCTCTGTGTTCTTGTTCAGGAAGTCAACCACCTCACGGATCTTAGCATCCTCAGCAGGAGCAATCTTGTAAGAATTGATGGTGAAGAAGATGTCACGGCGAATCTCCTCTACCTTCTTCTCTACAGGAGCTGGCTTAGGCTCTGGCTTAGGAGCTACATATTCCTGCTTAGGAGCTGGTGCCGGAGCAGGTTCCTCTACTGGCTTAGCCTTCTTGGTATAGCTCTTACCCAGATTGATGCGTACACCTGCCAGTGCATTGAAGTACCAGTCAGGGTTATCTGCCTTCTTAGAGTTGTACTTGTCTGAAATCATGTTGGCATTGCCTTCGAGCATGATGCTCACAGCCTTGCTTACCTTGAATTCCAGGTCGATACCTGCTCTGCCGTAAGGGCGAACCTTCTTTCCCTGCCAGAGATATTCCAGGTTGTAGTCGTTGAGGTTCTCAAGCGTGGCCGCGATGTCGTTTACTTCCTGGTTAGCTCCAGCCCAGTTGATACCACCGCCAGCGAAAGCACTTATATTAAACACACGGTTCGGGTTCCAGCCACAGAAAAGGTTGGAGAGGTTGAACATGAAATCTACACCAGGAGCTATATATTTAAACTTATATTTGGCGTTGTAAGGCTTTTCTCCCACTTTGGAGCGGAAACCAGCCCAGCCGCCCTTGCTCCAGAGTCCGTTCATCTGAGCACGGAGTCCGAAAACTGGAGAGAATTGATAGCCAATAGCTCCCTGAATATTAGGAGAGAGTAAGTCCTTGAACTTAGCCTCGCCCAGTGTATACTGTCCACCACCCTGAATATCAAGGTAGAAGTGCTTCTTGAATTGATACTCATTGCCGTCCTTATCGGTATAGGTGGCTTGAGCCATACTTGTTGCTGTGCCAGCCATCAAGGCTGAAGCAAACAAGACATACTTAATTTTTGATATCATCATTTTTAAATGTTTTTTGAAAAAAATGATTCAATAATAACGCTTACTTTGTTGTACCAGAGATAAACAATCGCACCATACCATTCTCTGCATTCGACCAAACGTCGATGCTTTTTCTAAAATGCCCCTTGTTGTAATACTTGCCATCGTATACGACGGTGATATAACCTTTTTTATTAGGCAATATGGGGGGTTGGGCAAAGCGGACGGAAGTACAGTTGCAAGTGGTATTGACCTGATTGATGACGACAGGAGCGCTTCCCGTGTTTTTGAAGACAAAGACACAAGTTCTGACGATACGCTTCTCGAAGGTTCCGAAATGAAAGGAAGTCTTCTCGAACTCAATCTTGCCCACAGGATTCTTTGCCATCGTCAGACAGCCAATTCCCGTCATCCATAAGAGAAAGAAAAGCTTTTTCATTTACTTCTTGAGCTTCTCGAGGTTCTTCTCCCTCATCTCTGTCTCATATTCCCTCTGCATTGAGTCTTTCTTGGCATGCTCGACAACAGGTCGGTCGCCGTTATGAGAATCAATCATACAAAGTTTCCACTTGCCAAGATAGTCAATAGGCTTGAAGTAAAAAACGGTCTTGATCTCTGGCACATTGTCGTGTGCCGGCATGATGATGGCTGTACACTTTACCTCGTTGGCGTATGCTTCCTTGAACTTGATGTAATCTATCTTGTGGCTTTGGATGGGCAGGGAAGAAAGCATGTTCTTCAAATCTGTCATAGCCTTGTTGTCAAGGGGCTGCGGCTCGTTGTATACGGAGTCCACATTGTCCTTGAACAGCATACCAGCGGCAGCATCATAGTTGCCATTCTCGGCGTATTCAAAGAACTGGTTGACCAAATGGGTTACTTCTACGGAATCAGCGTTGGTGATAGCCTGCTCAAAACCTGTCAAGGGGCTGTTCTTTTTCTTCTCACCACAGCCACTGAGTGTCACTGAGGCGATAGCCAAGAATAAAATACCTAATATAATATTAACTTTCTTCATCATGGTGATAATGAAAATAGGCAGGCATGCTAATCATGCCTGCCTATAATTATGTTATAGCCTTAAGCTTTGCGAATTAGTGACGCTTAGCATTGCTCTGTGTCTTACCTACAGTAGCAGTGATAGTTGTCTTGATTGTACCCCAATCGTAAGTGATTGTAGCTGGGAAGTAAACGTGGAACTGACCAACTGTCAAACCATTGTTCTCGTACTTCAAATCACCATAGTTGTCTGCAGAGATAGTAGCAGGAGCAGAGAATGTGAACTTAACCTTGTCTGTAAGATCCTTCAACTTCTGGCTACTGTTACCGTTAAGGTCTGTTGTTGCATTATCAATGTCAACAGCGATTTCCTTTACGCCATAGTACTTGAAGTAATCCTGACCCTTAGTAACCTTAGTATCAGTGAAGTTGTGATCACGCCAGTCCGTGAATGTCAAGTTAATCTTAGCTGTAGAACCTGCAGTTTCTGCATCCTCGAAGCTAGCTGTAGCCTCCTCTACGTTGATAGGACGGAGGAACTTAACATTGAACTCATTATAAGCAACAGGAACATCGATGTTACTACAGATAGTAGCCTTCACTGCAACGATAGCTGTAACGGTATTCTTCAAATCCTTGTGACCGTAAGCGTTCAACAACTTCTTTGCTGTCTCGTTCTTTGCGTATGTTACGATGCCATTAACAGGATCCAAGCTTGCAACTACATTAGTTTTCTCCTTCTCGGCGTAAACCAGCTTGCCATCTTCGCTAGCGTAGAGACCCTTACCTGTTACGAAGCCGAATGTCAACTTCAACTCCTGGTTCAAGTCAGCGTATGGAGCAGTAAGAGGATTAACTGAAAGCTTGTTGCCTACGAGAGCATTCTTCAAATCGAATACGTACTCGTCGTCTGCACCATTTGTACCTACAACCTCAACGTTACCGTGAACTTCGTCATAACCTGTACCAGCTACAGCGCTATTTGCTGCATACCAGTAGCTCTTAATCTTGTTCTCGTTGCCGAATGTTGTAGATGGCTTCAAGTTGATAGCAGATGGAGTCCAAGTCAACTTCACGTAAACGTACTTGTTGGCAGCAGTCTTACCAGCCTTCAAAGCATAACGAACGTATGTTGACAAAGTTGTCTTACCAGCCTTGAATGCAGCGTAAGCAGCCTGGTTCTTGATAGACCAAGCGATAACCTCAGTCTGCTTACCCGCTACGTCAGCTGTTGTCTGAGATACAGTACCAATCTTCTTGTCTGCTGCCAATGCCTCAGCATCGGTTGTAGCCTTTTCGAACTGGTTAGCATCTGCAGTACCACCGTCAAGCTCGTAAGCATCCTCGAAAGCTTCCTTAGACATGTTGAGCTTAGCATAGAGCTGCTCCTCAACCTGTGCCCATGTTACCTTCTGGAGATCGATATTATTATCACCACAAGCGATTGTGTATGGCTTGTTAACTGTTACCAAGTCAACTTCCTCAGCCTTATTCTCAGCTACAGTCTTGTCGATGACAACCTTGATGTAACCAACAGCAGCAATCTTGTTGTTGACAGTATCCTTCAAGATAACACGTACCAATGGCTCACGACCGATAGTAGCCTCATTCTGAGCTGCACCGTAAGCCTGCTGCTTACCATCAGCTGTCATCTGTGGGCGGAGTGTATAACCATTAGATGCGATTGCAGCGTGAGCACTCTGTGATGTATTGTTAGCACCAGACTTGTAACCAACCAACTCGAAAGAGTACTTGAAGCCAGACTTCTCTACGAGGCCTTCGGCTGCATTCTTATCCCAAGCCTTACAAGTAGGAGTTCCGTCCTCGTATGTGCGGTCAGTGTTGACATACTCACGGAGGTCGATACCCTCGCTATTCCAAGCTACATGAATCTGTGCGTCGTTATTGATAGCATCCTTTGCTGTCTGATAGAGGTGTGAAGGAATAGCATCAACATGCTGCAATGTTGGGTTATTCAAAACCAACTTGTCGTAAGTGCTAGCCTTGATAGCTGCGAAGTCAGAAGTAACAACTGAGTCGCCAGAAGTATATTGCAATGCAAGAACAGTAACCTTTTTACTATTTGCAAGATCCTTGATGGCATTACCATTATACTTAGCGTGTACAGTAACCTTACCCTTTGTTGTCAAGTCTGCGCTCTCCACCTTGAAAGTAGAACCGTAATCAGCGGCAGCCCTTGACACATAATCCTTGTTATATGCGATGAAGCTATACTTAGCAGCATCGTTAGACATCTTGGCATTTGATGGGTTCAAGAAATAGGTAGCAGCCAAGTCTGGAGCGTATGTGAACGCATCGTCAGCTACTGTAGGAGCATCCTTAGAGTAGTCGCCATCAGCGTCAACTGCCTTGACTGTTGCAGGGTTGTACTTGTAAGTAGCGAAGTCGAATGCTTCGATACCTGCATAATAGAAGTCAGGATCGAATACGAGACTCTTCAATGCGCTTGAGAGGCTAACAACGACCTTCTTGCCCGGAGCACCTGCTACGTTTGTCAAAGTCAAGTTATCGTTGTCCCAAACTGCAGTGATGACATCCGCGTTAGTTGCTGTATAGACAATCTTAGAGTCGTAAGCAGCCTTGTCACCGTCACCATATACCCAGAATGTGCTAGTGTTTGGATTAGGAACGTAGTACTTGCCGTCTTTGCCAGCAGTACCATCCTCGCCCTTGTCACCCTTGGTTCCAAGTGCATAGTACTCAGTCTTGGTGTCGTTCTTGTACCAATAACCATTTTCACCAATCTTCCAAACGTCACCGTCCTTGCCAGCAGCGCCTTGCACGCCCTGTTTGATGTTGTAAGGAGTGTCCGTGCCGTTCTTTGTAATAGTGACAATGATACCACCATTACCGTCGGACTCTACGCTTTTCAAGATGCTACCATCATTAATCTTTGTCTGCAACTCGCTGAGAGTCTTTGACAAATCGTCAATCTGTCTTTGCAGATTGTTGATGTCATCATCGTAATCTTTACAAGAAGTAAATGTGCTTACGGAAGCAATTGTCAATGCACCCATAAGCAGCGCGCTAAAATACTTTTTTCATCGATAAATATTTATAAAGTTATACTATTTCCCCAGCCTTTCGGCAGGAAGTTATTAATTAATTCTCTATATCGAATCAAGAGTCCCGTTTGATGAAAAGAGTCTGCACTTTTAGAAAAGTTCTTCGTTCTCTTTCAAAGGTTCTCCTAGAACGGTTATTTTATCGTTCTTATATATCGTGGCTTTTTATCGCCACTCAGTTCTTATCGTCTTTGAAATATCTCCAGCCGGGAGATATGCTATGGAATGGAAAGGTAACCCTAAATATCTGCATGAGAAAAAACTTTTCTCGATTTTATTATCACCAAAATGGAAGTGAGGCTTACTTTAGATTCAAAAAAGGCTATTTCGAACTTCAAAAAAAGGCTCTTTCGAACTTCAAAAGAGCCTTACTTGATTATGGGTAGGATGCTCCTGAAACTGCGTCCCGACGTAGCTGTCACTGCGTCGGGACGTAGTTGTTGTTACGTCGTGACGTAGCTACTGCTACGTCGTGACGTAATTTCTCCTGCATCGTTGGCGGAATAACTCTACCTCCCTCTCATATACTGATAGCTTCGATAAGCATATCGTTGTATCTGTCTATCACATCGTCATTGATACTTTTCAGATAGATGCGCGTGATTTTCTCTGAGTTGTGCCCCATGCTGTCACTTATCACGCTGATGGGGATGTTCTTCTCCCTGGCGATGGTAGCCCAGGAGTGACGGGCACAGTACATCGTTACTTTCATCGGTATGCCGATGCGCCGGGTGAACTTCTGTAAAGTCTTGTTCACCCTACATTGGCGGTAGTGATACTGTTTCCTGACATCGGTAACTACGTTCTGGTTTACGATACCCAGCAGATGCTTGCCGTCGAGTGAAGGGTGGCGGTCTGCAATCTCTTGCATGCAGGGGCGCCATGCTACTCTCAGTTCTTTACCCGTTTTCTTTCTCTTGTATATGAGCTGCCCGTCCTTAAGGCTTCCTTTTTCAAGAAAGGCGATGTCAACGAACGACATGCCTCGGGTGTAGAAACTGAAGAGGAATAGATCTCTCGCCAGTGCTTCCTCCTCGGTGACGGTTGTTGCAGCGACTATCTGATGGATGTTTTCCGCTGTAAGTGCTCTTTTGGCAGTCGGGGTGTTCTTGGTAAAAGAGTGGGCGAAGGGTTTGCGGTCTTCCAGCCCATATTGCTCCAGGGCTTTGTTGTAGATAGCTCGGAGACGCTTCATGTAAAAAGAGATGGTGTTCAGCGTAAGACCGTTCTTTCTCAGATAACTCTCGTAATCTTCCATGATGAGGCTGTCGAGTTGGCTAATCAGCAAGTCTTTCTCTTTCCGGAATTTCATGAAACTGCGCAAGGTGCACATATATATATCGGCAGACCGGTATTTGCCATTCTTGTAGAGTCGCTGGGTGAGTTCCCTGACATATTCGCCCAGCGTCGGACCGCCATTCATGTCTTCTTTGGCTATTTGCTGCGCATCATGTTCGCTACCATTCTCTATGACATATCCCAATGCGTTGTTTCTGTTGTTTACTTTGATGACGATTTCTGCATCTTGCCGAATAAGTTCCTGTGGAATTTCTATTCTTAGTATCATTTTTATGTGAATATTATGTTGAATGAAGTGCTTTGTTGTATAACAAATTAGTAAACAGCCAACAAAGTTACGATTAATCTCTGGATTACCCAAAGCTTTTTTCGATATTCACATCTCAATGCCAGTATATATGATAAGGTGTAGGGACTCCAACCAGTTTAAGTAAGCAGATGAAATCATGTACGTCATTTAACAAGTTCATACGTTTCATTGAGTCGATAGATATGACTGCGTTGGGTTAAAGATACGACTGCGATGGGCGGAAGATTCGACTGCGTTGGGCGGAAGATTCGACTGCGTTGGGTGGAAGAGTCAATTTCGTTGGCTGAATAATATGGCTGCGTTGGCTGAACGAAGTAGCTCTGTTAGCTGAATGAAGCACTTGAGTTATCAGAATGAAGCACTTGAGTTATCAGAATGAGGCGGCTTGGTATAATACGATTCGCTAGTCTGTTAGGCGATCCGCCAGAACGCCTAACGGAGGAAAGGGCATATCCGGTGCTACGGATTTTTTATTCTAAAAAATCTTTTTAACACTAAAAATTTGGTAATCTTAATTATTTGGTTTATTTTTGCACAAAAACAAGAACAGTATGGCAATAGATAAAGTTAAATATTGGAAAGAACTTGCAGACTATGACATCGAAACCGCTGAGGTTATGTACAACGGTGGAAGATGGCTATATGTTGGCTTTATGTGCCATTTGGTTATAGAAAAAACAATAAAGTCGTATTGGAGTGCTATAAAACCAGACGAGGTTCCATACATCCATAACCTCTTGAAATTGGCACAAAGCTGCGGGTTAGTATCAAAAATGACATCAGAACAGCTAAAGTTTCTTGCGGAATTAATGCCAATGAATATTGAGGCAAGATACCCATCCTACAAAGATGAGCTAGCGAAGAAATTGACTCCAGAATATTGCAGAACATTAATAAATAAAACAAAAGTTTTAAAACAATGGATAGAGAACATGCTTTAATGATAGTAAAATGCTACAAGGAAGCAATACTTCCATTGCTTGCTAATGCGAAAGTATATCTGTATGGTTCTTGTAGTAGAAATGAAGCAAGAAAAGATAGTGATATTGATGTAGCAGTAGTTATACCTAAGCTTAATGGCGACTGGCTGGACACTACATCTTCATTATGGCTTGCCACCCTTAATATAGATGCATCTATAGAACTGTTGATTGAAGAATGCAAACCATCACCCTTATATGATGATATAATGCGTAATGGAATAGCAGTATAAAATACAGAAATCCCCCATCCTTCTTTCTCAAGCCGGATGGGGGGCTTATCTTTTAGTATCTTGCTTCATATCTCCAGTGTTATTTATAATTTTGTGCAAAGATACAACTATTTGGGAATAATACCAAAGAAAAAAGGACTTTTTTCGGTAATCTGCAGAAAACAACATTCCTGGTAGATACTCATACATTCGTATCTAGATGGCCCCTATATATAATAAGGTGTAGGTTTTATATCGGCAAAATGGAGGAAAACAGGGTAAATGGACAGGTTAGAAGCCCAATATGGGGGCTATTTTATAAAAAACATAAGAAAAATAGCCTTTTTTTGAAAAAAAGTGCCCAAAAACTTGCAAGTTTCGAAAAATATACTTAAATTTGCAGCATGAAAAATCTCCCGGCTGGAGATATTTCAAAGACGATAAGAACTGAGTGGCGATAAAAAGCCACGATATATAAGAACGATAAAAAATAACTTTTCTAAGAGTGCAGACTCTTTTCATCAAACGGAACTCTTAATTCGATATAGAGAATTAATTAATAACTTCCTGCCGAAAGGCTAGGAAAATCGTATAACTTTATAAATTATTACCGTATGAAAAGAAAGTATTTTAGCGCGCTGCTTATGGGTGCATTGACAATTGCCTCGGTAAGCACATTTACTTCTTGTAAAGATTACGACGATGACATCGACAACTTGCAGAGCCAGATTGACAAGGCTGGTTTGCAGAGCGACATCGATGCATTGAAAACACAGTTGCAGGATGCAGCTTCTACTGCATCAGCAGCTAAGACTACTGCAGAGTCTGCTTTAGCTAAGGCTAATGATGCTGCTGTAAAAGCAGATGTTGAAAAAGCTATCCAGAAAGTTGAGGTTACAGCTAACAAGGCTGCCACTGACGTAGCAACTGCAATCAGTAACGCTGCTAATGCACAGACAACAGCTGACGGAGCACAAAAGGCTGCAGATGCTGCTGCTAAGGCAGCAAAGGATGCTCAGAAGCAAGCTGACCAGGCTGTTAAGGATGCCGCAGCTGCAGCTACTACAGCTAACGCTGCCGCTAAACAAGCTGACTTCGAGAAGGCTCTGGAGCGCATCGGTAACTTGGAAACAAGCCGAGTTACAGCAGGCAAGTTGGATGAGAAGCTCACTCAACTCAAAGAAGAACTCCTCGGTGCTGATGGTGACAAAGAGACTATCGGTAGCTTGACCGTTAAGGTTAATGCATACAAGGGCGCTGTTGAGGAGTTGTATTCTGCAGTAACTAGCGTTGAGCTCGTTGAGACATATTCTGGTGTTAACGGATTTACAAGTAATTGGAATACAACAAATGGCATAACACCTCTCACAGTAGAGATGCTTCATGGTTTGATTTCAGACGACTCTAAGTTTGGTGATGAGAATGGTAATGACGCTAAGCCTATTGTTGAGTACGTTAAGGGTAAGGATATCGATGTGAAAGACGATGCTTCTATTGTAGTTCGCGTAAACCCAGTTAACGCTGACCTCACAAAGGGTGCTAAGATTATTCTTTTGAACTCTAAGGGTGAAAGCCTTGAGGACATTGTTAAGGTAGGTACTCCTTCTAAGTTCGACAAGTTGATTACTACTCGTGCTGCAGCTACTGTCAAGACTGGTCTTTGGAAGCTCCCTCTTTCTGTAGCAGAAGGCGTTTCAGAGGAAGACTTCAAGAAGGCAGTTACAGTAAAAGATGAGAATGGTAATGAAAAAGCTATCCTCTATGCTGTAGCTATCAATAACACTGTTGATTCTAAGGCAGAGGCAGCTGCTGACCGCTACGTAGTGTCTACTTACGATGTTAAGCCTACTTACAATAAGTTCGTGCCTAGCAACGATTTCACATTCAAGGTTGGTGGTAAGGATGTTAGTGAAATCCACAACCGTTGGACTGGTTATGAAATTGTTGGCGAAAACAGCAATTTCTCAAGCGATAAGAATCCTGAACTTGCTTGGGCAAATGATGCTGCCGCAGAGCCAGTTTTGGAAGGCGAGAAGAAGAACGTTGAGAACGCAAATTATCGTAGTCACCGATCTGATGTCCGATATTGGAATAGTCTCTTGCAGGTTGAAGTTGGTAAGCCATTCTCTATCACTGATTTGAAGACTTCAGACAATACGGCTGCGGATTATTACTATGTAGTACTCGACAAGGATAATGCTATCGAGTCTGGTGTTTCTGAGCTCAACGCTTGGAAGAACTATGAAATTGATAATTTGAACAAGGTTGTTCCTGCAAGCGAGAACTTGACTCTTACAATCCAGACCGAGGCTGCAAACCACGACATCATCGGTTTCCGTGTATATGCAGTAAACAAGGATGGTAAGTTGCTCGACCCAGATGGTAAGGCCTTCTACGTAGTTGTAGGTGAGAACTATACATCAGGTATCGTAGGTAACTTGGATGCAGTAAACAAGATTACAGAGAAGAAGGACTTCAGCCCAGTTGATGGTGTAAGCTATGGTCCTTGGGAGTTAGTAGCTGACAACAATGCATGTCCTCTTTCAGAGAAGCCTGTATTCGCTGCTGTTTATTACAACAAGGATGGAAATGAGACAACAAACATGTCTGAGGTTACAAAGATTGCCTTCAAGGTTAACAACCCAGCCCTCATCGCTGATGGTGCAACAGTTTCATTGAAGTCAACTTTGAGGAAGTATACTGATAACAACTTCTATGAGGTAGGTACCGTAACAGCTACGTACACCAAGGTTCTTCCTAAGGCATTCCCTGCTGACATCACATTCCGTCCAGCACAGGAAACAGGTAAGGGTACTGGTTACTTCATCGCTTACATGACGCCAGAAAATGGCTACACAGTAACCAATAAGAGCGTATATGGTTCTGTAGACTTGAATAACGTATTCTATAATCTCGACGATAACGTTAGTTTCGAAATCGCAGACGCAGCTAAGGATGCAAATGACAAGTTGACAAGTGTTAGGGCAGACAAGGCCAACAATTTTGTTGCGAAAGTTGCAGCTAAAGACTTCATTAACTCAACGACCAAGCATGCTGTTACAGCTAAGTACAACTATGGCGAGATTAGTCTTGTTAAGAATAATAAGACTGGCCAGTGGGAAAAGAAGCCTTGCTCTGTAGACTACGGTAAGAGTCTGTCAGTTACATTCGCTTGCTGGCATTCTGCAAGCAGCTATTCTTGGAAAGAACAGCCAGCACTCCAGTGGAAGGCTACTGCAAATGTAATCAAGACAGACATCAAGAACATTGCTGTTAAGAATACATATAACAATGATTTCTTCGGTGGTACATTTGCGCAGCTCTTGACTAACAAGTATCTGGAGGTTAAGGCTGGTTCAGCTCACTTGACATATGAAGGTCAGGCTGACCCATACTTCACGGTTGAAGTTGATGCCACTAACGGTCAGTTTATTTTTACTCAGACAGGTATTCAGGCAGAGAACGCTCCAACAGTTGATCACACAGAAAACTTGGAGTTCGTTGTTGTTGATGCTTATGGTCATGAGGTACCACAGTCATTCAAGGTTACTATCAAGCGTCCTGCTTCTAAGTAATTATTGCGACAACAAGAATCGGTTAGATTCTAGAACATTACTATAATACTGAGGGGGACGTTCATCTGAACGTTTTCTTATTTTTAAACAATAAGGAAAGAAGAAGATGAGAAAATCATTTTTTTATATGGTTGTTTTCACCTTATTGCTGGTTCTAGGAATCAGCAGTTGTGGAAAGCCTGAACTTAAAAAGATAAGAGGCATCGTGAAAAATGTTCGCATTGATGATGATACCCTAAAGAACCTTACCGTTATGGACGGAGAAGATTCTATCGTATTTAATCTCAACGAGGTTCGTTACAACAATGGAGTAATGCTTCCTAATGATTCTGTTATTGTTGACTACATAGATGGAAAGAATGACACAGCTCGAGCTTTAGTAGTAACTGTACTTCCCAAAAATGCTGTAACAATCAATCCAGAAGACAACCAGAGCAAGAAACTCATTACAGCTCCCATAAAAAGCAATTAATAATCAGTTTTAAACTTATCAGACATGAAAAATTATAAGTTTATCATTGCATCTGCTATGCTCGCCCTCGGCACTTCAGCCGTGGCACAAGCCACCTATGTCGATAAGGACGGCACTGAGTATCAATTCAAGAAGCACTTCTACCCCGATATTCGGGGAGGTGGATAGTATACACTGGGCGAGGCTAAGTTCAAGGACTTACTCTCTCCTAATATTCAGGGAGCTATTGGCTATCAATTCTCTCCGCTTTTCGGACTCCGTGCTCAGATGAACGGACTCTGGAGCAAGGGCGGCTGGGCTGGTTTTCGCTCCAAAGTGGGAGAAAAGCCTTACAACGCCAAATATAAGTTTAAATATATGGCTCCTGGTGTAGATTTCATGTTCAACCTCTCCAACCTTTTCTGTGGCTGGAATCCGAACCGTGTGTTTAATATAAGTGCTTTCGCTGGCGGTGGTATCAACTGGGCTGGCGGCAACCAAGAGATAAACGGCATCGCTGCCACGCTTGAGAACTTCAACAACTACAACCTGGAGTATCTCTGGCAGGGAAAGAAGGTTCGCCCTTACGGCAGAGCCGGTATCGACCTGGAATTCAAGGTAAGCAAGGCTGTGAGCATCATGCTCGAGGGCAATGCCAACATGATTTCAGACAAATACAACTCTAAGAAGGAAGATACCCCTGACTGGTACTTCAATGCACTGGCAGGTGTACGCATCAACCTGGGCAAGAGCTATACCAAGAAGGCTAAGCCGGTAGAGGAACCTGCTCCGGCACCAGCTCCTAAGCAGGAATATGTAGCTCCTAAGCCAGAGCCTAAGCCAGCTCCTGTAGAGAAGAAGGTAGAGGAGATTCGCCGTGACATCTTCTTCACCATCAATTCTTACAAGATTGCTCCTGCTGAGGATGCTAAGATCCGTGAGGTGGTTGACTTCCTGAACAAGAACACAGAGGCAAAGGTTGTAGTAACCCTATGCTGACAAGGGTACAGGCTATGACGTCATCAACGACCGCATCGCTGCCAAGCGAGTAGCAGCTGTGGTTTGGATGCTGACAAAGAAATATAATATACCTTCAGAGCGCATTACAGAAGAATCTAAGGGTGCACGTGTGCAGCCTTTTGCAGAAAATGCAGAGAACCGTGTAACGATCATGATCGCTAAGTAGTACGGTAAGTTTATAATGCGACAATCAATTATTTTAATTGGTGGCGGGGCATCCTCAAGGGGTGCCCCGTTTTTCTTTCAGCTATCCCTTCCTTCTCCCGCTCATTTTGTTATTTTTTCACCATTTCTTGCAGTTTCTCAATATTTTGTTGTACCTTTGCACAAAAATAATAATAAATTGCAAGAAAATGGGAAAGATTATATTGACGGGCGACCGTCCTACAGGTAAACTTCACCTGGGTCATTACATCGGCTCTCTGCAGCGCCGAGTACAACTTCAGAACGCTGGCGACTTCGACAGGATGTTCGTTTTCATGGCAGATGTTCAGGCTTTGACTGATAATGCCGACAATCCTGAGAAGATTCGCCAGAACATCACAGAGGTGGCTCTTGACTATCTCTCTGCGGGCCTCGACCCACAGAAGTGTACACTCTATATCCAGAGTATGATTCCAGAGTTGGCTGAGTTGACTACCTATCTGATGAACCTCATCAGCGTATCTCGTGTTCAGCGTAACCCAACCGTGAAGACTGAGATCAAGATGCGTAACTTCGAGGCAAACATCCCGCTCGGTTTCTTCTGCTATCCTGTGAGTCAGGCTGCCGACATCACCGCTTTCAAGGCTACAACCGTGCCTGCCGGTGAGGACCAGGAGCCTATGCTGGAGGTAACCCGCGAGTTGGTTCGCCGCTTCAACCAGACTTATGCACCTGTTTTGGTAGAGCCGGAGATTCTGCTTCCTGAGATTGCCTGCTGCCGTCGTCTTCCTGGAACTGACGGTAAGGAGAAGATGAGTAAGAGTCTCGGCAACTGCATCTACATGAGTGACGATGAGAAGACCGTTTGGAAGAAGGTGAAGAAGATGTCTAACGGTGAGCCACGTATGAGCATGGAAGAGCCAGGACATCTGGAGGGCAATGCCGTATTCACCTATCTCGAGGCATTCTCTACTCCTGAGGATTTCGCAGAGTTCTGGCCTGAGTTCAAGACTTTGGATGAGTTGAAGGAGCAGTATGTGAAGGGTGGTATCGGTGACGGTACCTGCAAGAAGTTCCTGAACAGCGTCATCAACAAGATGCTCGACCCAATCCGTGCCCGCCGTCATGAGTTTGAGCAAGATATTCCTGAGGTATTCAATATCCTGAAGAAGGGTAGCGAGGATGCCCGCGAGTTTGCAGCCCAGACTATGGATGAGGTTCGCAAGGCTATGCGTATCGACTATTTCAGCGATGCTGCCTATATTGAGGAGCAGGCTGCGAAATATAGAGTATAGTGATTATTTATTAGTGATTAATGATAATCATTAAAGTACGTGAATAAACGAATATTACAATTAGCGGTGCCGTCGATAATATCCAATATCACGGTACCGCTTTTGGGTTTGGTGGATGTCGCCATCGTCGGGCATATCGGCGATGCGGCTTACATCGGAGCCATTGCCGTGGGGTCGATGCTGTTCAATGTCATCTACTGGCTTTTCGGATTCCTGAGAATGGGAACCAGCGGAATGACTTCGCAGGCTTTGGGAAGGAGAGATTTGGCTGAGGTACTGAGGCTCCTGGTGCGCTCTCTGAGTATCGGTGTGGGGATAGGAGTGCTGTTTTTCGTTCTCCAGAAATGGCTGATAGGCTGTGGACTGTGGGCGATGTCGCCGGAAGCGGATGTCGTAGAACTGGCACGAAGATACTGTTATGTCTGTATCTGGGGAGCCCCGGCAGTGCTAGGACTCTACGGATTTACGGGCTGGTTTATCGGTATGCAGAACACGCGCATTCCGATGATGGTATCGCTGATGCAGAATGTGGTGAACATCATCGCCTCTCTGCTGCTGGTCTTTGTCGGCGGTATGACGGTAGAAGGCGTGGCGCTCGGAACGGTTATTGCCCAATGGTGGGGATTCCTGATGGCATGTCTGTTCTATCGCATCTGTTATCGCCGGTTAAGCAAGTATGACTATCGCCGGCATCTCTTTGCTGCCGAACCGCTGAAGCAGTTTTTTTCGCTCAATAAGGATATCTTTCTCCGCACCCTCTGTCTGGTGGCGGTCAACCTCTTCTTTACGGCGGCAGGTTCCAGGGAGAGTACCATTGTGCTGGCTGTGAATACGCTGCTGATGACGCTCTTTACCATCTTCTCTTATTTTATGGATGGTTTTGCCTATGCGGCAGAGGCGTTGAGCGGCAAGTATTATGGAGCTCGAAACATGGGAGCATTCCGCGAGGTGGTTAGAAGAACGATGGGTTTTGGAGCTGTCGTGGCTGTAGGTTTCACCTTATTATATATAGTGGGTGGCGAGAATTTCCTCTCTTTGCTCACGAGCGATAAGCAGGTGATAACTGCATCGGGCGAATATTTCTGGTGGGCTGTGCTGATTCCGCTGTCTGGCATGTCGGCATTCGTCTTCGATGGCATCTTTGTAGGCATTACCCAGTCTAAGTCGATGCTCTGTTCTACCGCCGTAGCCTCGGCTTCGTTCTTCGGTCTGTTCTTCGGCTTGCATCCTTTCCTGGGCAATCATGCCCTGTGGTTGGCCTTCATTCTCTACCTTCTGTTGAGGGGAATCGTACTGTTCGTCATTTACCATAAAAAACTGCGGTAAATGACGAATTGTCTTTTTATAGGATATATTAGTAGAAATAATGTACATCTTTCATAAAAATTGCACACTGAATTATAGTGTGCGCATTTTTGTGAAAAACTACATTAATATAGTTTAAATCTTAGGCTTATATTCTTTTTCTTAGTCGAAAATTAGTAATTTCGCAGAGCAAAACTTAAAAAGAAAAGAGTAAATGACAGCAGAAGAATATTATCAGCAAGGTAACGCCTGGCGCAAGCAGGGTGACTTTAAGCGTGCCCTCGACTGCTATATGGAGGCCATTGCCCTCGATCCGGAGAGCCCTGCCGTAGCAGCCAAGGAGATGTTGGATGATATCATGAGCTTTTATTGCAAAGACTACTACAATCCATAACAACCGACATGTGGACAGCAGGAGCTTTGTTTACTCCAATGGTAAAGATAATTAGTAAGAAATTAGAATATGAGTAAGATTAAAGGGGCTATTGTAGTCGACACCGGGCGTTGCAAGGGATGCTCGCTCTGTGTGGAGGCTTGTCCTCAGCATGTCATCGCATTGGCAGAGAAAAAAGTCAATGTGCATGGTTACCGTTATGTAGAGGCAGCTGTACCTGATGCGTGTGTTGGTTGCACTTCGTGCGCCATCGTGTGTCCGGACGGCTGTATCACTGTTTATCGTAAGAAGGAGGACTAAATAATGGCAAATCAGAAAGTTACATTAATGAAAGGCAATGAGGCGATAGCCCATGCCTGTATCAGATGTGGTGCGGATGGTTTCTTCGGCTATCCTATCACACCTCAAAGTGAGATTATAGAGACGCTGGCTCTGCTCAAGCCATGGGAAACATCAGGTATGGTGGTTCTGCAGGCTGAGAGTGAGGTGGCGGCTATCAACATGGTTTATGGTGGCGCTGGTGCCGGTAAGCGTGTCATTACCACTTCTTCAAGTCCGGGTGTGGCTTTGATGCAAGAGGGTATCTCTTACATGGCAGGTGCTGAGATTCCAGGCGTTATCGTCAATGTGCAGCGTGGCGGTCCGGGTCTGGGTACCATCCAGCCATCCCAGAGTGATTATTTCCAGGCTACCCGCGGTGGTGGTAACGGCGACTATAATGTGATCGTGCTGGCTCCTGCATCTGTTCAGGAGATGGCTGATTTCGTTGATCTCTCCTTTACGCTTGCCTTTAAGTATCGCAATCCTGCGATGATTCTGAGCGATGGTGTCATTGGTCAGATGATGGAGAAGGTGGTTCTGCCTCCTGTCAAGCCTCGTCGTACCGAGGAGGAGATTGCCAGGGAGTGTCCTTGGGCTACCATCGGCCGTCCGAAGAGTCGTCCTGTCAACATCATGACCTCTCTGGAACTCAAGCCTGAGGTGATGGAGGAGCGCAATATTGCTCTTCAGGAGAAATACAGAAAAATCCGTGAAACCGAGGTTCGTTATGAAACCGAGCAGATGGATGATGCCGACTATGTTATCGTAGCCTTCGGTAGTGCGGCACGTATTGCCGAGAAGAGCATCGAGTGCGCGTGAGCAGGGCATCAAGGTAGGATTGTTCCGTCCTATCACCCTCTGGCCTTTCCCTGAAAAGGAGATTCATGAACTCGCCAAGACCAAGAAGGGCATTCTGGTTGTAGAAATCAATGCCGGTCAGATGGTTCAGGATGTGCGACTGGCTGTGAATGGTCAGACTCCTGTGGAGCACTTTGGTCGTCTGGGCGGTATCGTACCTGAGCCGGAGGAAATCGTTGAAGCATTAAAGAAGTTAATAAAATGAATGATATAATTTCACCAGAGAATCTGGTATATAAGAAGCCTACGCTGATGAACGATACCCCGATGCACTATTGCCCGGGGTGTTCGCATGGCGTAGTTCATAAGCTCGTTGCCGAGGTTATCGAGGAGATGGGCATGGAGGATAAGACGGTAGGCGTATGTCCGGTGGGCTGCGCTGTCTTTGCTTATCGCTATTTGGATATTGACTGGCAGGAGGCTGCTCATGGTCGTGCACCTGCTGTAGCTACGGGTATCAAGCGCTTGTGGCCTGATCGTCTTGTCTTCACTTATCAGGGCGATGGCGACCTGGCTTGCATCGGTACCTGCGAAACTATCCACGCCCTGAACCGTGGTGAGCATATCGCCATCATCTTCATCAATAATGCCATCTATGGTATGACCGGCGGTCAGATGGCGCCAACCACGCTCTTGGGGCAGAAGACAGCTACCTGTCCTTATGGTAGAGAGGCTGATCTTCATGGTTATCCACTCAATATTACCGAGTTGGCAAGCCATCTGCAGGGTACTTGTTATGTAACCCGCCAGAGTGTGGAGACCGTGGCAAGCATCAAGAAGGCAAAGAAGGCTATCCGCAAGGCGTTCGAGGCAAGCATGCAGGGCAAGGGCTCCAGCCTGGTAGAGATTGTTTCTACCTGCAACAGCGGTTGGAAACTCTCACCTGTTGAGGCTAACAAGTGGATGGAAGAGAACATGTTTAAGCAGTATCCTAAGGGTGACCTGAAGGATACAACGGGAATGTAAGTGAAGAGTGAAGAACGAATAGCTCTTCTAATATAATAATAGAACAATGAAGACAGAAATCATTATATCCGGTTTTGGTGGTCAGGGCGTCTCTCTATGGGAAAGATTCTGGCTTATTCAGGACTGATGGAGGATAAGGAGGTAACCTGGATGCCTGCTTACGGACCAGAGCAGCGTGGCGGTACAGCCAATGTAACGGTCATTGTGAGCGACAGTCGCATCTCTTCGCCTATCCTGAGCCATTATGATGTAGCCATCGTGCTCAACCAGCCGTCGCTCGACAAGTTTGAGCCGAAGATTAAGCCAGGCGGCATCCTGATTTATGATGGCTATGGTGTGATGAATCCTCCACAGCGCAAGGACATCACCATTTATCGCATTGATGCGATGGACAAGGCTGCCGAGATGAAAAACTCCAAGGTGTTCAATATGATTGTTTTGGGCGGTCTGCTGAAGGTTTGTCCTGTTGTGAGCACCGATGGTTTGAACAAGGCGCTTTACAAGTCATTGCCAGAGCGCCATCATGGTTTGATTCCGCTGAACATGCAGGCAGTGGAAGAGGGAATGAAGATTATCGAAAAGGTTGATTAAATTCAATCATCAGTATAGATAAGGGAGCGGGCTGCGTTGCGATGCAGTTCGCTCCCTTGTTTTATTAGGCTGGGTTGAAAAGGAAAAAATGATGCATCTTGCAGATTATATATTTAATTTGCATCATGTAGTTTGCTACATTCAAAAACTGTTGTTGAATGTTTTTCGTATCTTAAACTAAAGAAAGTCGCTCTTTTCTTTGGCATTTCCAATTCTTTTCTTTAATTTTGTGGCGTTAATTTAAAAGAAAGGAATAAGATGGAAACGATTAATATTCAGTTTCAAGTACCTTCTACTGGTCAATATACGCTTGACGAATTTGTCGCTAAGCTCAAAGACTATGCTGAAAAGTTAGCCAGTTCTATCTCCAAGTCTGGAAACAGTTACCAGGAAACTTATATGAGCCAGGCAGAGCAGGAAGCCTATGTGGCAGAAAGCCTCAACCGTGCTCTTGATGAACTGGAAGCCCATAAGAAGAATGGGACTAAGCCGATGGATGCTCGTGAATTGTTGAGAAGACTTCGGGAAGAGGAGGCGTAGTATGAAGGTTAAAATTTGTACGGAAAAAGAATTTGAGCGACAACTTAGAAAGCTTTCCTTGCTGGTAAATTGATTATCAAGGATCATACGATGGCTGCCCTTGGTTTGGGTGGTAAACCGTATAAGAAAATAAAGGTGACGCATCTCATTTGATGCGCCACCTTATTATATATAGTTCTAAAAACTTTATTCCGCCAATCGGATGCTCATAGGGCTTACGGTGATGAGGCGCTTTTTGTATAGATCGCCCACGGCACGCTTGTAAACCTTCTTGCTCACATGGAAACGCTCGTAGATGTCGTCGGCCTCGCTCTTGTCGCCAAGGTTACACTCGCCATCGTTGTCCAAGAGATACTGGTAGAGGGTTTCGGCGAAATCGGCAGTCTGCTGAATGTCTTCTGCAGGGTGACGTCTATCTTTCCGTCAGGACGGACTCTTCCGATGTAGCCCTTCATCTTGTCACCCGTATGGATGTACTGGAAGATTTGGTCCTGATAGAGGAGACCCGGATACTGGTTGTCGATGATAACCTTGAAGCCGAGGTCGGTCTTCTGCCAGATGAGGAGATCCACCTCATCACCATGCTTGTAGTGAGGATGGTCTTCATTGAGATAACGCTCAATCTTGGCAGAGGCAACGATGCGATAGCTCTCCTCGTCGATGTGGATATGCACGATGTAGGAGTTGCCGAGCACCATGCGCTTCTTCTGCTCGCGGAATGGGCAGAAGATGTCCTTCATCAGCCCCCAGCCCAGAAAGGCTCCGTATTCGTTGACCCATTTCACTTCGAGATAGGCGAAATCGCCCACCTTTGCCAAAGGGGTTTCGGTGGTTGCTATGAGGCGCTCTTCCTGGTCGAGATAGATGAAGACATCCAGCTCGTCGCCGATGCCTGCGTCTTCAGGTACGTAGCGGGATGGAAGGAGGATTTCTCCCTCGTCACCACCATCGAGATACAGACCGAAATCTACTTTCTTTACGATGCGAAGGCGATTGTAATCGCCGAGTTTTATCTTTTTGCTCATATAATATTATCTTCAGTTTTTTCTTCTGTTGTTGGGGCTTCTGCAACTTCTGCAGTTTCTTCCTGGCTATCAGCAGCTCCTGCTTCCACCGTCTTCTCAATCATTCCATCCTTGAGATGGATGGTGCGGTCGGTGATGGCAGCAAGGCCCTCATCATGAGTTACGATGACGAAAGTCTGACCGAACTTGTCTCTGAGGTCGAAGAAGAGCTGGTGAAGCTCAGCCTTGTTCTTGGTGTCGAGACTTCCTGATGGCTCATCGGCAAGGATGACGGCAGGATTATTGATCAAAGCTCTCGCCACGGCTACACGCTGTTTCTCACCACCGGATAACTCGGCAGGCTTGTGACTGGCTCTATCGCTCAAGCCCATGAACGCCAGTAACTCCTCGGCGCGCTCTTTGGCTTCTTTTCGGCTCTTGCCTGCAATGAAGGCAGGAATCATGATGTTCTCCAGAGCGGTGAACTCAGGGAGAAGTTGGTGGAACTGGAAGACGAAACCGAGATGCTGGTTGCGGAAATCGCTCAGTTTCTTGGTGCTGAGGCTGCTTACATCGATGCCATCAACCATGATGCTGCCACTGTCAGGCTTGTCGAGGGTACCGATAATCTGGAGGAGTGTAGTCTTGCCGAAGCACCACTAGGACCGACGATACTTACCACCTCGCCCTTGTCAATATGCAGGTCGATGCCCTTAAGCACCTGCAGGGAGCCGAAGCTCTTGGTTATACCTTTTATATCTATCATTTTCTTACTCAAAATTATTTTGCAGGCAAAATTAAGCAAAATATTTGGAAATGCCTAATTTTAAGAGATAAAAAGAAATAAGGAGGGATATAAAAAAACAAAACGAGCCTTATTCTTGCAAATAAAGCTCGTTTCAGTACTCAATTCTGTATTACTTTCTATAAAATGTATGTGTTATTTCAACCCGTCGGCATCGCCGGTGGTCTTCAATCCGTTGCTCTTTTCTCTAGGGATGATATTCACCTTTTTCGTCACTGTGTTCTCGATAAGGTTGGCATCGAATGCCATCTTTTTGTCGGTGCAGTTGATGTTCTCAAAGGTGAAATCTACCAGGCGGTATTTTTCGCTCTTGCCCACATCGAAGAAGTTGTCGCAATCCATCTGGATGTTCTTCATTGTGATGTTGTTGCACTGGCTCAATGGCATATCCTTTCGATTGCCAGGCTTGAAGAACTGGGTCCATGGGCGGATGACGAGGAAACTGCCGGTCTTGCCCTGTATGTTATCAACCGTTACGTACTCGTAATGCTGAGGTGTATCTGGGCGCATCTTCAGCCAGAGCACGCGCTGTGCATTGCCCACCTTGATGTTGCGTAATACGATGTTGCGGTCTTTCACGCTCTCGCTGCCAAGGGTTAAGCATCCGTGCACTCTACCATAGGTGCAGTTCTGGATGAGCACATTATATACCGGTCCATTCTCTGGTGCCTGGTCTGCCCAGGTGCCCTTACCGCCCTTGATGGCGATGGCATCATCGTTTACGCTCATGTAGCAGCCATCTACCAGCACATCGTGACAAACATCAATGTCGATGGCATCGCTGCTTGGTGCCCGCATGCCACTGGTTGGGGCGAAGATGGTGCAGCCAAGGAAGCGGACGTGGTCGCAACGGTAGATGTGGTTGGTCCAGAACGGACTGTTCTGAATATGTACATCCTGCAAGGTTACGTTGCTTGAGTTGCTGATATAGACGAGGCGGGGACGCTGTGCATCCTTGTTGGTGCATTCACGGTTCCAGGTGCGACGAATCCAGAACTCCTCCCAATAGTGATAACCATTTCCATCGATGGTTCCAGGACCGGCGATGGTAAAGCCATCACATTTGTCTGCATTGATGAAGGCTGAGAAGTATTTGCAGGTCTCGCCCTCGATGCGAGTTTCTACCACAGGGAAGTTGGCGATGCGGTCGCTGCCTTTCAGTTTTCCGCCTTCTGAAACATAGAGATGAGTCTTTGGCTTGAAGAAGAGGGCACCGCTCTGATAGGTTCCGGTAGGTACTACGATAACGCCGCCGCCATCTTGGGCTGCACGGTCGATGACAGCCTGGATAGCCTTGGTTTGAATCAGAGTGCTATCCGTTTTTACGCCATAATCGGTGAGGACGTATTTCTTGCCTAAGGTATCTACGTTCACCTTTTGGGCGTTGCTGAACCAGGCATCCATCTTTGTGCCGTCGGGCCAGAGTTCGGTTTGTGCCTTCTTGGCTTTCTTCTGTTTCTTTGCGGCATTGGCGCTTAGTGGCGAAAACGCCACCAGGCAAGCCATCAGCCAGATATATTTCTTCATGATTTGTTTCCTTTTTTACCCTTTTACCTTTAAAAAGCCTTTTTACTTTTTTACTTTTAAAAGCTTGTAATACTCTGCAGCACCGAGCAGGAGGCAACCTGTGCCGTAGTCCTCGAAGTCTGGGACAGAGGTGAAGGTGACAGGCTGACCGGCTGCAGGATCCTTTCCTGTTCCCTGGTTGTAGCCGATGAAACCATCCTCGTGAACCGATGCGGCAAGAGCCTTCCATGCCTTGTCCATCGCCTTCTGATAGGTGGCTCTAGGAAGAATGCCCTGCTGAACACCCCATGCCATACCATAGAGGAAGAGGCCTGTACCGGTCATCTCTGGACCGCCATAGTTGGCAGGACAAACGAGGCTTACGTTCCAGTAGCCATCCTCGCGCTGGCATTTCAAGATGGCTTTACTCATCAAGATAAAGTCTTTTTTCAGATACTGATAGTATTTATCTTTCTTTGGCAAAGTCTCCATCACGCGGACCAGGGCTGCATATACCCAACCGTTGCCACGGCTCCAATAGCAGTTGCTGCCATCCTTCTCCTTGTAAGGTGGCACGTAGTCCTTGTCTCTCCACCAGAGACCCTCTTTTTTGTTAAAGAGACCATTAGCCAGGGTATCACGGCTCCATTTATAGGAATTTATTGCATAATCCAGATACTTGCGCTCTCCGGTAATCTTGGCATACTTGGCGTAGGCTGGCATCGCCATCTGGATAGCGTCAATCCAGGTCCAGTAGTTTACTCGGTTGGTGCCCATCTGATGGTCCAAGTTCTCCTTCACCTTGCTCAAGTCCTTCTTGCCGCCGGTCTGAACGTAGCGGTCTATGTAGGTTTGCTGGCAGCACTGGTTGTCGGCATCGGTATCTTTCACGCTGCCACGGGCTGTCCACTTGTGGTAATCCGCCCATTTGTCGGTGTAGTCGAGATAGCGCTGCTGAGGGTCAATCTCGTAAAGTGCCATCAATCCCTCGTAATATACGGCACGAGTCCAGAGGTTGCTGGTGCGGATTTTCTTTACGAATGTGTCGAGAGTAGGGTCGCTGTACTTCGTCATGAAGTAGTTGTTGGTGCGATTGGCTACTTCCAGAATTTCATTTTGCAATGCGCTCTGGGCAGAAACAGAAGTCAAACCCAGGAGCATGAAGAGCGATGAAAAGATCAGTTTTTTCATTTGTCTTGTTATTAATGTTTGTTTATTATTAATTGTTTTAGTCAAGAATTAGAGAAATAAACTCTTGAATTATTGAATTCTCTAATTCTTGACAGATATTTATTTATTTGTTTACTTGATTTCCACGAGTTTCACGGTGCTGTTCAGACCGCTTGGCACAGGAGTCCATTTCTCGTAAGTGGTCTTCTTGTAGTTGATATCTACCACGTTGATTTCCTTCATCTTGCGCCACTTAACGCCCTGGCGGTCCATTTCTGTGATGCGGTTGGCTGGCAGGTTGGTTACCTCGATGCGGAGGGTGTTCTTGCCCTTTACCAGCTTGTCCTGGCAGTTGAGAATGTAAGGCACAGCCCAGGCACAACCCACGTATTCGCCGTTGATATAGACACGGGCACTCTCTCGTACATCTCCCAGGTCGATGGTCCACAGTTTCTTGGCATCATCCTTCGACAGTTTGATGGTGGTTTCGTAAACACCTGTTCCCATCATCACCTTCGCCTTGTCGCTGAGGCCTTCCCAAGACTTTACGCCCTTCAGGTTGAAGGTTTCGCCTACCTTAGGAGCATCTTCGGTGAATGACAGCTTCCAGGAATTCTCTGTCAGGTCGATGGTCTTGCTATCCGCAGCAGCAATGGCTTCCTTGCCGCCTACCTTCACCTTAGAACCGAGTTTCCACTCATCTACGGGTTTGTTTGATGTGATGAGGATGCGGCTCTCGCCACTCTTCAGGTTCAGTTCTATGCCCTTGTCGCTGATAGCCGCTTCGTGGTATTCGCCCGTCATAGGGTTGTACCAGATGCCATGCTTCTCGTTCACGGCCAAAGCCACGCTAGAAGCGATGTCCTTGCTGGTGAGGTTGGCGATGAAGTAATGATGACCGATGCTGTTGGCACGGCGAATCATCTTCAAGCCCAGGTTCTTTCTCATCAGTTCCGGTTTTGCCGCCTGTTCCATTGCCTTGATATTATCGCCCTTGATAATCTTGGCGCCTTGTGATTTCAATTCTGATATGTGCTCAATCACGTCGCTTGGCATGATGTTGTTGCCAGGAATGATGATACCTTTGTATCGGGTTCCGGCAGCCGTTTCAATCATGCCGTTTTTAAAGGTACACGTGCGGAGATACTTGTCGCTGATGTAGTCGCAGTCGAACCCTGCCTTGTCGATGTCGAGAATCACCTTGATAAACTCTGGTGCCTTCTTCGCCATACTGTGGATGTCGAATTGCATCAGCCAGTTTTTGGTATCCTTGCGCCACATATCTCTTACTGGCAGATAAACCAGGAAATCGTTGTCAGGCTGTCCCCACTGCAGATAGGTCTGGCAGTTGGTGATGTATTTCATCAGTTCCGGAGCATCGCGCCAGATACTGTTGGTAGGACTCATATCCACCGAAGCATAGAATTTCCAGCCTGGCCATGTATCGTTTTTAGGCGAATAGGCGGTGCCATGGAAGAACATGTGGTTTACGCCGGCGCAGAACATCAGGTCCATATCCGGTTTCATCTGGCTTAGGGATGTGCGGAAGTGCTCGGTGAGCCAGGTGAAGGTTTCGCTGGATGTATATTTCTTTCCGGTGATGTGTGCTGCTGATGGGGCATATTTCAGCATACTCAGGTCGCTGAAGTTAGGACGGGTCTTTCCCGGATCCTTGCGCAGTCCCTTGATGCCGAAGTCGGTCAGTCCAAAGCCTTCAATCTCCGGGATGTCAACAGCAGCATAGCAGTCGATGAGGTTGGCTGGTGAACCGTGTGCCTGGTTGCGGGTGATGGCACCACGCTTGTTTGACCATTTGGTCCACTGTTCGGTGAAGTTATGGAGCAGCATGTCGCCCAGGGTTTCACGGTAATCGCTTACCACCACGGCATCGCCATCCAGGAACTCTGGGAACTTATCCTGCAGTTTATATCCGTGAAATTTCTCGAATTCCGTCAGGAGGGTAGGCGTCCAGTTGGCACCATATACCTCGTAGCTGTCGTTGAAGAAGGTATGAGGATATGGAGTCTTCGATGCCACGAAGGCGCTGTCGATGTGCTGTAGATAATTGGCCACGGCAGTAGAGTCGAAATGGTCGATAACGTATCCCTCTCCTCCAGGTGCGGCACGCTTCACCTTCTGTCGGGTACGGCTTTCGTAGAGAGCGATGACGCGTTTCTTGTTCTTTGCTCCTTCTACCGGGAACGCCTTGATGACCTTCAGTTTGGCAAAATCACGTTCTTTCTGTGGCACGTTGAATTCTATCTCCATCAGTTTCTGCTTCACATCCACGATGGTATCTACGAATACCGCCTTGCATGCTGCTTCGCTGATAGGTACCCAAGGACCACCGAAAGGCCAGCCTGTTCCGGTGGCCATATCCGTCTCGATGCCCACCTGCTTGTTTTCCTTTTCCACGAACTTGAGCATATCCATCCATTTAGGCGAGAGATAAGGGATATCATTCTTGTCGTTACCCTGCACGCCATAGAGCGGTGTGATTTCCACGGCACCGATACCCGCCTTGGCGTATTCGCCAAGGTTCCACTTCAGATTCTCTTGATCCACAGCAGATCCCATCCACCACCATCTTACGCCCGGTTTGGCTTCCTGCGTAGGGGTAGGGAGCAACTGAGCCTGGCTGTTGAGTGAAGACAACAATGCCAAAGCAAAGGATAATCCTATGAATTTATGATTTCTTTTATTGTTCATCATATTGGGTTTTATTAAGTTGTTCTTAATTGTTTATTCTTCGTTTGCAAAGATAGCGAAAAATACCCAATAATAGCAGTATTATGATTCTTAAAAATGTAAAATAGTACAAATATGCTAGGTGTTTTGCCAAAAAATCAAGGAATTACACACAAAAGAAGACCTCGCAAAATGCAAGGTATTAAAAAAGGTAAGGTGGTCATCGGCTGATAATCACCTTACCTTTTGATGGTTCTATCTGAATCAGATATTTTTCGTCTTTATATTTGACGGGAATGTTCTTGCCAGCCTGCCTTAGTTGTGAGTGATTTGGTTACAAAAAAGAAAGCTAGTTGCTCAGCAAAGGCAACTAGCTTTTTTATAAACTCTCCTGCTATTTATTCTTTTTATTCTTGAGAAAATCAATCTCTACGATTCTCAATACCGGTTTGCCCTTCTTGATTCCTATGAAATCGAGGGTGCTTGCCTTGCCGCCCGCCAGCTCCTTGGTGTCGCTGAGCTGGGTCTTGCTCTTGGCATCGCCTATCATCCTGATGGTGATATCCTTCGCCTTCACTGGCTTGTCTATCTTGATATGAACATAGCCGAGGCAGGCGTAGGTGTAACCCTCCCAAACCTTCTTCTTACCGGCAAAGATGGCGAGCGGATACATCTTGTCTCTCCAGCCCGTAAGTTTCACGGTGATTTCGTCTACCTTCTTTTTCTTGGTAAACAGATAGGTGATCCATGCATTCTCAGGCTTGCCATCGCTCTTCCATTCTGTAGTCTCATCGTCATCGAAAGTTTTCTGGGCATCTTCCTGGTTTACGCCAGCCACGGCACCGGTGATATCAATGGTCTCCTTGATATCGGTATAGGATGGGGTAGATGGCGTTTCGCCACGAGAAAGGTCGCCCTTCGCTGAACTGAGGCAGGTAGTGCTCGATATCGACCTTCTCGGTCTTCAAGTCGATGCTTGCCACGCCCTTGATGCCATCAGCACCAGCACAGATTGTGATGTTTCCTGGGTTCACGGTACTGCGGATCAGAACTCTGTTCACGCCGCATTCTACAGGTAAATCAATCTTTCCTATATAATTATCAAAGGTGTTGTCGCTATCTGTAGAGTCTAGAATATCTGCAGCTTTGCGGGCTGCCTTCTGTTCTGCTGTCTCGTTCTTATCTACCACGAGGCTCTGATTCTTGGCTGCAAGTGCCTTTTGGTTTTCCTCGTTAGGAGTTGCCAATCCGCCAATCCATTCCATTTCGCCCTGATAGTTGAAGTGGATGGTTCGGTTGTCGAGTGGACAGCGTCTGCCCTGCTTATCTACCACCTCTACCTGGATGAGCGCCATGTCGGCACCATCAGCCTTGAAACCTTTCGGATTCTGGATGCTGGTGAGCTTGATGTGATGAGGCTTGCCCGCAGTTTCGATGGCATAACGGCTTGTTTCTTTCTTGGTCTTGGCATCTTTTGATTTCTTATCAGACTTATCGTATGTATAAGCAACAGCTTCAATCTTTCCAGCCTCGAAAGGTACATTCTTCCAGGTGAAGAGCCACTGGTTGCTGCGTTCGCCCATGCCCAGACTCTTGCCGTTGATGAAGAGTTCTACCTCGTCGCCGGTACTTACCACATATTCTGTCTGCTTGATGGTTCCTGGCTTGTAGTTCCAGTGGCCTACGATATAGGTGGCATCTTTTTCAGGAGATACCCAGCCATTCCACATTACCTGATGAGCAAAGAAAGCATCCTTCGGGATGCGCATCGCATCGGTCACACCGCTCGAACGGTAGTTGGCCTCACCACGATGATGGGTGTTGGTATCCGAGAAGATGATCTTGGTACCGCCATCGCTTACTCTTTTGCCGGTGCCCGGACGCTCCTGCCAGTATTCGAACCAGCGCTCTACCATGCTTGCTGCAAAGGTATCCATGTTGTGATTGTATTCGAAGGCAGGCTTGCCACGATACAATGGTCCGTCGCCTTCCTTATGGTAAGGATAGCTCTGCTCATCCCAGTATTTACGCAAACCCTCGTCGCGATGATACTCCATCGACCACATCGGGTGCTTCTTACTCTTGTTGATGTAAAGCATCTCGCCGCCATATTCAGCCTCGTTGATGTTGAGCATCTCTCGGCTGCCGCTGGCTCTGCCGCCGTGAGGGTCGAATTCGTCGCGGATGGCTTTCATCTGCAATATGTGTTTGCGGCTCACACCCTTATTACCGCTTTCGTAGAAGATGATGCTAGGGTTGTTGCGGTTGTAGATGATGGCTTCCTTCATCAGTTCCAGGCGCTGTTCCCATCTTCTGCCTTCCACGTCTCTTTCGGCATCACCGGCTGGCATTGCCTGAATCAAGCCCACTCGGTCGCAGCTCTCGATGTCCTGCTTCCAAGGGCATACGTGCATCCAGCGAACCAGGTTACCGCCCGATTCTACCATCAGCTTGTTGCTGTAGTCGCTCAGCCAGGCAGGAATGCTCATGCCCACGCCAGGCCACTCGTTGGAGGTGCGCTGCGCATAGCCGTGCATCATGATGGCACGATCGTTGAGATAGAACTTGCCTTCACCGAACTGGGTCTTGCGGAAACCGGTCTTGGTCACCACATCATCAATCTTGCTTCCGTCATCCGCCTTCAAGAGGGTCTTCACGGTGTAGAGATATCCATATCCCCAGCTCCAGAAGTGGGCGTTGTTCAGGAGTCCGCTCACCTTCACTGTCTTGGTTTCGCCTGGCTTCAAGGTATATCTTTCGCCATCAAAATGGCCCACTTCCTTGCCGTCAGCGTCCAGAATCTTGGCGAAGAAGCGGAAAGAGCGAGACTTGGAATCCTCATTCCTTACCTGCGATTCTGCATTCACCGTTACCTTCTTTCCTGCAATATCATAGTTGCTGCCATAGATATAGATACCTGTGGTCTTGAGATTATTGTAGAGCGGAAGAGTCTGGTAAAGTTTGTCGGTGATGTGGAGGAACACATTCTTTGGAATACCGCCATAGTTGGCATTGAAGTTCTTGTCGTTCCACTGGAAACGCTGACCGCTGGTGCGCTCACGATAGTTCCAGGAGTTATCCACACGTACGGCTATGACGTTTTCACCTTTTATAATATAAGGTGTCAGGTCGAATCCGCTTGCCATCACACCATTCTCGGTATATCCCACTTTCTTGCCATTGAGCCAGATGTCGGCACCGAAGCGCACGCCCTCAAACTCGATGAAATACTTGCGGTCGCCCACTTCTTGGATATGGAAGTGCTTGCGATACCACATGATGGTGTCGCTGAGGTGTTCGATAGAAACCTTGAACGCTTCTTTCTCGTTAAAGGCACGAGGCAGCGTAATCTGTTTCCAACCGGCATCCTTGTAGTTTGCCAGTTCTGCTCCCTGGAAGTCGCCCACCTTGAGCAACCATCCCCCATTAAAATTGAGCTTTGTCCTTTCTACTGCATACATCTGGCATAGCGAGATGAAAGCGAGTAGAAGCAGAAATAGTCTTTTTCTCATTCGATTTTGTTTTGATTGTTTTGTTGCGTTATTATTCTAATTTTGTTGCAAAGTTACGAAAAGAATGTATATTTCTTATGGATTTTTGTACGATTTCATGTTCTTTTGTTCGAGTTTCTACTATTTCCGTTTTATAAAATTGAAAGTGTCTACTGAAATCAGAAAAACAGAAAATGTTATGCCAAATGTCATAGCTCAAATATCAAAAGAATAGGTTGGGTATGGAGCGAAATGAGTATTTTTGCAGCAGAAATTTTAAACAAGCTAATAACAAGAATAATATGAATAGTGTTTTAGAAGGTCGTCCTGCCTTGAAAAAGGAGGTCGAGAAGATTGCTGAAGCTTGGGTTATCTCTGGCAGAATGGTTGGGCTGAGCGTAATGGTGGTAACATCACTGTAAACGTTACCGACTTGGTTGATGACGAAATCAAGGCTTTGCCAGCTATCAGCGAAGTAAAGCAGATTGGTACAGCATTGCCTGCATTGAAGGGCTGCTACTTCTTCTGCAAGGGTACAGGTAAGCGTATGCGCGACTTGGCTCGCTGGCCTATGGAGAACGGTTCTATCATCCGCATCCTCGACGATTGCGCCAGCTATGTTATCATCGCAAATAATCCTGTAATGCCAACATCTGAGTTGCCTAGTCACTTGAGCGTTCATGCCCGTCTCATCGAGAAGGGTTCCAACTATAAGGCTACTGTTCATACTCACCCTATCGAGCTTATCGCCATGAGCCACAACAAGAAGTTCATGGGCAAGGACGTGTTGAGCAACCTGCTCTGGAGCATGATTCCAGAGACCAAGGCTTTCTGTCCACTCGGTTTGGGTATCGTTCCTTATCAGTTGCCAGGCAGTTTGAAACTTGCTGAGGAGACCTTGAAGGAGTTGGAGGATTATGATGTAGTGATGTGGGAGAAGCATGGTGTCTTTGCCAAGGGCTTGGACGTGATGGATGCCTTCGACCAGATTGACGTACTCTCTAAGAGCGCCAAGATTTACATCGATTCCAAGTGCATGGGATTCGAGCCTGATGGTATGAGCCAGGAGGAAATGGCTGAGATGACCAAGGCATTTAATTTGCCAAGATAATATAGGCTTTAGATAAAGAAATAAGTTTTAAAGATTGTTTTCTATAAGAATTTTTGGTTTAGATAATTAAGTTTAGTAAAAAGACCCCGAGCATTGTGAAATACTCGGGGTTCCTTTTTTGTTATATAAGTTGTGGCAAGAAACTTGAGATAATCAAGACGATGATGCCGACAATTAATACGGAGATGGTCTTCTTTGAGCAGCCTTTCCATTCCTTTAGGATGATGCCCCATACATTCGAGAATACTACGTTGAGCGCCATCAGAATGCAGAACGATAGGGTCATGAGGGTAGGAGATTCGGTGAGGAACCCCTTGCCCAGTGACAGTCCGAAGAACTGGCTGTACCACAAGGCACCAGCCAAGGCACAATAGAGAATGTTATTGCTCCAAACCTCCTGGTTCTTGTAATCGCTCCAAGTATGATTCTTGGTGTTCTGATAGAAACAGTAGATGGCATTGGTGATGAAACCACCTAGGGTAACCAGGAAGGTGGCTGGCAAGGTCTTGTACATATCAGGAGTGAAACTGCCGAAATGGATATCGGAACCGAAGGCGAGACCCACATTGAAGCAGCCGCTCATGAAACCAGCCAGCAAGGCGATGGCAAGTCCCTTAGGGAAGTTGAAGTCCTTTACTGCCGCCTTCTTCTCTTCTTCTGAGAGCGATGCCGCCTTCATACTACCTGCCACACCGATGATGGCGATACCGAGAAGAGTGACTACCACGCCGAGAATTACGCTGAAGGTAAGCGATGAGAGGGCGTCCATCTCCGGGAAGAAGATGTTGAGCAATACAGGTCCCATGATGGTGCCGAGACCTGCACAGGTTCCCAAGGCGATGCTCTGTCCCAATGCTACTCCCAGATAGCGCATGGAAAGACCGAAGGTCAGTCCGCCTACGCCCCAGAGTACACCGAAGAGCATGGTCATTGCTACGTTGAAGCCATAACCGTTGAATAATTCAAAGAAGGAATGGCCGCTTGGAACAGCGAGCATTGCGCCTAAGAAAGGCAAAATAAGCCATGCGAACACACCCTGAACTACCCAGTAGGATTCCCAACTCCAATCCTTAATCTTGTTGATTGGAACGTAACAGCTGGACTGGCAGAATGCGCCGATGGCTATGATTAAAAGTCCTATTAATATTTCCATATTGTTTAGTAATTAAGTGAAGAGCGATTTTGAGTGAAGAACGAAGAGTGAAGAGTGAAGAATTCATGTGTTTTTTTAGCCATAAGACTATTAAATTCTTCGTTCTTCGTTCTTCACTCTTTACTTAAATCGTTCTTAAACTCGCTTTGCGAGTACCTCAGCCTCGTACTTCTCGATGTCTGCGATGTACTCTTCGCCAACAGGGATGTTGTTCTTCAAGTTGAAGTAATCATATACTGCACCGAATGGCAATGTCTTCTCTTCTTCGAGGAGAGCCAGGCGCTGGAAGAGCTTGCCCTCGTCCTCGTACTTGCGGAGGGTATCAAGTGGCTCAAGGAATGCCTGCAACAATGACTTCTGGGCAGCACGAACACCGATGATGTAAGCACCGATGCGGTTGATAGAACCGTCGAAGTAGTCGAGACCGATGTGAGCACGGTCGAGTGCGTTGGCACGAACCAACTCTGAGAAGAGGTTGCGTGTGTTGTCATCGAAGAGGGTTACGTGGTCTGAATCCCAGTGCATTGGGCGAGATACGTGGAGCATCAGCTCAGGAACGAAGAGCAGGAGTGCAGAAACTGCATCAGATACGTTCTCTGTTGGCTCATAGTGACCTGTATCGAGAGTGTACATCACGTTGTTCTTAGCGCAGTAGCCAGCGTAGAAGTCGTGAGAACCTACGGTGTAAGCCTCCAAGCCAATACCGAAGAGCTTAGCTTCGAGACAAGACTTCATGTTAGGCAACTCCTCTGCTAAGATCTCATCGAGAGAGTTCTTCAAAATCTCACGATAGCGTCCCTTCTCTACAGTGATGTCCTTAGAACCATCGTGTACCCAGATGTTCATGATACATGGGTCGTTCTGGAACTTACCCATAGCGTCTGCAATGCGGCGGCAACGCTTGGTGTGCTCAATCCAGAACTCGCGGATAGCTGGGTCAGGATTTGACAATGAGAGGCTGCCACTCTTAGGGTGAGAGAAAGAAGTAGAGTTGAAGTCGAGCTTCATGTTCTGCTCCTTAGCCCACTGCATCCAGCCTGTAAACTGGTCTACGGTTACCTCGTTACGGTCAATCTGCTTGCCACCGAACTCACCGTAAATCTCATGAAGGTTGAGACGGAAAGTACCAGCCAGGAGAGAGTTCACCTTCTCGATGTCCTGACGGAGTTCGTCGATGTTGCGAGCCTTGCCAGGATAGTTACCAGTGCTCTGGATACCACCAGAAGCAGCCTCACCGCGCTCGAAGCCAACTACATCGTCAGCCTGCCAGCAGTGCAGAGAGATAGGAGTTTTCTCCAAAGTCTCAATAGCCTTGTCTGTATCTACACCCAGAGCTGCATAGCGCTCCTTTGCAATCTCGTAATTCTTTAAAATCAAATCTGCTTTCATTGTTTTTATGTATTTTGTTATTATTGTTTATTTTTACCCTTTTACTTTTTTACCTTTAAAAACTTCTCGTAAGCCGCATCCCATGCTTCCTTGTTCTGTGGCTCGAATGTCTTAAGCTCCAGCGAGTTGGCGATAATCTGGCGCATTTCCCAAATATCCTTTACCAAGCCCGATGCCTTTGCCTGGAGCATGATGTTGCCGATGGCGGTGCCTTCCTGAGGACCTGCCAATACGGTTACACCACAACTGTTGGCAGTAAACTGGTTGAGATATTGGTTGAGCGAACCTCCACCGATAATGTGGAGCACATTGAGGTCGATGTCGGCGAAATCCTTGAGCCATGTGAATACCTGGCGATAGCGGAGGGCAAGACTCTCGAAGATGCAGCGGCAGAATTCGCCATAGCTCTGAGGAACATGCTGACTGGTCTTTTCGCAATACTGCTTGATGGCTTCTACCATGCTCGATGGGTTGGCAAAACAGGTATCATCCGGGTTGATGATGCTTTGGAAGGCTGGCTGCTTCATGGCTTCAGCTATAAGTTCTGCATGACCCAGGCAAGTCATATCTTTCTGGTTGGCAGCAGCCTCGTCTTTCCATTCCTTGCGGCAACGCTCGTAAATCCACATGCCGCAGATGTTCTTCAGGAATCGGGTAGTGCCCTCAATGCCGCCCTCGTTGGTGAAGTTGAGCTCATAGCTCTTCTCGTTGATGATGGCGTTCTTGGTCTCGATGCCCATCAGGCTCCAGGTTCCTGAACTCAAATAGGCAAACTCCTCGTTCTTGGCAGGAACGGCTGCTACGGCACTGGCTGTATCATGACCTGCTACTGCGATGACGGGAACGGCATTCAGTCCTGTTATCTTCTGTACCTCTTCGGTCAGTGTGCCGATGATGGTAGCAGGATGGGTCATCTTGCCAAACTGTTCTCTCTTCAATCCGATACTTTCCACGAGGTCGATGTCGAAATCGCCGGTCATCGGATTCAGAATCTGAGAAGTAGATGCTACGGTATATTCGCAGATGGCGCGTTTATGAGCATATAGCTCAGTGCATCAGGGATGAAGAGAATCTTGTCGGCATTCTCCAGAGCCACGTTTCCTGCCTTGCGCATGGCATACATCTGGAACAATGAGTTGAAATTCATAAACTGGATGCCGGTCTTTTCGTAAACCTTCTCCTTGCTGATTTTCTCATCAAAGTATTTCTCCATGATGCCCATGGTATGAGGGTCGCGATACGCCATCGGGTTGCGTAGGATATCTCCGTTCTTGTCTACATATACAAAGTCGCATCCCCAGGTATCAATACCGATGCTCTGGATGTGGATGCCACGCTGTGCTACGAGTTTCAATCCTTTGATAATCTCAAAGTAGAGGGCGTAGATATCCCAATAGAAGTGACCGCCTGTTTCGATCAGGTTGTTGTCGAAACGGGTCAGCTCCTCTAAGTCAAACTTGCCGTCTGACAAGCTTCCTACTATGGTTCTTCCGCTGGTAGCACCTAAGTCTACCGCGAAGAAGTATTTCTTTTGTTCCATTATGAATTTTGTCTTTAAGTTGCTGTTATTTGTTCACGTTTGCAAAGGTAGACCAAAAAAGGGATATGGAACAAGAGAAATTGATTTTAGAGCCTTATTTTTTGACTATCTCGTCATATTTCTGAAATCTGATGGCTTCATGCCCGTCTGAATTTTGAATTTGGCAGAGAAATAGTCAGGCGATTCGAAATTGAGCCGGTATGCAATCTCCTTGATGCTCTCGTCGGTGGTAGACAGCAGTTCTTTGGCTCTCTGCAGTTTCAGATTCTGCTGATAGAGGGCGGAGCGAATCCGGTATGCTCCTTGAAGAGCTTGCGGAAAGAAGAGTAGCTGATGCCCAGTTCCTGCGCAATCTCCTGGATGGTGAGCGTATCTTCAAGCGATTCTCGGATACGCAAACGGGCTTTATTGATCATGTCAACATGCTTGGTATCCTTGCTCAACACGATATTTCTCTCCAGAGAATACATTTTGCCTATCAGATGGTTTACGATACCCGCCATAGTCTGTTGTGCAAAAGCAACCTCTTCCTGTGCGGTTTTGTAAGCCTCTTCGTAGAGAGCGATAATCTCGTTACTGTAACCTACATGGTAGATTGGCTTTTCAGGAGAAAGAAACCCTGCTTTCACGCGGTCGTCGATGTTCTTGCCCTTGAAGCCGATCCAATAGCTTTTCCAACCCTTGGTGCCTGATGGATGATAGCTATGCCATTCACCGGGAAAGAGCAGGAAGATGTCTCCAGCCTTGATCTTTGTTTCCGGGAGATGGGCAGAACAGAACACTCCTTCACCTTCCGGCTGGTAGAGAAGCTGGTATTCATCGAGGGTTCTTCCCTTCTGGAGATCGAAGTAATATCCATCGGCATGACCCTTGGTAGGATATTCTTCTCCCGGGGCGATTTCTTCCCGTCCCACGGTGCTGATGGTGAGACCCCATTCGGCGTCTCTTTCTGTTGCTAAAAGGTATTTACTGGTTTGCATAATGCATTGTTTTGTTTCTGGATTTTGCCTCCTGGCTCATCTTCTGGTGCTATTGCTTCCAGAGCCATTTAGCTTATTCATCGGCAAAATTACGCAAAAAAATCCACTATACCTTATTATATATGCAAAAAAGTATGTACTTTGTGCTGAAATGTATAAAAAAACAAATATTCGGATAATAATAATGATACTTGAACGATTTTATTATATGAAAAACAAGGTTATTTGATAGTTTTGCAGCAGAAATCCTTTTAGAATAGGATTTGCAACTAACAAAGCGAGATCATCAATCGCAAAGCAAGATAATTGAAATCCTAAAAAACAACATTATTCTAAAGCTGGAAACAAGATGGTCGAACCGAAAAAAATAAAATCTTAACGTCATAATAAACAAAATGAATAACAAGCTATTTATGAAAAGTTCGGCAGTGCCTGCAACTTTGTTTTGCACGGCATTGATGCTTGCCCCTCTTTGCGGAGGCGCAGGTTCTGCTAAAGCGACTACGGCTATAGCTCAGCAAACAGGTATCGTAAAAGGTACAGTGGTTGATGCCAATGGTGAAGCCGTTATTGGAGCTAGTGTTATCATCGAGGGACAGAAACATTGTTTTGTTTCTGGATTTTGCCTCCTGGCTCATCTTCTGGTGCTATTGCTTCCAGAGCCATTTAGCTTATTCATCGGCAAAATTACGCAAAAAAATCCACTATACCTTATTATATATGCAAAAAAGTATGTACTTTGTGCTGAAATGTATAAAAAAACAAATATTCGGATAATAATAATGATACTTGAACGATTTTATTATATGAAAAACAAGGTTATTTGATAGTTTTGCAGCAGAAATCCTTTTAGAATAGGATTTGCAACTAACAAAGCGAGATCATCAATCGCAAAGCAAGATAATTGAAATCCTAAAAAACAACATTATTCTAAAGCTGGAAACAAGATGGTCGAACCGAAAAAAATAAAATCTTAACGTCATAATAAACAAAATGAATAACAAGCTATTTATGAAAAGTTCGGCAGTGCCTGCAACTTTGTTTTGCACGGCATTGATGCTTGCCCCTCTTTGCGGAGGCGCAGGTTCTGCTAAAGCGACTACGGCTATAGCTCAGCAAACAGGTATCGTAAAAGGTACAGTGGTTGATGCCAATGGTGAAGCCGTTATTGGAGCTAGTGTTATCATCGAGGGACAGAAAGTTACCCAGGGTACAGTAACAGACTTTGATGGTAACTTCTCTCTCAACGTGAAGCCAGGTGCCAAGTTAAAGATCAGTTACATTGGATTCGTATCCCAGACTGTGGTTGCCAAAAACGGCATGCAGGTGGTCTTGAAAGAAGAGGCTACTTCCTCAAGGCTGTAGAAGTGGTTGCCTATGGTGTACAGAAGAAGGTTACTGTTACCGGTGCCCTCTCCAGCGTGAAGAGCGAAGACCTGGTCCGTACCCCTGTTGGTAATGTCAACAATGTGCTCGGTGGTCAGCTTTCGGGTGTTACCACCGTACAGTATTCCGGTGAGCCGGGTTCAGATGCTGCGAGCGTATTTGTTCGTGGTAAGGCATCTTTCAATGGTGCCGACCCTTTGGTTCAGGTGGATGGTGTAGAGCGAAGCATGAGCGATGTGGATCCTGAGGAAATCGAGAGCATCACCGTTTTGAAGGATGCTTCTGCCACAGCCGTATTCGGTGTGCGTGGTGCCAACGGTGTGATCCTGATTACCACCAAGCGTGGTCAGGAGGGTAAGACCAAGATCAGCGGTTCTACTTCATGGGGAATCCTGACTCCTACCAAGATGGTAGAGCAGGCAAACAGCTACGAGTATGCTACCTTCCATAATATGATGCGCCAGAATTCGCATGGCAAGAATGGTGATCCGTTGAGTCCTCAGTTCTCTGATGTCGTTATCCAGAAGTTCAAGGATGGAAGTGATCCTGTCCGTTTCCCTAGCACCTTGTGGGCTGAATACATTATGAAGGATGCTACTATGCAGAGTAAACACAATCTGAATATCAGCGGTGGTACAAAGACGGCACGCTACTTCATCAATGTTGGTTACTATACTCAGGGTGGTCTGTTCAAGGAGTTTGGTCAGGATTACGATTTCGGTTATCAGTATAACAGTTTCAACTACCGTGCCAACCTCGACCTGGATGTCACCAAGACAACCACCATCTCCTTCAATCTGGCAGGTAAGGTAGATAATGCCAACAAGCCATATTCTGGTCAGGGATCATCTGGTCTGATCAACGAGGCTTATCAGGCTACTCCATTCTCCAGTCCTGGTATCATCAATGGCAGATACATCGCTACCGAGACCCAGTATGAGGATTGCGGTACCGACCAGCTTCCTTTCGTGGGGGGGAGCGGTATTACCTATTTCGGCAATAATGATGTGAATGGCGGTTTCATGAAGACTACCAACAACAAGCTGCAGTTCGACCTCCAGTTGAAGCAGAAGCTCGATATGATTACCAAGGGTCTCTCTTTCAAGATGAAGGCTTCCTACAATGGTGCCTACGCCATCAAAAAGAATGCATACGCCAAGAAGGCTACCTATACCCCTGTACTCCAGGACGACGGTACCTATAAATATAAGAAATATGGTAACGAAGAGCAGTTGAAGTATGAAGAGAAGACCGGTCGCAGTCGTTACTGGTATTTTGAGGCAGGTCTTAACTATAACCGTTCCTTCGGTTTGAACAATGTGGGTGCCATCCTGCTCTACAATCAGGACAGCAGCTATTATCCGAGCACCTATACCAATGTGCCTCACCGCCAGGTAGGTCTGGTAGGTCGTGTTACCTACGACTGGAACAACCGCTATATGGCAGAGTTCAACGTGGGTTACAATGGTTCCGAGAACTTTGCTCCGGGCAAGCGTTACGGAACCTTCCCAGCAATGTCTGTGGGTTGGGTAGTCAGCGATGAGCCATTCTTCAAGCCGCTCACCAAGGCAGTAAGCTTCCTGAAGCTTCGTGCCAGCTACGGTCTGGTAGGTAATGCTAATCTGAACGGTAATCGCTTTATGTACACCGCCGATCCTTTCGCCATCAATAATGGTAATGTTTCTACCCGTGATGGATATGGATACATCTTCGGTGTTAACAACACTACCGTATGGAAGGGAGCCTACGAGATGGCGCGCCACAATGCCGACATCACCTGGGAGCACGCCTATAAGCAGGACTATGGTATCGACATCAACTTCCTGAAGGATAAGCTCCGTGGTAACTTCGATTACTACTACGAGCACCGTACCGACATCATGATGATTGACAACAATGTACCTACCATCATCGGTTTCAAGATGCCTTACACCAACGATGGTGAGGTGAACAGCTGGGGATGGGAAGCATCCCTGAAGTGGCAGGACAAGATAGGCAAGAACTTCAGATATTGGGCAGGTGTCAACCTCTCTTACAACCAGAATGAGCTGATCAACAATGGTGAGGCTCTGCAGCCAGAGGCTTATCAGATGGCAAAGAACCATCGTCTGGGTGCCCGCAGCATGTATCAGTTCTGGCGTTATTACGACGAGCAGACACCGGCACTCTATGAGAAGACTTTCGGCGAGAAATTCCCTACCCAGCTGGTAGAGAACATCCAGCCTGGTGATGCTGTGTATGTGGATTTGAACCACGATGGAAAGATAGACAACAACGATAAGACCCGCGACCTGGGCTATACCGATGATCCAGAGTATATGGTTGGTCTGAACCTAGGATTCAGCTACAAGGGTTGGTCTGTCAATACCCAGTGGACGGGTGCCTGGAACGTAAGCCGTATGCTGGATGGTGTGTTCCGCATGCCATTCTACAACAAGACCTCTCACGAGATGGGTGGACTCCTGAAGTATGTGGTAGAGAACAGCTGGACAGCCGATAATCCATCCCAGAGTGCGAAGTATCCACGTGCATCATGGGATGCCTGGGACAACAACTACGCCACTTCTACCCTCTATGAGAAGGATGCGAAGTATCTGCGCCTGAAGACCTTGCAGATTTCCTACGATTTCAACGCTCCGTTCATGAAGCGCATGGGTATGAATCAGCTGCAGCTGGCATTCAGCGGTTACAACCTCCTTACCTTCACTCCTTATATCTGGGGTGATCCTGAGGCACGTGCTACCACGGCACCATCCTATCCATTGCAGCGTACTTACATGCTGTCTTTGAAGGTGGGCTTCTAATATATTCTAATTTCCGCAACACTATATATAAATAAGGTAAATACAATGAAACTTAACAATATATTCAGAGGAATCGTTCTTACAGCCGTTATCGGTTCTGCGGTGACGGGGTGTACTGAGCAGATCAAGTTTGGAGATTCCTTCATAGAAAAGACTCCGGGTGGCGATGTTACCATTGATACCATCTTCAATAGTGCAGAATATACCCAGCAGTTCTTGACCAGTATTTATAAGAATCAGTACTACGGTCTGCCTTTCAAGCCGGGTGACGGCAACTCCCACAGTTACTTCAGTGGTCAGATTGAGGCGATGTCAGACTGCTGGCACAATCCTACATCGTCAGTTGCTATCTATAATCTGGTGTATGGTGATTACATGACAGCAGCCAGCAGCAATTCCATCTATGGTTTTGACAAGGAGAATATCTGGGAGATGGTGCATGCCTGCTACCTCCTTATAGAGAATATCGACCGTGTGCCTGATATGGATGAGGCTACCAAAAAGCAGTATGTGGCTGAGGCGAAGTGCCTGATAGCATCTTCCTACTTCAACCTCTTCCGCATGTACGGCGGTCTGCCTCTGGTTACTCACTCATACGATGTAAACGGAGACAAGCTGGATGCGCCACGTGCTTCGGTAGAGAAGACACTCAATTTCATTCTCAAGCTTTATGATGAGGCTATCAATTCAGGAGCCCTTCCTTTTGCTTATTCTGATGATGATGTCACTACCATGAAGGCACACTGGACCAAGGCGGCTGCCATGGCGATGAAGTGCCGTGTACTGCAGTTTGCTGCTTCTCCATTGTTCAACGATGACCAGCCATATTACAGCGGCAAGTATTCCATGGAGAATGCGAGTCAGGACAGTCTGGCTTGGATGGGTGGCAGGAAGCCTGAGTTGTGGCAGCAGTGCAAGAAGGCATGTGAAGACTTCTTCAATGAGAATGCCAACAACGGCAATCCTTATCATCTCGTAGAGCCGACAGCCCAGACTACTGAGGCTTATCGCTTTGCCTATCGCTTTGCGTATATCAGCCAGGCTAGTCCGGAGGTCATCTTCGAGACCCGTGTTACTGACAACAACCACAACTCCAAGTATTGTTGGGCGGCACGTCAGTATATGCGTACCCTCGACCGCCAGGCTTATTGCCCTACCCAGGAGTTCGTAGAGATGTTCCCTTGGGCTGATGGCAAGCCATTCAACTGGGAGGAGACCGAGAAGGCTGGCGAATTGGACCACATGTTTATCAAGGGTGACAGAAAGATAGGCAAGCAGGAACTACAGAACGTGAAATATACCCGCGACCCTCGTCTTTATGAAACTGTAAGTGTGAACGGACAGCGCGACAAAGTGAATGTGGGCGACGGCAAGTCGACCGGTCAGAATGTAGAGTTGTATGTGGGTGGTACCAATGCCGGTACAGGTCCAGACAATTGTGTGGGCGCTTTTGCTACAGGCTATTTCCACAACAAGTACATTGCCGACGGAATCACCGGTTCTGCCTACGAGCGCGAGAAGCCACACTGGGTAGAGATGCGTCTTTCCGACCTCTATCTCATCTATGCCGAGGCTCTGCTTCAGGCAGACGGCAACAATGTCAAGGCTTTGGAATACATCGACAAGATCCGTGCCCGTGTAGGTTTGAAGGGACTTGCGGAATGCAACCCATCAGAGAATCTTACCACCAACAAGGAGAATCTTCTGGAAGAGTTGCTGCGCGAGCGTGCCTGCGAGCTGGGATTCGAGAACACCCGCTTCTTCGATATGAAGCGCTATAAGAGAGCCGACCTCTTCAGCCGCACCCTCCATCGTCTGGTCATCTACCGCCAGGTGAAGGATGATGCTACGGGTGAATGGAAGACCTCTACCAACAAGTGGTATAATGGCGACAGAACCAACAAGACGCTGAACAAGGACAATGATGCCTGGTACGAGCCATCTCATTTTGAGTATAAGCGCCTGCCTATCACCACGGGAGCCCGTGCATGGTGGAATGGATTCGATGTAAAATGGTACCTGTTCCCATTCCCACAGACCGAGGTATTGAAGGGTTATCTCGTTCAGAACCCAGGCTGGTAATCCCGCCGGAGGTTATCTCTTGAGTAAAGGTTACTTGATTAAAGTTACAGATTAAAAAAGTAAATTCGATGAAAAATAATAAGAATGCTGTACTGATGGCGATGGCTCTCCTGAGTCTGCCAGTTTCAGCACAAGTCAAAATAGATTCCATTGCTCCTCATCGCTATGCAGCTCAGAGCATTGATGTGGGTGCCAATGTGAACTTCTCCCGCGAGCAGTCAACTTCAGCAGTGTCTGTCATCACCAGCGAGAGTACCAACAAGCGCAGCGCCAAGAATATCGGCAACTCTATCCTGGGACAGGGTTCCGGCCTGATTTCGCTGCAGAATTCCGGCAACTATGCCGGCATCAATCCAACCTTCTACATCCGCGGCATGCAGAGTCTGGATGGCAATACCCCACTTTTCGTGGTAGATGGTATCGAGCGTGATATCCAGTATATCTCTGCCGAGGAAGTGGAGAGCGTATCCGTATTGAAGGATGCTGCTGCCACCGCACTCTATGGCTACAAGGGTGCCAACGGCGTGGTGCTCATCACTACCAAGCGCGGTAAGTTCAATTCCAAGGAAATCAAGGTGAATCTGGACCATGCCATCAATTTCATGGCTCACAAGCCTAAGTTCGTGGATGCACAGACCTATGCCAAGGCGATGAACGAGGCTTATGCCAACGATGGCTTCGAGAACCCTAGATATACCCAGGAAGAGGTGGATGCCTTCGGATCAGGCAAATATCCTTATCTCTATCCTAACGTTAACTGGGTGGATGAAACCTTCCGCAACCACAGCGTTACCAATATGCTCAACGCTTCGTTTACGGGCGGTGGCGAGAAGTTCAAGTATTATGCCTTGCTCGACCTGCAGTATGACAATGGTTTCGTGAAGAATCCGGATACCCACGAGGGATATTCTACCAATAATAAATATGTGAAGGGCAACCTGCGCATGAATATGGATATGATTCTCTCGAAGAATACTACCATGAAGGTGAACCTCCTGGGTGTGCTCGCCGAGTCGAATGCTCCAGGCAATTCTGCCAAGTTGTGGGATATGGTCTATGGCTTGCCTTCTGCTGCCTTCGCCGTGAAGGGCGAGGATGGCAAGTGGGGTGGTAACTCTACCTGGGCGGGTACCGTTAACCCTGTGGCGCAGTCGCAGGATGCCGGTTACTCCAGAAATCACAACCGTGGTATCTATACCGACCTCACTATCCGCCAGGAACTCCCTGCGGTATTGAAGGGTCTGGCTGTTCAGGGCCGCATCGCTTACGACCATTTCTCCAACATCTACGAGAATTATAGCAAGACATACGTATATGGAAGTCCTACGGTAGCCGACTGGCTGGATGGCGAACCTCAGTTGGGCAAGGCATTCACGGGTGGTTCTGAGAGCGATCTCGGTGCCTCTATCTCCACCAACAGCTTCACCCGCCGTTTCCATGCCGATGCCAGTGCCGACTATCAGAATACCTTCGGCGCCCACAGCATCTACAGCCAGTTGAAGTACGATTACGAGTTCAGTGATGAGTTTGCCATCAACAGTACGCTCTATCGCCAGAACATCAGCTGGTACACCCACTATGGTCTGCTCGACCGTTACTTCCTCGACCTTGCTCTGGTAGAATCCGGTTCCAACCGTCTGGCTCCTGGCAGCAAGTGGGCGTTGTCGCCTACGGTATCAGCAGCCTGGGTACTCTCCAAGGAGAATTTCATGAAGAATCTCAACTGGGTAGATTTCCTCAAGCTCCGTGCATCCTACGGCATTATCCAGACCGACATCCTGCCTGAGAGCGGATGGATGTACTATATGCAGCAGTATCAGACTACCGGTGGTTCCTATCCGTTCAACAGCGGTTTCCAGAGCGATTTCGGCCGTACCTATCTTGATGCCATTGCCACTTCCGGTCTGACCCATGAGAAGGCTGCCAAGTTCAATGCCGGTGTAGATGCCACCCTGTTCGGTGGTCTCGATTTAAGCTTCGATGGTTTCTACCAGCGCCGTTCCAACATCTGGGTATCTACCGCAGGCAAGTATTCTTCAGAGCTGGGTGTGGATGCTCCATACGAAGGCGATGGTATCGTGGATAGCTGGGGTTGGGAGGCAAGTCTCGACTACAACAAGCAGATTGGCGACGTGAAGTTCAACATCGGTGCCAACATCGATTACTATCGCAGCCAGATCAAGGAGCAGGATGAGGCTCCTAAGCTCTATCCTAACCTGGTAAGCACCGGCCATCGCGTAAGCCAGCTCTTCGGCTACAAGGCTATCGGCTTCTTCAAGGATCAGGCAGATATCGATGCTTCCAAGCCACAGCTTCTAGGCAGCACTCCTCGTCCGGGCGACATCAAGTATGAGGATGTGAACGGTGACGGACAGATTGATACCAACGACAAGACTGCCATCGGATATTCTACCGTGGCTCCTGAAATCTACTACAATATCCATTTGGGAGTAGAGTGGAAGGGACTGGGTGTAGATGCGATGTTCCAGGGCACAGGCCGTTATAGCGGCGTGCTTTCTACCAAGAGTATGTACAAGCCATTGGTGGGCAACACCACCATCTCTCAGTACTACTACGACAACCGCTGGACTCCTGAGACAGCCGGCACAGCCAAGTTCCCGGCGCTGAGCTCAACCAGCAATGCCAACAACTACAATACAAACACCCTTTGGATGTTTGACCGCTCATTCTTCAAGCTTCGCAACATCGAGGTTTATTACAACTTCCCTAAGGCGATGCTCACCAAGACCAAGCTCCTGAATGCAGCCAAGTTGTATGTGCGTGGTGTAGATTTGTTTAGCTTCGACCATCTCGATGAGTCAGATCCTGAGGTATTCGGTGCAACCAATCCTCTGAATCGCAGCATCGTGGCTGGTTTGTCAGTAACATTCTAATTATCTTAAAGTAGAACAATAATGAAAACAAATAAATTAGTATATGGTCTGTTCGGACTCTTGGCGCTGGCATCTTGCAGCGATAAGATGGATTACAGCGAGACGGTAGTCAAGGATAAGGATTATGTGATTCAGACCTTTGAGAAGGTGGGTGGTTTCATGACCGATATCTACAATTATGCAGACTATGATTATGGTCAGAACTTTGGCGGAGGCATGCTTGCCTCTGCCACCGACGAGAGTGTTTACTCCGTGAGCGGTACCAGCATCGAGACCTTCTATAACGGCAGCTGGAGCCCATCCAACGCCCAGGGCTCGCTCTGGAGCAATATGTATAAGGGCATCAAGACCTGCAATGTAGTATTGAAGGATTTCCAGGACTTGAAGTTCGAGGATTTCGAACTCAATGCCGACTATCAGCAGCAGATGTTCCGTTACGAGAACTACAAGTGGGAGGCCCGCTTCTGGCGTGCTTACTTCTATTTCAATCTCGTTCGCCAGTATGGTGGTGTGCCTGTCATCGACCCTGAGATGGCGGCAGCTGATGTCAACAATCAGCCTCGCAAGTCATCTGACGAGGTGTTCCAGTATATCTTTGATGAATGTGATGCCGTGAAGGACAGCATCATAAAGGATTACTCTGACTTGGGAAGCATGGCTCTGAGTACAGCTGAGGATGGACGTGCCAACAACCTGACCGTCCTTGCCCTCAAGGCTCGTGCAGCACTCTATTGGGCAAGTCCGCTCTTTAATCCTTCTGGCGATAAGGAGCGTTACCACAAGGCTGCTCTCTATACCAAGGAATTGCTGGATGCCTGCGAGGCAAGAGGCATGAAGCTCGCTGCCAAGTATGCTGATCTCTGGTCAACCAATAATTACAAGGATGCCGACAAGAAGTGCGAGATCATCTTCGGTCGCCGTATCTATGGTAGCAAGATTTCTTCTACCGATCCATCAGATAATGTAGTAGAGAGCTACAACTATCCGTTTGGTATCGATATGGCAAAGGCTAGTTATTCTGCTTCCGGTAGAAACTGTCCATCCCAGAACCTGGTGGATGCCTACGAGATGAAGGCTACGGGTAAGGGTATCAATGAGGCTGGCAGTGGTTATGATGAGCAGAATCCTTACGCTGGCCGTGACCCTCGCTTCGAGCTGACCATTGCCAAGAATGGTGATGTATGGCCTACTGCAGCCAACTATAAGAAGGCTGCTCTCCAGACCTATTATGGCGGTGTGAATGCCGAGCCATTGGCGGGTGCTACTCCTACGGGTTACTATCTGAAGAAGTTGCTGCATGGTGATATCGACCTTACTTCAAAGACCAAGAAACAGGGCGACTATCATACTTGGGTTACCTATCGTCTGGGTGAGTTCTATCTCAACTATGCTGAGGCAGCATTCAAGTATCTAGGCAGTGCCACTGCTACAAGTGCCGATCTCCCTATGTCGGCAGACGAGGCTGTAGATAAGATTCGCAAGCGTGCCGGTATGCCTGATTTCCCTACTTCGTTGAGCAATGATGAGTGGTGGAGCAAGTATCAGAACGAGCGTATGGTAGAGTTGGCTTTCGAGGGTCATCGCTTCTGGGATGTACGCCGATGGAAGGAGGCTGACAAGTTCTTCAAGAACATTCAGGAGATGAAGATTACCAGGAACGATGATGGTTCCTTCACCTATACCCGTGAAACCGTACAGCGCCAGTGGGATGACAAGATGTATCTCTTCCCAATCCCTAACGACGTGATGCTGAAGCACGAGAAGTATGGACAGAAGTGGGAGCAGAATCCAGGCTGGTAATTTATAATTATAAGAATAAAAAACTCGTTGGTAAAGAAGCCAACGAGTTTTTTTTGTAATCTATTTGGCAGGCAATCTTTACTTGCCATACTTGCTAGGCGCTATTCCATACTTGTTCTTGAAGCACTTATAGAAATAGGTGGAATCGGAGAAGCCAACCTTTTCGCTGATTTCTGATACCGTGTATTCGCCTTCCAGCAGGAACTTGGCGGCAATGCGCAGACGCTCGTTCTGGATATAGATGTTTGGCGAAACACCCATGATGCTCTTCGTGCGGTTATATACCGTGGTACGGCCCAGGCAGAGCAGCTCGGCAAGGCGGTCTACATTGAAGTTGTTGTCGCCGATATGCTGTGCCACGATTGCCTCCAGCTTGTCCTTGAACTTCTTGTCCAGGGTTGACATCAGGAGGGTTGGCTCATTCTTCTTGAGCTCCTTCACAGGCTTGATCAGGATGGCTTCTCCGCCTGACGTCTGCTCTGGGTTCTCTTGCGGAGCATTCTCTTGCAGGGTCTCTTCCTGAAGCTTCGCCTTCTCCTCAGCCTGCTGCTTCGCCTTCAGGTCCATAGCCACAAACTGCAGGGCTCGGGCGATGAAGAGCTTGAAGTTGCAAGGCTTCACCATATAGTCATCTACGAAGTTCTTGTATGCCTTCAGTATATGGCTGGTATCATCAAAGGCGGTCAGCATGATGACCGGGATATTCTGCGTCTCCGGATCCGCCTTCATGTTGCTTACAATCTCGTAGCCGCTCATTTCCGGCAGCTGGATGTCGCTGATGAGCAGGGCTGGCTTAATCTTCCGGATATTCTCGTAACCCGTCTTGCCATTCATGAATGTTTCCACATGGAAATAGACCGACAGCTCCGACTTGATCTGTTCCAGCATGTCCGGATCGTCTTCTATCACCATCACGGTAACGTTGTTGATGGCTTTCGGAGTCATCTCCTTCACAATCATGTCTATCTCGTCCTTGTCGATGCTGTGGTCGTCCAGCGCCTTCTTCTCGATGATATCCTCCGGCTGATACTTGCCGGACCGTCTGGCAGGGCAAGGCAGAAGCGGCTGCCTCCGAGATTCCGGGAACGCTGATAGGTGAGCGAACCCTTGTGGATTTCTGCCATCTTATGCGCCGTATAGAGACCGATGCCCATACCGCCCTTGGAAGCATAGCCGTGCATGAATGGCTTGAAGAGGTCAGCCTCTCTTTCCGGCTTGATGCCCGGACCGTTGTCTTCTACCGAGAAGAATACGATGTCGTTCTCCAGATAGAGTCTTACGCTGATGATGCCCCTGTCCGGGGTATATTTCACGGCGTTGCTCAGCAGGTTATAGACGATGGTTTCCACCTTTTCCTGGTCGAAGAGTATCTCGTGGTTGCTGGTCCAAGGAGTGAAACTCATGGTGATGTTCTTCTGCTTGGCTACGGTATAGAAATCATTGTAGATGGTGCGCACGAAACCGATGATTTCGCCCTTTTCTACATTCAGCTTCATATTGCCCGTATTGATCTTGCGGAACTCCATCAGCTGGTTGATGAGTCGCTGCAGTCGCTTGGTTCCTCTGGAGAGAGTATAGATGGTGTTCTTGGAAACATAGCCTTCTCCCTTGGTCATCATCTTTTCCACGGCACTCTGGATGATGGCGAGCGGGGTGCGGAACTCATGAGAGATATGGGTGAAGAAGTTGATTCGGAAATCAGACATCTGTTTCTCCAATGCAATCTGCTGGTTCAGCTCGAAGTTTCTCAGCCATGAACGGTAGTAGAGTACTCCGGCTCCGCTGATGATGAGCAGATAGATGCACCACGCCCATACCGTATTGTACCAAGGCTGGTAGATGGTGATGTGCAGCAAGGTTTCCTCGCTCCACTGGTTGCTGCCTATACGGGTACGGATATGTAGGGTGTAGCTGCCTGGGTTCAGGTCGCTGAACTCGGCATGGTTGATGCTGGTCATCGGGCGCCAGGTCTTGTCTATTCCCTCCAGATAGTACTGGTACATCGCATTCTGGATGTGCGGATAATCGAAGTTGGAGAAGTGGATGTTGAGCGAATTCTTGTCGTGTGGCAGGCTGATTTCCCGTGTATAGTTCAGCGCCTTGGTCAGGAATTGCTCGTTTTCTGCTTCGTATATCGAGATACCATTGATGGCGAGGTCGGTGATGACTGCCTTCATCTTAGCTGGTGGCATGCTGATGGTGCGGGATGGCTGGATGAAGATCATACCGTCGGAAACACCGAATACCAGTCTGCCATCATTCAGCTTGGTGGCGCAGTTCTCCGTAAAGTTGTTGCTGAAGATGGTGCGTCCTGTCTGGAATGAACGGATATCATTGGTCTTGGCGTTGAGACGGGAGATTCCTTCCTCTGTACCAATCCAGATATTGCCGTAGTTGTCTTCCTCCAGCGAGCGGGTATTGTTGTCGGTGAGTCCCTTGCTGGTATCAAACAGCTCGTACTCCAGTTCCCGGTCTTCTCGTCGTAGCTGCATTTCAGAACGCCTCCGGTTGCTGCAAACCACAGTTTTCCGTCGTGTGCCTCGATGCCGCAATTGATTTCGCTTACGGGCAGCTTTCCGTTTTCGTCGCTGAAGCGGAGGAACTTCTGGGCTGTGATCTTCTTTTCAGCAGTATTAACCATCAGGATGCCATTGTTGCTGCATACCCAGAGTCTGCCTTTGCGGTCCAGAAGCAGATCATGGATTTGGGCTTCCTTGCCGTCAGCATTCAGAAACTGTTCGAATTTCCGTGGCTGTTGCCCCATAGTCTGTGGGGTGATGAGCAGACCTTCTCCCCAGGTGGCAATCCAGGCTCTTCCCTGCTTGTCGAAGATGGTCTTGTAGAAGGCGGCACCTGGCGCATAATGTTCCTTCTTATATTTGGAATATCTTACATTGTCAATGTAGATGCCGTCTCCCTTGGTAGATATCCATTTCTTGCCCTGCGGATCTATGGCATAGTCATAGACGCAGGCGTCGGTCTGCCTTTCCAATGTTCGCTGTTGGGTCCTGGTATCATAGATATAAGTCCTGTTGGCACGGGTGCTGACGGCGAGTTTGTCATTGCCTATGTTGCTGATATGTCGCACGTAGTTGCTCCATTCCCGGGTGGTATTTGGTTCTATCTTGACATGCTCTGTGTTGAGATCCTTTAGTTCACGGCAGCAATATACGCCCTCTCCCGTACAGATCCAGATGCATCCGCTGCGGTCGATGAATACGCTCAGCAGGAAGTTGGAGTGGAAGAGTGAATTCTTGTCAGCTGTTGAGAAGTGCTGGAGTTCATCTTCCTTCCGGTTGTAGATGAAGAGTCCGTTACCATAAGATACGATATATACATTTCCGTTGGCATCTTCGGCAGCCACGAAGTTCTTGTCTCTACTGTTGATGTAAGCCTTGTCGTCCAGCAGATGGAATTTCTTATAGAGTTTTCCATTCTTGCTGAACAGGTAGGCGTTTCCCTTCTTGTCGTAAAGAAACTCATAGGATTTGAGAAAGGTTTTCGACATGGCATTCGGTATCTGGATGGCTGGCTTGTGGAAGATTCCGGTCTTCAGGTTCATGGCGAAAGTTTCTTCCTGGGTAAAGATATACCATTCTCCCTGACAGAAGAAGGAGGCGCGCGATTTCCCCACATATCCCACCATGGATGGAAGATGGGATTTCCTGACGGGCTTGCCCGAGTTGTCATAAAGGAAGGCATCGCCCTTGTCGGTCAGCACGGCGATATGATTGCCGTCTGTGGTCAGGGTGATGATGTGCTGGTTCTTGAGCATCAGATGGCTCTTGCCGTCAGGGGTGATGCGGTTGAGTCCTTTATCGGATGCTATCCAGATATTGTGTTTGAAATCTTCCTGTATCTGTAGCTGACGGTCGCCTATCAGCTTGCCGTTCTTTGTAGTATAGTCTGTGGCGTGAAACTTCCCGTTGCTATAGGTCAGGTATCTGGCTCCGAAATCCCCGGAAAAGAGCCACATGCCATTCTGGCTCTTGAATCGGTTTTTCAAGAGCGCAGCATTCTCCTTATCGAAAAAATTGGAGAAATGAGCTGTTTCCAGGTCGAAGCAGCAGAGGATGTTGGATGGATTGTAGCCCCAGATGAGTCCGTGTTTCTCGTCGTTGATGAGCTGTGAGATGGAGTGGTGGGGCTTTTGTCCGGAGTTCTTGCTGAGATTGGTGAAGTTGATAAATTGATAGCCGTCATATCTGCTCACTCCGTTCGGCGTTCCGAACCAGATGAATCCGTCTCTGTCCTGGATGATGTCGTTCACCGTATTGCACGACAGACCGTCCTTAGCCGAGAGTCGTTTCCCGTCCAGTTTGATGCTGCCGGATGCCTGTAGAGGCATCAGCCAAAAACAGATGAATCCTACTATATATAATAAGGTGTAGAATGTCTTTTTGTTTCTTTTCATTTGATAGGTCGTTTGATTCTTCTGCAAAAATACGATAAAATCCTTAGACTGCAAAACAAAAAGAAAGAGAAAATGTAATGTGAAAAACAAAAAATGGGCAAAAGTCAAAAAATAAAGGTGAATGGTCAAAATATAAAGTATAGTCGGCAAGAATAAGTGTATTTTTGCTTTGACATCTCCCGGTAGAAGGTATCGCTTTTTTCTTCTCATACAGAAAACTGTAAGAATGGAATAATGGAGAATTGTATGATAGTTCGCTTCTTCGGATAATATTACTAGGTAGATGAAGCGGATTATGTGTACTTTTGTAGCAGAATATAAAACAATAAACAACTATCATCATGCAAATCAAACAAATGTTATTTCCGATGATGAGTATGGAGCTGAGTATGGCTCCCTGCTCTCATCTCCATGCACAAGTGCAGACTCCGGTATCGCAGATGGAGAAGCTGGACCGTGGCCTGGTGGCTTTGCCTGCCCAGGACAAGGGAATCTTCCTCAGCTGGCGATTGCTGGGTACGGACAGCAAGAACGTATGCTTCGACATAGAAAGAGATGGAAAGATTATCGCCCATCAGGTGAAGCTGACCAATTATACAGACCGGAAAGGTTCTGCTGCCAGCAGCTATCGAATCATCACTTATCAGAAGGAACCCAGGATGGATGCTCCGGCTGAAAGAGAAGTTTCGAAGGCGGTGAAGCCATGGAATGATCTCTATCGCTCCCTGCCCATCAACCGTCCTGCCGGCGGTGTCACTCCCGATGGAAAATCCTATGAATATACCCCCAACGACTGTAGCGTGGGCGATGTGAATGGAGACGGAGAATACGAAATCATCCTGAAATGGGACCCGACCAATGCCCATGACAATTCGCATGACGGCTATACGGGAGAGGTCATCTTCGACTGCTACAAGCTCGACGGAACCCAACTCTGGCGCATCAATCTGGGTAAGAATATCCGTGCCGGTGCCCACTATACCCAGTTCCTGGTCTATGATTTCGACGGCGATGGCAAGGCAGAAATGGTCTGCAAGACATCGGCGGGTTCGGTAGATGCCAGGGGCAGGTTTGTGAGCGATGCGGCTACGGATGACGGAATCCGCTCCATCGACAACCATGCCGACTATCGCAATTCCAGAGGTCGCATTATGACCGGTCCTGAACTGCTGACGGTCTTCCATGGCGAAACCGGAAAGGCGATGCATACCATCTGGTACCAGCCCAACCGAGCCTTCGGTACAGGCAATCAGGTGGAAGAGGGGGAGCATCTGGAGAACGGATTCCCTGCCTATTCTTCTGTATGGGGCGACAAGGCAAACTATGGCAACCGTGGCGAGCGATACCTGGCTGGCGTGGCTTTCCTAGAGGGTGCCGACAAGAAGCCGAGTGCCGTGATGTGCCGTGGCTATTATACCCGCTCTTATCTCTGGGCGGTAGATTTCGATGGAAAGGAACTCAAGACCAAATGGCTCCATGCTTCGCTGACTCCCAACGACTGGAAGGTGACCGATGCCGACGGAAAGGTGCTGAAGGAAGCTCATGGATGTAAGGCAACTGCCTATGCCCAGGGAGCGCACAGTCTGGCTGTGGGCGATGTGGACGGAGACGGATGTGACGAAATCACATACGGTTCGGCTGCCATCAACCATGACGGAACCTTGTTGTATTCTACCGGATTGGGACATGGCGATGCGCAGCATCTTGCTGACCTGGATCCCGACCGTCCGGGCTTGGAATATTATATGGTACACGAAGAATATCCTTACGGTTCTGACCTGCGGGATGCGAGAACAGGCGAAATCCTGTTCCGTACACTCGATAAGGATGATACCGGAAGAGGAGTGGCTGCTGATATCGATTCCAGGCATAGGGGATATGAATATTGGTGTTCGGATGCTCCTGTTGTAAGAGACATCAAGGGTAAGACAGTTTCGGCAGAAACATCTTTATCCTATAAGAAGAATCATGAAACTGATCATTTCAGAAGTAATGAGAAAACGAGTTTCAGAGCTGTGTCCGGAATGCCGGCAATGAACTTCCGGATCTATTGGGATGGTGACTTGCAGGATGAACTTTTGACAAACGGACGTCCTCCCCATTTTCCTCCTTATCTCCAGAAATGGAACGGCAGCGAGGCGGTGGCTTTACCTTTGAGCAATGGCAAGCAAATGTATGAGATGGGCAACTCGGTGAGTTGCAACTGGTCGAAAGCGACCCCGAATCTGCAGGCTGATCTCTTTGGCGACTGGCGAGAGGAAGTCATCTATTGGGATAAGAGCGATGCATCGCATCTCAATATCTTCACCACCAATATCCCTACGGAATATCGGGTTCCAACCCTGATGCACGATCATATCTACCGTATGGGAGTGGCATGGCAGAATGTAGGCTATAACCAGCCTCCGCATCTGGGATATTATCTGCCCAATCATGCAGAGAAGATTCTGAAATAAGAATTTGAAATAAAAAAAGAGAATCAGATGAAATACAGATTCTTCTGATACGTTTATAAGATATAAGGAATTACAGAGAATTAGAATATAAAGCGATAAAGGATATGAAAAGAATATTATTCGCCATTTCATTGATGGCGGCAACAACAGCTTCTTTTGCCCAGGTGGCAAAACCAATGGAAGATGTCAACAAAGTTATCGACAATACCGTAGATAGCCTGAACAAGGCGATGACCGCCCGAATCCAGCCGGGAACCAGTCGCAAGGGAAATAATCCGGTACTCTTCCTGATAGGTAACTCTACCATGCGCAATGGCACACTGGGTAATGGTAACAACGGTCAGTGGGGCTGGGGATACTACGAGCACGAGTTCTTCGATGCCAACAAGATTACGGTAGAGAACCAGGCGCTCGGAGGTATGAGCAGCCGTACCTTCTACAACCGTCTGTGGCCGGATGTGCGCAAGGGCATCAAGGCTGGTGACTGGGTAATCATCTCCATCGGTCATAACGACAATGGTCCTTACGATAGCGGAAGAGCTCGTGCCAGCATCCCTGGCATCGGCAAGGATTCGCTCAATGTCACCATCAAGGAGACGGGCGTGAAGGAAACCGTCTATACCTACGGCGAATACATGCGCAAATACATCAACGACTGCAAGGCTCTGGGTGCTCATCCTATTCTGATGTCGCTGACTCCACGTGATGCCTACGATGAGAATGATAAGATTGTCCGGGTCAACAAGACCTTCGGATTGTGGGCAAAGCAGGTGGCTGAGCAGGAAGGCGTTCCTTTTGTAGATCTGAACGAGATTTCGGCAGCCAAGCTCGATAGCTATGGTCATTGGAAGGAGAAATATCATTTCTTCACAGACCATATCCATACTTCCCGCTTCGGCGCGATGATGAATGCCCGTTCGGCTGCTGAGGGATTGGCAGAGAGCAAGGACCCAAGTCTGGCTCCTTTGCAGGCGATGATGATCAATGTGGCTTTGCCGGTAGAGAATTTCAAGCGCGAACCGGGCAAACCTGTTGTCTTCTTCACAGGCGACAGTACTGTGAAGAATGCCGATAAGGAAGAAGACGGCATGTGGGGCTGGGGCTCTCAGGCTTATACCATCTTCAATCCTAAGAAGATTACCTGCGTAAATGCAGCCAAGGCGGGTCGCAGTTCCCGTTCTTATCTTAATGAAGGAAGATGGGAGAAGGTATATAACAGTCTTCAGCCAGGCGACTATGTGCTCATCGAGTTCGGTCATAATGATATCTGTTCCTTGACAGATAAGAAGATGCGCGGTTCCATTCCTTGTGCCAAGGATACCTGTCATGTTTATCAGATGGAAGAGAGCAAGCAGTATGAGGTGGTTTATTCTTTCGGCTGGTACCTGAAGAAGTTCATCCAGGATGTGCGTGAGAAGGGAGCTACTCCAATTCTCGTTTCCCTGACTCCTCGCAACGAGTGGGCTCATGGCAAGATGGAGCGTCGTAACAATAGCTACGGAAAGTGGTATCGTGAGGTGGTAGCCGAAACGGGCGTTGCTTTCCTCGACCTCCACAACATCGCTGCTGATTCTTACGATAAGATAGGTAAGGAAAAGGTGAAGGCTTATTACAAGAAAGATCATACACACACCAGTCTGAAGGGTGCACGGCACAATGCAAGGTGCGTGGCTAAGGGGTTGAAGAAGATGAAGAGTCCATTGGCAAAATATTTGAAATAAGAAAAACCTGAGCCGTGATAAAATAAAATGCCCGTTTTCGGGTTTATAAATATAAAAACAAAGGTTTGAAAACGTTATGAATAATAAGATTTCTAAAATAGGAATGCTCAGTGCGCTGGCGTTATCTTGTACTCTCACGATGGGAGCGCGAGATATCGTACAGCGCACTGCTCATTATATGCCCGAAGGTAATGCCTTCGTCTGTGTGAATGGCAGCAGCCGTTATACCCGTGCTCTCTATGGCAGTACGGCTGAATGGCGGTTAGAAACCAGCGACCGCCCTGTCTTTGCCACCTACAAGAAGAACCAGACGGGCAATATCCGCTTCCGGATTTCGAATGGGGAACAGATGATGTGGCTCGATGAGGCTGAATACTGCAAGGCGAGTTATGAGGCAGGACGCCGTAACTATCTCCTGCAAGACAGGCGATGGGGAAAGGGTGAACTCGATATTTCCGTCCTGGCTTTTCCTGATACAGAAGGAGCTGTCTGGCGTTTTATCGTTCGTGGATTCGATAACAGAAAACTGAAGGTAGAGGCAGTCTTGAGCCAGACCGCTGTTCCTAAACCAGTCCGTTCGGGTGATATCGGAAGTTTCCTGAAACCAGGAACCTTTGAACCAGCCACATCAGAAACGTCAGTTCTCGGGTCTGTATCCAGGCTTTCTCCCGGTTCCATCTTTTATTTCTCGGTAGATGGAGAAAACCAGCTTTCTACTGCTGAAAATGCGAAGATGCAGTCCCGGTATGATGCAGCAGAGCAATGGCGTAACAAACTTGCTTCATCTGTCGTCTTCCATACCCCCGATGCCTATATCAATCCGATAGGTGGCGCTCTGGTCATGGCTGCCGATGGTGCCTGGGACGGGAAAGTTTGGCAGCATGGAGCTGTGGGCTGGCGCATGTCTTTGCCCGGCTGGCGAGGTGCCTATATGGGCGATTTCCTCGGCATGCAGGATAGACAGCGTATCCATTTTGCTGCATACGCCAAAAGTCAGGTAACCGATGTGCCGGTTACCGAACCGCATCTCATGGACGAGAAGAACAACCTGGCGCGCGGTACCTATAAATGGGGTACTCCTATGTATAGTAACGGCTATATCTGCAGAAATCCGGAGAAGAACAACCAGTTTCATCATTACGACATGAACCTTGTGTTTATCGATGAACTGCTTTGGCACTTCCAGTTTGATGCAGATACGGCTTATATGCGCAAGATGTGGCCTGTCATCAAGAGTCATCTAGCTTGGGAAAAGCAGGCTTGGGATCCCGACAATGATGGCCTTTATGATGCTTATTGCTGTATCTGGGCGAGCGATGCCCTGCAATACAACAGCGGTGCCGTGACCCATTCTTCCGCCTATAACTATCGGGCTAATCTTCTGGCAGCTCGCATCGCCGGAATCATCGGTGAGAATCCGGGGCCTTATCGGGAGGAAGCTGATAGAATTCTGAAAGCTATGAACGAAAGATTATGGCTGAAGGATTCCGGGCATTGGGCTGAGTATCAGGATTTCATGGGCTTGAAGCGTGTGCATCGGGATGCGGCTCTTTGGAGCATCTATACTCCGATAGATTGTGGAGTGGGAACTCCTGTACAGAACTATCAGGCAACCAGATATATCGACCGGCATATTCCGCACATCCCTTATATATATAATAAGGTGGAATATCAGACCCTGAGCACTTCTGACTGGGCTCCTTACGAATGGAGCATCAACAATGTGGTGATGGCTGAAGTGATGCATACCGTTCTGGCTTACTATCAGGCGGGAAGAACGGAAGAGGCTTATCAGTTGCTGAAGGCAAATATTCTCGACTTCATGTATCTTGGTAGCAGTCCTGCCAACTTCGGACAGTTATCGAAGATGGATGTTGCCACAGGTGAAGGCTATCGTGATTTTGCCGATGTTACCGGCATCTCGTCCCGTGCCCTTATCCAAGGCTTGTATGGTATCACACCTAACGCTTTGGAGGGTGAGTGTATCCTCCGTCCGGGATTTCCTGCTACCTGGGATAGTGCTTCGGTGCATACTCCTTATCTCGATTATTCGTTTAAGCGGGTGAACGGGAAGGAAATTTTCGAAATCAGACAGAATTTCAAGCAGCCTTTGAAGATTGTGATTCGTCAGAATATGGGAGAAGGAAAGTATCTGGATACTGCTTTCTCTACCGAAAAGGTACAGCATATTGAATTGCCGGTAGTCAAGCCTGAGAAAGAAGAGAAAAGAACGTTGGAATGCGCATATACGTTGGCGGAAAGCATCGCAGAGCAATCTGTAGATGTCTGGGCTTCTACCAAGGGCGTGGGTAACGACTTTGACGAAGTAAAACCGGAAGAGTGCCGATGGGTGAACATGAACAAGGTGTTTAATGCAAACGTAAGCGACATCTTCAAGAACCAGTATCTATCGCCTCGTTCGCCATATACTACACTCTGTGTGCCAACCCAGGGCATCGGCGACTGGTGTTCTACCAAGAAGACGGCTCATGTTGATGATACGAAGTTCAGAAGTCTTATCAAGGATGGTGTGTTCTGGGCACACGTAGATGGCGATTTGCCGTTCCGCTCTCCAAAGGAAGGTAAGAATATCGTTTATACTTCTCTCTGGGACAACTATCCGGACAGCATCTCTGTCATGTTGAGAGGCAAGGCTTCTCATGCTTATCTCCTGATGGCTGGTTCTACCAATCCGATGCAGTATGCTATAGAAAATGCAGTGGTAAGAGTAGAATATGCTGATGGAACCAGGGATGAACTGATGCTGACTCCACCGATTAACTGGTGTCCAATAGAGCAGGATTTTTTGGAGAATGCCACTGCCTTCCCGCAGCCGGAACTTCGTCCTTATCGCATAGGTCTGGCATCGGGCAAGGTGAGTCGTCATCTCTTCCGTGATCTTCATCTGGAAGTCAACAAAAACATGGCAGATGTGCCTGGTTTCAAGAAAGCCGTGGCAGAAATAGAGGGTGGAGCTGCGATATTGCTCGACATGCCTCTGGATGCAAGGAAGAAATTGAAGCGTTTCACTTTAAGGGCGCTGAGCAACGAGGTGGTTGTCGGATTAATGGGAATTACCCTGCAGAAATAGACAGGAATAATAGTTTTTGAACGATTTTTATATAAGAAGGATAAAAAGCATAATATCTTTTTGTCCTTTTTATGTATCTTTGCTCTCGAAATTCAATCATAGCCAAGATGAATGACAACAACAGAAAAAATAATTTATATGAAAACTAGAAATTTTTTATTTACCAGCCTGCTGGCGCTAGCTTCTACTGTAGCCGTCAATGCCCAGACTTTTGATATTGATATGTTGAAGGTGCAGCCTGTCTATTCCGCAGAGAAGGGGCAGGGATATGACATCGTGGCTGCACCAAAAGCTAAGAGTAATGCCCCTTTCTTCTATTCTGTGAAGGTGGCAGATGGCAACTATAAGGTCACCGTGGTGCTCGGTTCTAAGAAGAAAGCAGGCAGGACTGTGGTTCGTGCCGAGAACCGAAGACTGATGCTCGATGAGGTGAGTACCAGGAAGGGGGAGTTCAAGACTTTCTCCTTCGTCGTGAACAAGCGTTCTCCTTATATTACCGATAAAATGAACGTAAAAATCAAACCTCGCGAGAAGGAGACGTTTACCTGGGATGAGAAGCTGACCTTTGAGTTTACTGGTGCTGCCCCAGCTGTAAAGAGCATCAAGGTGGAACCGGCTCCTGCTGAAACCACTACCGTTTTCCTCTGCGGCAACTCTACGGTAGTAGATCAGTTTACAGAGCCATACGCTTCCTGGGGACAGATGATTACCCGATGGTTCGGGCCGAAGGTAGCTATCTCTAACCATGCCGAAAGCGGATTGACTGCAGGTTCTTTCCTCGCATCCAACCGTCTGGACAAGGTATTGGCGATGATGAAGAAGGGCGATTATGTCATCTGTGAGTTCGGACACAACGACCAGAAGGAGAAGTATGCAGGCAGTGGTGCTTGGTATAATTTCTCTTTCAATCTGAAGAAATTCATCGACGAGGTACGCAAGAAGGGTGGCAACATCATCTTCGTAACTCCTACCCAGCGCCGCCGTTTTGATGATGCTACCCATAGCAAGATTCTGGAAACTCATGGCGATTATCCTGATGCCATGAGAACTGTGGCGAAGCGAGAGGGCGTGCCTGTGATAGAACTTCACGATATGACCCGCACTTTCTTCGAGACTTTGGGTTACGAGAACAGTAAGAAGTCGCTGGTTCACTATCCGGCAAATACTTATCCCAACCAGCCTAAGGCCCTGGAGGATAACACCCACTTCAATCCATACGGAGCCTACGAGGTGGCTAAGATGGTTGTGATGGGTATGAAGCTGCTCAATCTGCCTATCGTGAAGTATCTTCGTGCAGACTGGAAGGATTTCAATCCTGCCCAGCCAGATGATTTCAAAAAGTTCGTGTGGTATCCATCCGTGAATCAGGATGTAACCAAGCCAGACGGAAATTAATAAAATGAATTTGAAATGAATAAAAAGACAATACTTTTCGCCTCGTTGCTATTGGGTGGTTTGCCTTTGATGGGAACCCTTTCGGCTGATGCAGCGGTGCGCGATACAATCAGTATCAACCAGGGATGGCAGTTCCATCGCGGAGATGTGAAGAATATAGATGAATTGAAAACAACTCAGGGGGATGATGACGTGGTAAATCTGCCTCATGATTTTCTGATCGGTCAGGACTGGGTGGCTCCTGATGCCAGCGAACGTCCTGACAATAGTGATGCCGGAAGCAATGTGCGCAGCCGATTGAGTCCGCGTGGCTTTAAGGAGATGGGCATCGGCTGGTATCGCTATCAGTTGACTCCGAAGGATGAATGGAAGGGAAAGCGCATCGTGCTCGATTTCCAGGGCATCATGCTGGTGGGAGATGTCTATCTAAATGGAAAGCGTATCGGAGGTACCGATTATGGGTACCTCGGTTTCGATATCGACCTCAGTAAACTCTTGAAATGGGGCGAGGCTAACGAGATAACTGTCAAAGCAGATACCCGCAATCCTAACAATTCCCGTTGGTTTACGGGTGGGTCTCTATCGTGATGTCAATCTCATCATCACCGACAAGAATCTGTTCTTCCCCCGCCATCCGCTCTTTATCCGCACCCAGGATAACAAAGAGGTGAAAATCAAGGCAGAGATTATCAACCAGCAGAAGCTGGCAAAAGGACAGGGAAAGGCTGTTATTCCTGTAGAGGTTCGTATTCTGGATGCCGATGGCAAGGTGGTGGCTCAACAGAAGAATAACATCGATTTCAATGCCAAATGGCGTGATAGAGAATATGAGTTGCCTGCCATCTCTCTGGAGAATGCCCAACTGTGGTCGCCAGATACACCTTATTTATATACTGCCGAGGTGACACTTTATGACAACGAAGGCAACATTGCTGACCAGATTAAGGAGCCGTTTGGTGTGCGCACCATCGAAATGAATCCGGAGAAGGGCTTGCTCGTGAATGGCAAGAAGGTTTTGCTGAAGGGGTATGCCAACCATCATACCCTCGGTGCCTTGGGTGCTGCTGCTTATCCGCGTGCCATCGAGAAGCGGCTGAAACTGATGAAGGAATTCGGCATGAACCATATCCGCACCTCTCATAATCCCTATAGCGAGGACTTTCTGAAACTCTGCGATAAGTATGGCATCTTGGTGGTGGATGAACTTTATGATAAGTGGCTCACCCAGTATGCCGGAGGCAGAGTGGAATGGGAGAGCCTCTGGCAGAAGGATATTCCGGAGTGGGTGAAGCGAGACAGAAATCATCCGTCGGTCATCCTCTGGAGTCTGGGAAATGAATTGCAGCAATATAGCAACCTGCCTTTCAACGATTGGGGCGTTACGGCTTATAAACTTCAGAAGGAGTTGCTGCACCGTTATGACGATACCCGACTCACCACCGTGGCGATGCATCCCCGTTATCGCAACCTGGAGACTGATTCTATCCCTGCCGATCTGGCGGTGGCAACCGAGGTAAACTCCTACAACTATCGCTATATGTACTTCCCTGGTGATATGAAGCGTTATCCTGAAAAGACCTTCTATCAGAGTGAGGCGAGTGTGGCTGCGATGGGACCAAACTTCTATGAGATGGACCGTGACAAGGTGTTGGGTCTGGCTTATTGGGGAACCATCGATTACCTGGGCGAGAGTATGGGATGGCCTGTCAAGGGATGGAACCAGGGTGTGTTCGATCTTTCTCTCCAGCCAAAGCCGGATGCTTATTTCGTGAAGAGTATGTTCTCAGAAGAACCTGTCGTGCATATCGGAATCATCGAAAAGTCGGGTGGCAACATCCAGTGGAATGGCATCAATGTTTCTGCTGGAAAACTCTCAGAAAACTGGAACCGTGAGGTAGGCGAGAAGGTTTCGCTCTACACTTATACCAATGCAGATGAGGTGGAACTCTTCCTCAACGGTAAGAGTCTGGGAGTAAGAAAGAACAGCGAAGCCCCTAAACTCCGTGCCCGCATCAAATGGGATGACATCGCCTATGCACCGGGTGTGCTTCTGGCTGTAGCTAGAAAGAACGGCAAGGTGGTGGCTCGCCATCAGATAGAGACTACGGGCGAGGCTGTGGCTCTGAAGCTGGTTCCGGATATAGAGACCTGGCATGCTGATGGTAAGGATCTGATGTATGTTCGCATCTATGCCGTGGATAAAAAGGGCAGAAGAGTGCTGAACGTGAAGGATGCCAAGGCATTCGACAAGTTAACCTTCACCGTGAAGGGCGATGCGAATATCGTGGCGGTGGATAATGGAAACATCGCATCTGATGAGCTTCATATCGGAAAGACCCAGTTGGAGAAGTCCATCCAGCGTCATCTCTTTCAGGGATCCGCCCTCGTGATATTGCGCGCCGGTGATAAGCCGGGAAAGATAGAACTCTCGGTAGCGGGAGAAAAGATGAAAGCCAAGAAACTGGTTTTGAATACGAAATAAATATGATACTAAGAAAGGTCGCCAAAATGCTGGCGATCTTTTTTTAGTTGATTTACTTCGCTATATCCGTCGAAATTCGACGTAACTGATATAGTTTCGACGGATTGGCTTAAGTTTCGACGGAAAAACATTGCTTTTCGTCGAAATTTGAGATATTCGTATATACTATCTCGCTTGGCACCTTCACAGCCTGCATTGCTGAGATACTGTAGAACCATTTGACGCAAATCGGTTGTGCCTTTTTCTTATCATATTATTTTCCAATACTGCGTTAAATTAATATTTAATCGTCTGTAAATCAATAACTTATATTAAGAAATTCTTATGAAAACTTAACTATAAAAAGTTGGTCAAGTCGCTGATTTTCAGTAACTTTGCAAATCACGACAAACGCAAAATTATATGAATACAGGACTTGACCAATATATGGATATCTTTAAAGATGCAGTTGAAGATTCGGCTGCAAAGTTAACAAAAAGTTTCGAGAAAATACTCATCGAGGTGATAATTTTGTTCATGGTAATACCAAGAAAGATAAATTTCACCCAAATGGGGAGGTATGGCTCGCATGTTGAGCAAACCTATCGCAACGCATTCGGCTTTAAAAAGTCGAAAAGCATTGACTGGCTCAAACTTAATGCCTCACTTGCCAAGCGCTTCTTTGGTAAACAGGGAAGATGGGCTATTGCCATTGATCCCAGTTACATCAGCAAAGCTGGCAAGAAGACTCCACATATCGGTCGTTTTTGGTCGGGATGTGCACAGTCTGTTAAACATGGTCTCGAAATCATGGGTATTGGCCTCATTGATATTGATGCCAAAGACTGCATGATGTTAAAAGCACACCAGTCGCTAAGTAATAAAGAACTGAGTCTTAGAAACAAGACTATGGTAGATTTCTATATCAGCGTCATTAAGCGTTACCGCAAGGAACTTCTTAAACTCTCAACCCTCATAGTTGCAGATGCTTACTTCTCTACAAGTACATTTGTTAATGGGATAAAAAAAGAAGGGTTCTCTTTGATAAGCCGCTTTCGTGACAATGCTTGTCTCTTTTATGTCTATGCTGGTCCACGTACTGGAAAACGTGGTCGCCCCAAGACCAAGGATGGCAAGATTAATATGAAGAATCTTGACCTCACTCGAATGGAGAAGATGGAGATGAAAGATATAGAAGGAACAGCTTATACTTTGATAGCCTATTCCAAGGCACTCAGGTGTAAAGTTAGACTTGTCGTCTGGCAGATGCCGAATGGCAAGAAGAAACTATTCTTCTCTACAGACACCTCACTTTCGGGTGAAGAAGTACTTCTTTATTATAGAACCAGGTTCCAGATCGAATTTTGCTTTCGTGACGCCAAAGGCTATACTGGTCTTATGGACTGCCAGGCTCGCGATAAGTGGAAACTCGATTTTGCTTTCAATGCTTCGTTCACATCACTAAATGTTGCCAAGGTAACTATGAAGGAGATGGGAATGGAATATTCTATGTCTTCATTCAAGTCACTGATGACCAATATTTATCTGGTGAAACGAATTTTTAAAGCAAGTGGGTACACCCCGAACCGAACTTTAATTAGCAAGATTTTCAAAGATCTCTCGTGCTTACAGCGTATAGCTGCTTAGCACATTATTGAATTATTAACGAACTATTGATTTTCTGTGTTTAACTAAAAATAAAAGGATAAAAAACATCTATCTGATAATCAAGTTATTGTAAATCTATTAACAAAAAATTATTTTTCGGTTATTTTTTTTATTAGCCATTAAATTAAATAGTATCTACAATCTACGCGAGCGCCTTTCTTCGCTATTTCGGTTCCGACCATAGAGTAAACAAGCTTGCGAATTTCTTTGATTTCAACATCAGGCATTCTACTTGCCATTGTCTTCCGCCAGGCGTCCCCCGGATTTGCAATCCGGCGTTAAAAAATGTTCGACCAATTTATTTTGCGGATTTAAAATCCGCTTTTTGCTTGTTGACGGGATTGCAAATCCCAGGGTTTAATAAGTTGAACATTTTTTTACAGCGGATTTCAAATCCGCTGGGATGCCTAGCGGTGGATATCCGGGATATACTAATAAAGGTCACCAGCATTTTGGCGACCTTTTTTAGTATTCTTTGTTTTCTCTTTATTTTCTGAATTTCTTTTTGAACCATTGGTTGAATGCCACGTAGGCACTGATTTCCTCCTGGTGCTGAGGTTCAGCGAAGGTGAGGACATTGCCCGATGAATCTCCGTGCTGGTCTGGGAAGATAATCATCAGGTTCGTGCCCGAGAAGAAGCGGGTTAGCTCTTCCGGCAATCGCTCTAATGCCGACTTGTGGGAAACGGTTCCCTTTCGGGCTGTCACCACCACAAAGAGATGGTTCTTGCTCATGTGGGAGGCAAGCTGAGGCATCTCGTTCCAATGCTGCATCAGGGTGTATTCGGCACGTACATCCTGATGTCGGTTGGTGATGTACTCATTGATGAGTGCCAGGGTCTCCTCCCTGCCGTGGAACTGGATGCGGCAATCCAGATTGCCTGACAGGCGCGCCAGTCGCTCTACCCAGCGGTAGAAACCCGGTTCAAATTCTGCCCTCGATGGTACTGCCACCTGTATTCGGCGAATGGTATTGAGCGGCTGCTTGATGCGTGCCATGATGATCTGACGGCTCAGACCATTGAAGAGACTCTGATGAAACTCTCCCCAGAACTTAGGCGAAACCTCCGGATGCATGTGCATGCCGATGATGATTTCGGAACACTGGAACTCGTTGAAGGCATGCTTGATGCCGTTGGCGATGTTGGCAGCAATGCGAACCTGCGTCTGCGTCATCACGTCGGTGGCTGCGGCAAGCTGACTGCAATGATCCAGGAGCTGTCGGCCCTGTTCCTGCTTGTATCGCATATCCTTGTCATCATACACTACGTTCAGGCAGACCAGTCCTCTGTTCAGCTTCTGGTTTCTCACTAGGAAGGCGAGACTCATCAGATTATCGGCATATTCCGGGTACACCGGTATGAGAATCTTCTCATCGCTTGCCTTCTTGGTATCCTCGGCATCTGGAAGCTCCTTGTCGCGGAGGATAATCTTTCTGGAACTCCAGTCGGTGAGCATCGAAGAGATGACGCAGGTGCAGAGAATCATCATCACCACACCATTCAGCATGTCATCGTTGACCAGATAGGTGTTCGGACCCACCAGGAGGTTCATACCCACCATCACCATGGCGATACTGCCGGCGGCATGGGCAGAAGTCAAACCGAACATCATGTGACCCGATGACAGCGGCAACCGGAATCCGAAGCAGGCGGCATAGGCAGCGATGGCTTTTCCCAAGGTTCCGAAGAACACGATGCAGAAGATGACCCAAAGGATATGACTGCCCTGGAAAAGCAGTCCCACGTTGATGAGCATGCCCACACCTATCAAAAAGTAAGGGATGAAGAGCGCATTGCCCGTAAACTCCAGTCGGTTCATCAGCGGAGACACGTGCGGGATATACCTATTTAATATCAGACCAGCGAAGAAGGCACCGAACACGCCCTCGATGCCCACCATCTGCGAGAGAGCCGCACTCATGAAGAGCATCGCCATCACGAAGATAAACTGCATCACCGAATCGCTGTACCGGCGCAGAAACCATCTCGTGAGTCGCGGTATCAGGAATATCATTACTCCGCAGTATGCGGCAAACTTGGCGGTGAAGAGTACCCAGAAGAGCAGACCATCGTGACTGGAGAATGAGGCGACGAGACCCGCCAGCATGATGAGGGCTATCAGGAGCGAAAGCATGCTGGAACCCACGCTCAGCGTAACGCTCGGTTTCTGCTGCAGACCATATCTGGAAACAATAGGATAGGCTATCAGGGTATTGGAAGCCATGATGCAGCTCAGCAGGAAGGAAGCCTTGGCAGAGTAGTGGAGCAGCCAGATACTCATGCCGTATGTGAGGAAGAATGGTATAAAACAGGTGAGCAGGCCATAGATAAGCAGTCGCGACTTGTTCTTTTTCATGCCTTCCATATCCATCTCCAGTGCAGCGAGGAACATGATGTAATAGAGTCCCACCTTTCCGAAGAGCTCAAACGAAGAGTCGCGCTCCAGGATATTCAGTCCGTATTTGCCTATGAGCACACCTGCCAGCACCATACCGATGATGTGCGTGATACGGAGTTTACCCATGATGATAGGGGCAAAGAGGATGATGAGGAGCACTACGAAGAATATCAACGTAGGGTCTGTGATAGGGAAGTATTGAGCGATATGGAACATAGGCTTTCTTCTTTTTTGTTATATTTAAAGAGGGATTTCTGCATCAGCATTCATCCCTCCCTTTCTGTTTTTGACTGCAAAAGTACGAATAAATCTTGAAAGCACAAAGTTTTTCTGCCCTTATCCTACAATCATGGTGATATTTTTGCATGTTCACTATTGTTTCTATCTTTTCAAATCCCTATCCACCATGGCACAGACACAGGAATCAGACCATACGTTTTCTGCCGTCTCAATCATGTCGATGATAGTATAGATTGGCAGGATGATGCCCATGATGCCGATAGGAGCATTGATACCGGACATCAGAGATAGGGTAAGGAAATAACATCCCATCGGTACTCCTGCATTACCCACTGCTGAGATAACTGAAATGAAGAGCCAGAGAATCATCGTAGTCCAAGGTAAAGGCATTCCTCCATTCTGCATCAGGAATAAGGAGGTTACGAGGATAAACGCAGCGCAGCCATTCATGTTGATGGTAGTACAGATAGGTAATACAAAGCGGGAAACCTGATTGGAAACTCCCAACCTGTCTTCTGCTGTCTGCATCGTCACCGGCAACGTAGCAGCAGAACTCTTTGTAAACAGAGCCATTAATACTGCCGGCATCATCTTACCCAAAGTGCGCACTGGATTCAAGCCTCTTGCCAAGAGGAAGAGCGGGAGGATGATGAAGAATTGAATGACATTACCTCCCAGGATAACAGCTACGTACTTTCCTAGAGAAGCCATCACGATACCCGCAGAGAACTGGGCTGAGAGTTGTGCTGCAAAGGCAACGATACCCAGAGGCAGAGCCCAGATTAATCCATGAATCAGCATGAAGAGCAGATCCTGTAATCCAAACAATCCCTTCATCACGGCTTCTTTCTTATCGCTTGATGGCATCTTGGCTAAAGCAATACCTGCTGCTGCCGCCAAAATCAATATAGAGAGTACATTTCCTTCGGCAAACGGCTTGATGATATTGTTGGGTATTACCCCAAGAATATGGTCATAATAGCTGGTTTCTCCCAGCTTTTGGGGAACATCCGCCATACCGCTCTGTACCAAGGCTGTAGGTAAATTGCCTGGAGAAACGATGTTGTAGAGCACCAGTCCCACTGCTGCAGCTGCTATCGTTGTGAGCAGGGTGTAGGTGATGGCGTGGCGGCGGTATCTACCTGGTTGCCCAAGGATGCCAGGGTTGTGATAACTGCCAAGGCTATGGTTGGTACTGCCAGAAGCTGGAATAAGCGGGTATAGACCGTGGCTATAAAATTCATCAGACCATCCAGCCAGCTGATGCCGAATATACCTAAGACGGCGCCTACTATCAAAGCGCCAATCCATAGTACCAGCTGCCGGGTTTGCTTATTCTTCACTCCTTTTTGCTTACTGCAGCCAGCATTGCTATCCGGCTGTCTATTTCCAATATTATTCATTGTTTCTACCATGATTTTAAACTATTATTTTCAAAAGGCAAAGGTATTATTTTTTTTCCTTGTCAACAATCCCACAAATATGGTATTTTGCAATCTCGTTATTTTTTTCGGGCTATTCTTTTGCTTGTATCATTATTTTTTGTAACTTTGCCGAAAGAATTTAAAAAGGCAGCAATATGAAATATCCTATAGGAATACAAGACTTCGAACAAATCATAGAAGATGATTATGTTTATCTCGATAAGACGGCATTGGTCTATGACTTAGTGACTAATGGTAAAATATACTTTCTGAGTCGTCCACGACGATTTGGAAAGTCATTGCTCGTATCTACCTTGAAATGCTATTTCGAGGGTAAGAAGGAACTGTTCAAGGGGCTTGCCATTGACAAGCTGGAGAAGGAGTGGAAGCAATATCCTGTGTTTCATCTCTCTTTTGGTGGTCAAAACTTTGTAGAGCCTTATGCGTTAGACAAAGTGTTGGAGGAGTTTGTTGCCATGGCAGAACGTATCTATGGGCGTGAGGAGTTGGCCGAGACTTTAGGTAGTCGCTTTAAGGCTGTGTTAGGGAATGCTCATAAGAAAACAGGAATGAGAGCTGTCGTACTCATTGATGAGTATGACAAGCCTTTGCTTGATGTGATGGATATGGATATTTCTGTGCAGAATGAATATGGAAAGATGACTTTGGAGGATTATAATCGCAATCTGCTCAAAGGCGTATATTCTGTATTCAAGGAAGCTGATGCTGACCTACAGTTTGTCTTGCTCACGGGTGTTACCAAGTTCTCGCAGGTAAGCGTGTTCAGTGGTTTCAATCAGCCTAACGACATCAGTATGGATGAGCATTACGAGGCACTTTGTGGTATTACGGAAGAGGAATTGTATTCCACTTTCGAGGAACAGATCAAAGCGATGGCTGTGAGATATAAGACCACAGAGGAAGGAATGAAATACAAACTGAAGAGGAAGTTTGACGGTTATCACTTCAGTCCTAATATGCTTGATATCTATAATCCTTTCAGTATCTTAAATGCTTTGAGCAAGAAGATTCTGGCGGATTATTGGTTCCGCACCGGTTCGCCAACCTATCTTGTTCGTCTATTGTCTCATTTTGATGAGAACATCAACGAGATGGTGAACAGGTTTTATCCTACGAGTAGTTTTATCGACTACAAGGCAGATGTGGAAGCACCATTGCCTATGATTTATCAGAGCGGTTATCTTACCATTAAGGACTGGAATATGGATACCGATTCCTATCTCCTGGATTTCCCGAATGATGAAGTGAGGAGCGGTTTCCTGACGTTGGTAGCTTCCAGTTATCTGAAGCCATCGAAGTCAACGGATGCCTGGATTATTCAGGTAGTAGATGTGATGTCGAGGGGAGATTGCCATCAGTTGGAGAATCTGATGACTTCCTTCTTTGCCAGCATTCCTTATAACCAGCGTCGTAAGGACGATGAACGCGAGAAGGAACGTTACTTCCAATACACCTTTTATCTCGTATTGAGAATGATCAGCTGCTTCACGGTCTTCATCGAAAAGCAGCAAAGCGAAGGTAGGGTAGATTGTGTGGTTGAGACTCCGAACTATATCTACATCTTCGAGTTCAAGCGTGATGGTTCGGCAGAGGAAGCCCTGAAGCAGATAGAGAATATGGGCTATGCCAGGGAATATGCTGCAGATGGCAGAAAGATTTATCAGATAGGCTGCAACTTCTCATCGAAGACGGGAACCATTGATGGGTGGAAGATGAAGTAAGTAATCCGTAAGAATATGCCGAAGATGTAGTGATGTGGCGTTGTTAAGAATGAAACTTTTTTACATTAGCTTGCCTGAGATTCTCGTATTTTCAGACGCTTATTGTTTCTTTGAGAATATCGTAAATATGAAGAGATGTAGGAACTTACTGATAATCAGGTGTTTGTGATTTCTTAGCAAGATGATGCCGTTGAGGAAAATCTATAGTTGTACGACTATAACCCCTATAGTTGTACAACCATAACTCTACAGTTGTACAACCATAGCATGTATAGTCGTACAACTGTAACTTTATAGTCGTACAACTATAGGTCTTGTTCTTAATATAGAGCAGAAAACAAGGATTTCCAGCCTCTCAATCCTCTTGTTTTTATCGCTAGATTCAAAACTTGTAGGTATATGAATTTTGGCTATAAATATTGACGGTAGGTATTTTTGCAATTTTAATTTGAACTAAAAAAAGGAGGAATAAAGAATGAATACAACAAAGTTAACAAGAGAAGAAGCGTTGCGCCGTTGGAATGCTTCTAAGGAAACCAAGCGTAAGATGGTTGAAAAGCTAGAAACCTTGGCAAGAAATAGCTGTCTTGAACGGGGAGATTTGGAAAATTTAAAGTAGTACATGATGGAAAAGGTTATTGTTGACGTTGCGTGGTGCGACAGAAATTATGGCGGTTCTTTTGGTAGTAATGTACCAGGAGCGGTGGTTTTTACTGCACCAACCTTTGAAGCTTTGCAAAAAGAAGCAAAGGAAAGTCTGGAGTTTCATATTGAAGGCCTTGTGGAAAATGGAGAAGATGTTCCCGAATGGCTGAAGAATGGAGATTATGAGTTTGAGTATAATATTATAAGATAAGATCAGTTGTGTGTCTGATTTAGCAAAGAGGGTGTGTCATAAGTAAATGATTCACCCTTTTTTGTTTGTTGGAATGTTACTGATATGTTGTTGGAAAACATTGTATAAGTTGTTAGAAAAGATAGTATATGTTTTTGAGTTAGTTAGTATCTCCAGTCGCACAACAGCTGTTGTGCGCTTGCATAGCAGCTGATATGCGCTTGCACAACAGGTGATGTGCATGCGTAGGCCAACTGTTATGTGCCAACTGTAATTTAGACTTATGCCCCCCTCCTCTTTGTCATTTGGTACATACAGAATGGCATTTCATACAAGGTAGGTTTAGATATTTGGCTGATAGAAATAATCTTCTTACTTTTGTGCTCGTAATCGGGAAGCGATAGAAGAGAATGATTCGTGGAACGAGGAAAATGAAGTATAACCCTTTTAATATATAATATGAAGAAGATTATGATTTCGTTGATGATGGCAGTAACTGCCACCACAACCAGTTTTGCAAAGAGTGACAATACCGATGTGGCAAATGCTGTAAAGAGCGTAGCCGAGCAGGTAAAGCAGGCTTCATCCGGTACAGTGTATGGTGTAGTTGAGAACACCAAGCACCACATCATCGTAGCTACTCCTTTCGGAAAGTACACCATTGAGAAGAAGGACGGCGGCGTTAGCTTTATGGGAATATCGGCAAAGCTGGTATCATCAAAGAATGGCGTTTATAAAGTCAAGACATCCCTTGGTAATTTTACGGTGAATGCCAGAAAAGGGATGGTGGTGAAGAACTAAACGGAAAAGGAAGATAGGAAAGTTTTAGGTATTATATAGGCATCGGAGCTGTCATGGAATAGGAATGTGGAAGTTTTATCTTTTCGGCAGTGGTGGCATCCGATGCCTTTTTCTTATCCTTTTGAGAAAAATAGAGCATTTTAGAAAAAAAAGTGGCTAAAAGTTTGGCTGTATCAAGAATATTGCTTACTTTTGCGGTCAGAGTTGGAGCAGACGGAAAAGAACGGCTGCGATGAAGACTCAAATGAATGAGCGTATTGAACGTTATCCTAGAATAGAAATGTGGAAGTTTCGAAATCTGCTTGGATAGTGAACAGTATTCTCACGCCTTTAGGATTATTGTATCCTTTTCAAAATGGAAAAGGAATAATATACCCTTTTGGCGTGGGCTATTGTCCTATGCTAGCAGATAGGTCCTTCCACAACCTCTATTCTGGCGAAAAGGCAATAGTCCCACGCCAATTCATATTCGTAGTTTAACTAACAATTAAATGCCGAATCTGGGTACTATAGGCTACAGAGAATTATGAACGACAACAAGTTTGTTAAAGTTTTTACGGTTGCGGGCTTTCTTGCATTTGCTGCCGTAAGTTGTTGGGCGACAGCTGAGTCTTTGCATCTGCTATTGCCAAGTTGGCCAAGTGTTTTCTGTTGGGCAATCACCATCGGTTTTTTCTTCATTGCATCGTGGGGTACCAAGATGATTGTGGATAGTCTAAACCAGAATATCTATATGGAGAAACGCGGAACGAATCTTTTATTCGGTATCCTTATCGTATTAGTTTTCTGGCTTTTGTGCAGTATGCCTACCAATACCCATACTTTCTTTTTTCGAAATTTGATTGACGAGAAAGTAACGAACGACATCGCTACTACCCAAGGTTATCTGTCGCAAATTAAGGACAACACGGTAACGGAGGCAAAGATACAAGCAAGATGTGTAGAAGTAGAAAACCAAGTGAACACTAAGCTCCAGTCTTTGGAGGCAGAAATCAAAAATCCTCTCAATCCTGGCAATGGACCAGAAACAGAGCGAGTTTTGGGCGAAATTGCACAGATTTTAGGTGTTAGCAAGATCAACAAACTTTCAGGTGTAGGCAACACTGTGGCAGAACGTAATACGCTTTACCAAGCCTATCGGGATGTTATCCTCCTCCAGTTGGACAATAAGAAGATGAATATAATCAAGGAGATGCAACCCTCCAATGACAATTATCGCAAAACAGCAACTAAAGACTGGAAGAATCTTGAACTTACAAAGAAATACATTGATGCAGGTCAGCTGTCCTTGACCGATGCTGATGACATTAAGACTGTATGCAACAATCTCAACCAAGGTTATTCTACCATCAAGGCATATCAGCAATTTGTGGATTTCAAGAATGATGGAGACAAAGATGCTTACACATGCTCTAATCCGCAGACAAAAGTATCGAGACTTCTGAGTGTATATGATGTGTGGGTGGATTTCATAAAAGGTGAACTAGGAGGTTTAGCCTTCGTCTTTTGGATTCTCATATCCATATTGGTTGATGTCGCTGCTTTCATATTCTTCGACATCGCATTCAAGAAAAGAGAAATGTAAAAACGACTAAAAATATAAAAGTATGGCAATATCTGTAAACAATGGATCGGACACCAATCCAGCAACAGCTAATGAGAAACTCATTGACAATACTGAAGCAACATCCTCATTTGATAATCCCAAAACTGCAGCCGCAGAAGCTCCCGTAAAAACATCAGCTCCTGTTGGGTTGTCTTCCGAAGAGCAAAACGACCCCAATAGCATTACAGTCACCGTGTCCGACCCGAACACGCCTATTGTGATTTTATATGGGCCACCGTCATGTGGAAAGACTATGACGCTTGTCCGAATGACTCGCTATCTCCGGTCAAAAGGTTATACGGTTGTTCCCGAGAAGACATTTCGGCCTACCTATGACGAAAATTACAAACAACTCTGTGATAATTTTGATCAAATGATTAACTCCAACAATGCAGCTACCAGTACTGCAAATATCAGCTGTAACTACTCAGCACCCTATGGGCATGAGTAATCGTCTTACTGTTGTACTACAGCAAGAATTGCATTGAATTTAGAATTTCCGTTCTTCATAGCAGTTTCAGCAATGGAGTGCAACTTGGCAAAATCATCGGCACCGCTGTCTGTTCGGAAGCAACCGCTGACTTTCTGCTTTATCTTGATTTTCCTAACTCCCCGCTCACTGGCATTGTTCTCGTAAGGCACACTTGGATTGGAGAGAAAGGTAAATAGGTAGTCTTTGACTTTAAGGATACCCCTCTTGAATTTCTCAAACTCGTTATCTAAATGCGTGAGGCTTTCACCCAAGAGGTTCTTCATCTTTGTCTTCAGTACCTTTATCTTTCTAGAGGTAATGTTGTCCTCTCTTCTGAGATTTATAGAGTGTTCTATCAGATGGATGAATCTCCGTGACCAGTTCTGGTTTGGATCCAGTTCGTTCAGATACTTTGCATTCCTAAGAAGATGAGCCAGGCAGACCTGATGGTCCTTAACATTCATCTTGAAGTAGCTCTGATGTCTGTCAGTCACAAGTGTCGAATAGGGAAGTCCCTTTGGAAACTTGGAATCTATGGCCTTCTGACCTCGCGATTCTGACTGGAACACGTATGTAAGCAGGTCGTTCTGGAATATCCAGTTCCAATGCAGATGCTTTCCTACCGTAGCACCAGTTTCATCGGCTCCTACGACAGACGCTGTTTCCAGCCTCTTGCGTATTTCCTCATATGCACAGTCTGCCTTGCCGCTATTCTCTTTGAGTATGTTCTGCACTGTACCCTCACTTATATTCTGGCCGGACAGGTCGGATATAAGTTCTGCAATCCTTTTGAACGGAATACACTGCACTACATTAAGGTATGTCACCAGTGCACGGAGGTTGTCACCATACTTGATACGACAGTTGGGAGCTTCGCAGTTGTTTACGCAACCGCATTCACAGACCTTCTCGTAATACTGTTCCTCGCAGGTCTCTACGACCACCTTGATATCAACAATTTGTGTCTTACGGATCTTCTGGCATGGTATATCAATCAAGAGCCGACCACAGCATTTACAATAGACGGGGTCGTGCTTTACAATTACGTCTGGTTCTGCTATAGTCTGCAGTGTGTGCCTCCTTGTGGCCAGGCTGTCCACCGCTCGGCTTTCCGCTTGGCTTGCGAAGAGACTTTGTCCTGCGCAGCTCACGGGAAGCGATACTTTCTTGGGATGGAGGGATACTGCTGTTACTGCTGTTTTTCTCGGGCTTTCCTGGTGTACTTGATGTATCGTCATCAGCTCCCTCGAGTTCCTTGATGCGCTCTTTAGCAACGGCAAGTTCTGCCTTTGTGGAAGCAAGTTCTGTCTTTAGATTATGTATCTCCACGTCCTTCTGGTTAATGACACGGTTGAGGCGTCCGATCTCCTCAGTCTTCTCGGAGTCGGACTTCTCAAGTTTGCGCAGACGCTGGTTTATCTGGCGCAAAACAACATCTATGTCAGTACAGTCGCTTGCCATTTTTTGGTGCAAAGATAAGCATTTTTCTCCACATGGCAAAATCACGATTTACATCCCTTAACGCAGACTTTTGACTTACGGGGAATGCAAAAACGCATCTCCTGGCAGATAATCTGTTGAAAGGCGATAATAGACAAAGGAGACATGTTGGAGGCATCATCGGAAAAGAACTCGTTAAATGAACTGTTTTAAACAGCCTACGTCCTCATCGACTCAATCATTAAAAAGTTTGTAATGATGAAGAAAATAAGCAAAATCAAGTTTATGCTTTATTAACGAGAAGTTTTCTATAGGGGTGCTGAGTAGTTACTATCAGCTTTATGCTTGTGAAAGTTCTGAAAAACGGCAAGCCCATTTGTCAGTTGTTGGAGGCACCAGGCGAATATTACTTCAAGCCAGATGACCCTAATCGTTCATATCCTGCCTATGTGCAGACAATAATCAGTAGCCAGAACCGAAAGATATGGGCTATTATGATTGAACCAGACTGGAGTGATAGTGTTCCACGAGCCAATTACGTTACACGCATCACTAAGTTGAAAGCACAGATGACTCCAAAAGACAAAGTGATTTTTGTGTATAACAAGATTGACCTGACTCCTTTTGTATATGGTGTAGGAAATGTGAACACAAACGAGGCTATAAGGAATGTGCAAAACTTATATCCAAATATTTTCGTGCCGTTCGAGAATAAAAATCCGCTCACTAAGTTTTTCACGAAATACAACTGCGAATTTGTTCCGTTTATGACAGGAAGTTACTCGGTGACAATGTCGGGTGGTTTGACTTACACGGAAGGACACGATGTCTATGCACAGAAATTCTGGCAAGCTATGCTTAAACTGATTAATGGATAAATGGTTAGATTATGGGATTAAACATTAGTCTTTTTGTCCATGGTGTGCCAATGGGACAGAAAATGTGGGGACCTAAAGGAGATGACTTGAGATATCTGTCAACCTTCTATGGTCCGAAATGGGAGTCTCCAGAAGTCATGAAAGTTGAAGTCATGACTTTTGGAGGAGTAACGAATTGCTATTATTCCTTCGTGAAAGGACAGAATGTTTGTGACTCACAAGGGCGTGCAGGTTCCTATTTTGCTTTGACCTTACGCATCAACGCTTTTTATGTTGATGTGCAGAATATGTACAACATATTGAAGGCGGCTTATGAGAAGATGTGCGTCGGACTTTGCGTGCAAGATACAGGAGCTATGATTAAATATCTTGTGGCTGACTTTCAGAGTATTGATTCCAAGTTGAAAGACATTGAAAACCATATAGTCAATTATATTGGTGAGTTCTCTATCAATGAAGACCTCGTATCACTATTAGGATTCTCTGCCATTTCACAAGGTGCAAGCCTGAATGTCAATCTCCATGAATGCATGAAAAATGTAGCGTTGGATTGTTTGAAGAAGGCTGGGAAAATAATGGTTTCTCCCTACTTCCTTTCAGCTAGTTCCGCTAAGACGGTGGAGAAGTACAAAGCGGAAATAGATATTGTAAGGCAAAAAGCGCGACAGGAAATCCAACTACAGCAACGCACATCGCAGGAAAAAATTGCATCCATGACTCAGGAGTCGCAAGCTAAGATGCTTACTGTCAAACAACAAGCAGAGGAGAAACTGCGGCTCTGTGAACAACGTTCACAGCAGCAAATAGCTCAAGCCAATGCTGAAAATAATCGCAGGATGCAGGAACTAAAGCAAAATTATTCTGCGGTAGATGAGAAATTAGACGCTCTCAATCAAAGAAATAAAGAGTTGGAAAATGAAGTGACTGACTGGAAACGTCAATATAAGCAGAAGAACAAAGAATTGTTGTCGAGCGATGTCAAGATACAAAAGCTCCAAGAGTTTGCGGAAAAGTTGCAACGTGATGTTTCTTCGCTTAAGGGTAATAGCATAAATGTTTTCCCTACACGTTATACACCGAAGAAATCTGTTGTAGACAGGAATTTCATCATAGTCTGCATAGTAGGTTTTTTCGTCATATTGCTCGTCGGATTTTGGTATACTTGCTGATGGGCAATTGGGGCAACAAGAATGGCAAAATAGAAGACCTTCAAGAAAAAGTTGAAAGGTTGGAAAAAGAAAACCAACAGTTGCAAACGGAGAATGGACAGCTAAAGATTTCACAGATATCCAATACAGAAGATGGTCTAAAAGCCTTAACCATCTCTATTAGAAAGAATGGAAAAGAGGTCGATGAAGTAGAGTGTGGAAAAACTTATGTAATCTCTATTGTTGGTGAAGATACAGATACTTTGAAAGGAAAATTTGAAGGCTCTGCATTCAATATAGATGCATCGAGACATTTGATGCCAAACCGTAAATATGCAGGCAAAACTTGCATCATCCGTTATGTGCATAATGGACATATGCTGGCACAGAAAAGTATAAAGATAAAAAAGGACTAAGTATGAGACACCAGACATTCATGATAATATTGGCTAGTATTTTGCTTGCTTCATGCGAACAGAAGAAAAAGCCGCTTTCGTTTTATGGAAACGAAGAGGTTGTAGAAGACACTACTGAGGTTGTACAATCTCAAGCAGCTTCGCAGGTATCATATGATGCAGACAGCGAAGTAGCAGTGCCCTTTGTAGAACAAAGAGGAGTAAAGCTCATCGATGTGACCGTAAATAGGCAGTTTACCGTTAAGATGATACTTGACAGTGGGTGCTCTGGTACTCTCATTTCCATTGCTGAGGCCAAATACCTTTATGAAAAGGGTTGTTTTACCCAAGATGATATACTTGGCACAACGCAATCTCAAATTGCAGATGGAAGCATTGTTGAGAACATGGTCATCAATTTGCGTGAATTGGTGATAGGAGGACAAATTGTTTGTACTAACGTCACGGCTACGGTTTCTGCCAACACGCAGGCACCTTTGCTGTTGGGCAACGAAGTGCTGAACAGAGCACCTTCCTATTCTGTTGACAATGAAAACAAATTAATCAAATTCAAGCTACAATAATGAACATATCTGTATACTTGTTTGGGGAGTTTAGTGTGGGTTACTCACAATATCCCAATGATTACGCCAAAATCATCTTTGAGTCTTTTGCGAAGAGCGCACAGGCCACCACGCAAATCACCATTCATAGGGATGGCGACTTGATGTACTATGGGTATATCCGCAAGATGGAAAACGCTGAGTATTTGGGGGTGTGCGTTGTCGTAAATGGAAAATATATCACCCAATTGGATGGGATGTTTGCCATTTACGAGCAAGTCATTGAGTCGATGGTCAGAAATGGTTACTTGATCCATTATGGAGACAAGGGTGAAATCACCTCTAAGGTAGGGCAACTCTATGAGAACCGTGAGGAGATAGACTTGATTACTTCCAATCTTCAGGCGGCGTTTGACAGGTTGGAGGGGAGTTCCAAGAAATTGCCTGCTGTCAATTATGGCGTGGCAAAGAATTCTGTAAAGAGTTTCTCCATTCAAGACGACGGTCAGGAAATCATCAAGTCAAGTTATACCAATGGTTATACCTTTATATATAAGTCAAAGGGCTACAATACAGCCCAGATGAACAGCTATAAGGGAGTTGTTGCCCGAAAAGACAAGCAGATTCAAGAATTGCAAGATGAGCGTACCAAATTGAAGAGTGAAGTGTCTTCTCTGAAGAACAAGCAAAGAAACACGAAATGGGTAGCGATGCTCAGTATCGTAGCTTTAGTGCTCTTCGGCATCGTTTATCTAAAAGTTATCAATCCTAGTGAGGTGACCAAGAAGGATATGGGGGCGTATGTGTATTATGGACCCATGGAAAACGGAGAACCGAATGGTACTGGCGTAGCCATATACCATAAGAATGACAAGGATGGCAGGTTATACTATTATGGGAACTTCAATGATGGGAAAAGAATAGATAATAACGCCATTATGTTCTATAAGGATGGTTCTTATTTCAAGGGTTCCATGAATGAGGACAAGTGGTATAAGGGACTATTCTTTGATGTCGAGAAAGCGCATTTCATTGGTGAGTTCAAGGACAACAAACCATGGAATGGTGAATGGTATAAACATGTGAAAGAACAAACGATTGTGGATGGAGAGTAGGCTATGAGAAATATCTGGTATTTGATTTTAATCTTTTGTTTGATGCCCAGTCTTGTCTATGCGCAAGCCAAACCAAAGCGTGACACATCGAAAGATAAAAGTGTCATCTTGCTCAAGAAGCAAAAGGAAGAAACGGGAAGAAAAGTTATACCTGTAGAAAGAAACGCTAATTATAGAAAAGTACATGTCGCAAAGCAAAGTAAACGAAAAGCATCTAACAAGCGCAGGCATACAGCAGCTCGCAAATATTCTGCAAGTTATCTGACTGTGAATAGACAGTCCCTTTCGCTATCAAGTATCTTGGCGCAAAACGGAGGTAGGTTAACTTTTGATGTTAATACAGATGGTAAGAAATGGGTTATAATCAGTTTGCCTTCTTGGTGTAAGGTGATAAAATATTCTAACTGTTTCATGCTGGAATATGGGGAGAACTCTTCTCGTGATGAACGTAAGGATTGGTTTGTTGTAAAATGCGATAGCAAGGAAGTACGGGTAAATCTTTCCCAGCCGGCTATGCCTTATGAGTTTGCGGCAAATATTTATGTGGCTTACATAAAACATAACGTTTATTCTTCATCTTTAGGATGCTTATGTATGGAAATCCATGCTACTGTCACGATAACGGGAGCCGTAGGGGAACCATGTTCGGTTGATGCCTATATTGTAGACAAGAAGGGGCTTTATGTCACTGCAAAAACCGGTTATTCCTCATATATGTTGTCAAGTTCAAATTCTATTGTCTGTAGTTCGGCTAAAGTAATACCATCTACGAACAAGACACAGTCTTATGACGTAGTTTGCCTTCTACCAAACAATGCTTTGGATTTGCGGAAAAAGAAAAATGAGTTATGCTGCAAAGTGATGTTCTGGCATTATGGAAAGGGATATTTGACAGATGTAACCTACCCAATTTACTTCAAAGCAAAATCCAAACATGGTACTGTTACGACAGAAGGTTATTGAGTAGAATGTATGGTTTAATCTGCTGTTTGTCAGAAAATGATTATGAAGAAGGAAATATGTCTGTTGGTGCTTGCTATTGCGCTGTTGGCTTTGGCAAGCTGCAAGTCTTCTCTCAAGTCGGAGGAGAGTGTGAGTAATATCAACAATGCACTTCAAGATAGTGTTGAGGTAATCTTGGAGAAGCATTTAGTTGAGTATGGTGCCATGGATGGTGTGGCAATCATCATGGAAACGGAATCGGGAAAGGTTCGCGCCATGGTAGGATTGGAAGCTAAGGACGATTCTGCCTATGTTAGAGCAGATTCCTTGGCTGCAAGTAAGCATAGTTCAGCCTTGATGAGAACGGTCTCCGTATTGGCTGCATTGAATACAGGAAAGGTGAAACCTGATGATATGTTTGATTCTGGTGTAGGTGTTTTTGTTTATGACAATGATACCATCTATGATCATAACTGGCGAAAAGGGGGCTATGGCGAGATGACTTTATGGCAGACTCTTGCTTATAGCTCGGACATAGGCATCTTGAAAGCTGTGGATGAGGCTTTTCCTGACAAGAAGGACTTCTTGGCAAGTGTGAGGAAAATGTCTTTCGGACAGCCTTTGGAGGTGGAAGGTATGAAACTGGATTCTTGTGTGCAAGACTCAGAAATGCCTTGGTGTTACTATGCAATGGGATTTCAAAAGATAACACCCCTGCAGATGTTGGCTTTCTATAATGCAATAGCTAACAAGGATAGTATAGCTTCGCCATCAAGTATTGTAGATATTCGTGGAATGTTGGAAGGTGTGGTCTCAAAAGGTCTAGCTAAGCGTGCGATGTCGGATAAGGTTAAGGTGGCAGGTATGAATGGTACTATACGTAATGAGGATTGTACGTTGACAGCCGAATTCTGTGGCTATTTTCCTGCCGATAAGCCGAAATATACGATGCTCGTGTCTGTGCATCGCAAGGAACTCCCAGCAGCGGGTGGTAGGATGGCAGGAAGTATCTTCAAAGAAATAGCAGAAATGATGATGTAACTTTTGTTCCTACATTCTCGCAGTCATTTGTTTGAAGAATGTGGTCAAGCATCAAATTGTCATTTCGTACATCCAGCTCCCCATTTCATACATTTATCCCCCAACTTTCTATGCTGTTTCGGATAAATTCATTATCTTTGTCCCCCTGAAAACAACTAAAAAATAAAATGTAATGAAGAAAGGATTAAAATATACTTTGGTTTCCTTAGGCAGCCTGGTCGTTTTGGCTGGTATTGGTCTGGGGATTATGTATGTGGTGTCGCCATATAAGGTGAAGCGATGGGTGGGCATCGCTTCATCTTATTCTGATGTGTTCGTTGATAGATTGAAAGGGCAACCTTATACTCGTGGCGGATATGACGGCATTGATGTATCGAAACACAATGGAGTTATCAAGTGGAAGAAAATAGCGAAGAACAAGCGAATCAAGTTCGTTTATATCAGAGCTACACATGGTAAGGGATATGTGGATCGACATTATCGCCGAAATATCAGACTGGCTCGTAAATATGGGTTGAAGGTGGGATCTTATCATCTGATGTCTGCCTCTTCAGCAACTGCTCAGTTCCGGGATTTCCAAAAGATGGTGAAGAAGAGTGAACAGGACTTGATTCCTGTATTGGATGTGGAGGAGAAAGGCATCCAGGGAAGATGGAAGGGACGACAGCTGCAGGATAGCATACAGGTGTTTGCTGACTTGGTGAAGAAACACTATGGCAAGTATCCTATCATCTATAGCAACGAGAGCTTCTATAATAAGGAGATGGGGGCGAAGTTCAATCGTTATTATCTCTTCATCGCCAATTATAACTCCCGACAACCCTCTATCGGCGGCAGAGGAAAGTGCAATATCTGGCAGTATTCCGAAACCGGACATTTGCATGGTATTGGAGAAAGGGTAGATTTAAGCAGATTCATGAATGGTACAACCATCAAGGATTTGATGCTATAGGCATTGATGATTTCATACACATAAGCGAGTATTTGATACAATCCACGTATGGATAGCATCATTACTTGCTTATTTTTTTTCTACTTTTGCATTATTATGAAGAAGTTATTGATCATATTGGGAATAGAAATGTCTATGTTTTTTTAATTATCCTCAAATCCGCAACCTATAGGGTTTAGTGGGATTTTGCTTGCAAAACGACGAAATTCATTTTATTGTACATATTTCTTGCACAACAGAAATGTCGCAGACACAAAATCCCCTTACCCCATAAAGCGACTTGAGGTAATACGCTGGTTTAACCAGAAAAGCATGGTCTTTAACCAAAGTCTGTCTTGAACAGGTTGGCATAAGCATTGTTGTCTGAGTAAATGTTCAATACATGCCTACGTGATGTCTTAATCCATTTCGCAGGAACAGATATGAACTTGAAAACAAAGGTCTTGATTCTGCTGGTGGCACACAATCCAAATTCATGGGTTTTCAATCTCTGCATAATAGCTTTGTAGAAGTTTCTGATGAGAGCTGTCATAAGCAGGAATACAGTATTCTGTGCCATGAACGATTTTGGCAATCGATTCCAGCCAAAGCCATTGTTCATGTCATCGAAGATGCGTTCCTTGCCACCACGAAGATTGTAGAATTCCACGATGTCTCTTGCACTCGACTTGTAATCGTTAGTCAGTATACATCTGTAGGTATATTCGCCTTCCCAAATGTCAAGGTCTCCCTCTATTCGCCTTTGTCTCTGTATGACAAGACGATACGGTTTTCCTTTCCATTTCTCAACAAGGATAGAATTCAACTCAAACTCAATACCGTTGATTTCAACAGTTTTCCATCCAGTTAAGGCAAACATGGAATCGTAGAAAGAAGAGCATCTGTTGGCACGAATATAAAATGCCTGCAATGAGCCTCTACCATATCTACGATTTCCTCCGAACATGAGCCGCAATCCATGCGGGCACGAGAAATATATATTTCCGAAGCCTCCAATCGCTTGAAGATTCTTTCCAAAGTTTTTTTTTTTTGAAGCGCACGTTTGTGTTGCCGTCTCTATTTTCAATACCAACAATCATGTCGTTAATGACAGCTACACCTGGACTATAGCCCAAGAACTTCTTGTAGGTTGGTTTTGCATCATACTTCTCTGTTTCAATGAACTGATGGTCAAAGTCAAAATCATACTCTTGACCGGATTTCAATTGACCAGTAGCAAGCAGGGCATTGACCAGTAAGCAGTTCATCTTGTCTGCAGTATTGAAATCATAGGATTTGCCAGAAGCAGACTTATAGGTGATGCTCTTAAAAGTCAGTTCTTCGATAGCACGTAATATGGTGTCTGCGCTGCAAGTGCGAAGAGTTGGATGAAGAGACAAATGTTTCATCAGGTGAGTTGTAACATCCTCAATACATGAGCCACCACAAAGATATACGCACATCAGAGAGCGTAGAATCTCGCTATATTGATAACCAAACATAGTGCATCTCAATCCCAAGGTGGAATCTATGGTTTGAGCTAAAAGAGCATCAAATTGCTCCATAATCGAAAAATTCCCCAAAAGGAGTGAGTTTCTCAGATTTTATTTGTACTTTTGCCATGTCATTCAGAATTTTGTTTGTTTTTATTTTACAACACTAAGATAAGTGAAATTTCTGACATGGCAAAATCCTGAGCAACTTTTTGTTGCTCAGGTGCTTATAAAAAATATTAAATTATAGTGTTGCGGAAATTAGGATTATATGTTTGAAGATTATGAAGAAGTTATTGTTGTTTATAGCTGGAATCTCAATCCTGTTTTTAGCAGGTTGCTCCAATGGAAATCAGAGCCATGGCAATGAGGGCATGGGAGACAGCCTTCCTGCTGATCCTCCATTGGGTTATGTCATAGAGTTAAAGCCTTTGGGAAATTTCTCACATCAGGAGGCAGAACAGTTGAGAGAAGAACTCGTGAAGCAATTGGGTATCATTCTCTATACGAAACCAAAGGCTTGGTTGGAGGCTTCTGTATTTGTTGGAGACAAGAAAGAAATACCTGCCTCATGTCTCTACAAACCAAGAAACAGGTATTGGGCTGGGGGGATCCTGAAAATGTTGCATGAAGAGCATGGAGGTAATGATGAAATCGTAACGATAGGTTTGATGCATCGAGACATCTCTACTTCTATTCATGGACAATACAACTATGGAATTATGGGATTGAGTTTCCGGCCAGGTGACGCCTGTGTGGTTTCAACCTTCCGATTGAAACGAAAGGATGACTTATGGAAAGTAACAATCCATGAATTCCTGCATTCTCGTGGCTTGCCGCATTGCAAGAAGAATGCCCCGAAGTGCCTGATGCAGGATGCCCATGGCAAGAATACCTTCTACATGAAACATGGGTTGTGCGAGGATTGCAAGAACTCTTTGGGGATGATTATGACTCATTAAGAGAGATAATTCAATTTTCCAGCACTCTATCGTGCCTTGAATATAATCCAAGGAGAGATTTCCTGATATTTTTTATGAGGATGCTTGCATTCTTCTTTTGAACTGCCAAACGCAATAGCAACTATTTTTCTCCAATTTTCTGCATATTCTTGCAGAAAAGTAAGCAAAAATGATAAATTTGCAGCAAAAAGCAATAATTTTTGGGAATTTATGCTTGATATTGTAGAAAAAGTCTTAACTTTGCAGCGGATTTGAGAAAATAAGCTGTTTCCGGCTTTCAGAAGATGAGGAATCATGAAGCTATCAGAAAATGAGGAAAAATTATGAAGCTGTCAGAAAGATGAGGAATCATGAAGCTGATAAGGGGGCTGGCTTTCTCTTCCACAGTTTACACTTATAACAACTTTATAAATTAAAAGATTCGATTATGAAAGTAGCAATTGTTGGTGCAAGTGGCGCAGTAGGACAGGAATTCCTGCGTATCCTTGCTGAGAGAAATTTCCTATGGATGATTTGGTGTTGTTTGGCTCTGAGCGTTCTGCTGGACGAAAATACAACTTCAAGGGAAAGGACTATGAGGTCAAACTTTTGCAGCATAACGATGACTTTAAAGATGTCGATATTGCTTTCACATCTGCTGGTGGCGGCACTTCAGAGGAGTTTGCCGAGACTATCACCAAGTATGGTGCCGTGATGATTGATAACTCTAGCGCATTCCGTATGTGCGACGACGTGCCTCTGGTTGTGCCTGAGGTAAATGCTGAGGATGCCCTGAACCGCCCTCGCAACATCATCGCCAACCCTAACTGTACCACCATCATGATGGTAGTAGTGTTGAAGCCTATCGATAACTTGAGCCATATCAAGAAGATTCATATCTCTTCTTACCAGAGTGCTTCAGGTGCTGGTGCAGCTGCCATGGCTGAACTTGAGCAGCAGTATAAGGATATCCTCGAGACTGGTAAGACTGAGCATATCAATAAGTTCCCTCATCAGTTGGCATACAATGTCATTCCACAGATTGACAAGATGACTCCTAACGATTACACCAAGGAGGAGATGAAGATGTATAACGAGACCCGCAAGATTATGCACTCTGATGTTCGCACCAGTGCTACCTGCGTTCGCGTTTCTTCACTCCGTTCTCACTCAGAGAGTGTTTGGTTCGAGACAGAGAAGCCATTGGCAGTAGAGGACATCCGCAAGGCTTTGGAGGCTGCTCCAGGCGTAACCGTAAAGGATGATGCCCAGAACTACGTTTATCCAATGCCATTGGAGAGCGCCGGCAAGGACGATGTATATGTAGGTCGTATCCGCAAGGATCTGGCTGATGACAATGGTAACACATTGTGGTTGACTGGCGACCAGATTCGTAAGGGTGCTGCCCTGAACGCTGTTCAGATTGCTGAGTACTTGATTAAGGTGGGCAACGTAAAGTAAGCCATACCTTATTTATATAAAAGAATATGAGGAAGTTAAGGGATAATGAATTTTATCTCTTAACTTCTTTTCGTCTTTATACGATTCTGAATAGGAAAGTAAGAATATGCTTGAAAGATTCAAACAATTACTCGGTGAGATGAACCGGGGCATTTATGAGAAGGAGACGGAGATATCGCTCTCGCTCCTGGCAGCTCTGGCAGGTGAGAGTATCATCTTGCTGGGACCTCCGGGAGTGGCAAAGAGTATGGTAGCCAGACAGTTGAAGACGGCGTTTAGGGATGCTCAGAGCTTTGAGTATCTGATGTCGCGATTCTCTACACCCGATGAAATCTTCGGCCCGGTGAGCATTCAGAAACTGAAGACTTCGGATACTTACGAACGTGCGATGGAGGGTTATCTGCCTACTGCCGATGTGGTTTTCCTGGATGAAATCTGGAAGGCGGGACCTGCGATCCAGAACACGCTCCTTACGGTGATTAACGAGAAAATCTTCCGTAACGGCAATCGGGAAATGCATCTTCCTCTGAAGCTTCTCGTGGCTGCAAGTAATGAGTTGCCGGCTAAGGGAGAAGGACTGGAGGCGCTTTGGGACCGATTCGTCATCAGAATAGAGAGTAGACCGATAAAACTGGAGAAGAATTTCCGGGCGATGCTCTTGGATTCTCACGCAGATTTTTTAGGTCCCACAGATTTCACAGATTCCACAGATTTCTCAGGTTTTACAGGGGGATTAGGTCACGCAGATTTCGCAGATAACGCAGATTTTTCTGATTTGAAGATTACTGCTGAGGAGTATGCTGAATGGGCGGAGAAAATCTGTAAGATTGGCGTGAAGGAGGAGGTGCTTGATGCAATTTCCGCTATCCGTAAATCTCTGAGAGCCGTGAATGTGGATGAGGCTGCCGAGCGCAGAAATATCTATGTGAGTGACCGAAGATGGAAGAATATCGTCCGCCTGCTTCGCACTTCAGCCTTTATGCAGGATAGGGAAGAGGTGGATATCTGCGATTTGCTGCCTATCTACCATTGTCTGTGGCAGGAACCGGAAGAGCGGGATGCTATCCGAAACATCGTGATCCGTGCCCTCTTTTCTCCTTTTGCAGACAAACTCGTGGAGATGAAGAATGCGCTTGCTGAGGACATCAAATATCATCGTGTACGCAGGAATCCGGAGGATGGAAGGGATTACGAGGGGGAGATAGAAAACCTTTCGGATGGCTTGACCTCGTTGGAAAAGCAGTTGGGTGAGAATCTCTTCGCATCTGCTGATGATAAGGCGGAAATATCGGCTTATCTCCGTGATTTCTATAAGGAACTGGCGTTTACCCGTCAGGATACGATGAAACTCTATGAGGTTTAATCGCCTCCTATTACATTATTATATATAGAAGAATCAAAACATGATGAATGAACAGAAAATATTGACTCCTGAGTTGGAGGCGCGTGTTCACCAGGCTGTGGATAACTTTATGCAGGGCTATGGCTGCTGCCAGTCGGTAGTGGCTGCCTTTGCCGATTTATATGGTCTTGATGATGAGATGGCGAAGCGCATTGGTGCCGGCTTCGGTGGTGGAGTAGGCAGAATGAGAATGATGTGTGGTGCTGTTTCGGGCATCGTGGTGCTCGTTGGCTTGGATTGCGGACAGACCGAGGGGGATGACCGTGAGGGCAAGTCGGCATGCTATAAGGTGGTGCAGGATTTGCTCGCCAAATCGAAGGAGCAGAACGGTAGTATCATCTGTGCCGAAATCCTCGGCTTGAAGGGTCACGAGAAAGCGCAGTCCAGCTATGTGGCTTCGGCAAGAACGGCAGAATATTACAAGTCTCGCCCTTGCGCAGCCAAAGTAGAGAGTGCTGCAAGAATCTTCGCAGAATATCTGATGGAGAAAAAATAAGGATTTACTCCTATGAAATATCAGAATAACAAGGACTTGGCGGAGGCACAGTATTACTTGAAGATGCTGGATGACTTCTGCAAGTCGGGACAGGTGAAGGTTCCTGATCCGACAGGCACCGCCATGCCTTGGAATTTAAAGGAAGACCCGCTGAAGGATTATCTCATTCATCTCTTTACCCTGAAAGTAACCATAGAAGAAACTGGCGAAGAGGTGCAGAAATTCGTGCGACAGGTGGTGAACAGCAAGATTAAGAGCAAGGTGTTCTATGATAGCGTGGGAAAATTCATCGTGGAATGCGTCCATCACATGCGGTTCCAGCGCCAGCGTGCCTGGACCGAGAGTCATCGGGCAGATGATGTGCTCGATTGGGCTCCCTTCAAGCGGATGGATGAACAGGTGTGGCTCCCCTTGCTCGACCAGCTGGAACAGGAACATGCTGAAGATGGGTTCGATAAACCTTTCTTCCTCAAGCTGATGACTGGAGGCGGGGCTTCGAAACCCGAAAACTGGGAAAGGCTGGTAAGAGACTGGAAGGTCTGCATCGACCATCAGGTATTGAACAAGTTGAAGGACTTCATCTCGCTCCGTCAGAACAACTTCGAAACAGGACTGGTGCGCATGATGGACCAGATAACCCGCAACATGAAGACGAAGGGCGTTTCGGAACAGCGCGCCGTACAAGCCTGGGAACTGATGACGAACGGATGGACCGAAACGGAGTTTGAACGCCGTCTGAACCAGGTGAAGATTCAGGACAAATATCCCGAAATCAAGGAAATTGTGGCGAAGATGGGACGAGTAGCCGATGCCAACGGCAAAGACCGGCTCACCATCGCATCGGGCGTAGAGATGAAGATGGAGCATTCAGCGGGTAGCGATATCGAGGGCATTACCGTGGGCGATGATCTCAACTCCCTTCTCCCCCTCGAACTGGCACAGTACAGCGATGAAGATATGGAGGGCCTCTTTATCTATAAGTATCGCACGCGAAGACTCCAGACCTTCCGTTATAAGAGCGAAATGTCGAAACCATCCCGCAAACTGGGCTTTACCCATGCCTCCCGCAAGGGTCCGATGATCGTCTGTCTGGACACCTCAGCCAGTATGTATGGCACGCCCGAAAGGATATCCTCTACACTCATCTCTCTGCTGGAAGAAACGGCAGAAGATCTGGAGCGAGACTGCTTCCTGATAGATTTCTCCGTCAGTACCCGTGCCATCGACCTGATGGCGAAGCGCAAGGCAGAGCGCCTGAAGAGAATAGGAATCACTATGATGGAATCAGCCGAAGCAGATGCATCTCCGTCCGACGGAGATGGACAGGCGCATACCGGGCGAGGCATCCGGCGGCAGCCTACCACAACCCACCTTCCATTTATCGGAGGCGGAACATCGGCAAAGAAGATGATGACCCAGATGTTCGACCTTCTCGACAACGACGGACTCCATTACGTGAATGCCGATGTGCTTTGGATTACCGACTTCCTGATTCCAGATCCGCCACAGCAGCTGTTGTCGGGATTCCGGGAATACAAGGAGACGGGTACCCGATTCTACGGCATCCGTATCGTGCGTGATGACGACAAGGAGCCGAACAGCTGGAAGGAGTACTTCAATCAGATTTACACCATCCGGTACCGCCCGCTGCGAAGATATTAAAGAAGATGTTAAGGCAGAAAAGGGGTATCAGATGATAATAGAGACATGTATGAAATGTATCAAGAACTTTATCATATGTTACATTTGGCGCAAAATTTCGGTTTTGCGCCATTTTTTTGAATTAAAAATTCCTTAAAACGCTTGGTGATACAAAATATATTTGTACCTTTGTGCTCGGAACAATGAATAATTGTCAGCCAAACAAATTTAGAAAAGAATCAATAAATATAAGCAATTTATACAAAAACTTAAGTAATAAACTAAAATTATGGTAAGCAACAACATTCCACAAGTAAAGCTCGGTATTATTGCCGTTAGCCGTGACTGTTTTCCAATCGCGCTTTCTACTCAGCGCCGTGAGAACATCGTAAAAGAGTACAAGGGTGAAATCTTCAACTGCCAGACTACAGTTGAGAACGAGAAAGATATGCTCAAGGCTTTGGGCGAAGTGAAAGAGCAGGGCTGCAACGCTTTGGTTGTATTCCTCGGTAACTTCGGTCCTGAGACTCCTGAGACTTTGATTGCAAAGAACTTCGATGGTCCTTGTATGTTTGTTGCAGCTGCAGAGGGTGACGGCGACATGATCAATGGTCGTGGCGACGCTTACTGCGGTATGCTCAACTGCTCTTACAACCTCGGCATGCGCCACCTGAAGGGTTATATCCCTGAGTATCCTGTAGGTACAGCAGAGGACGTAGCTAAGATGATTCAGGACTTCGTACCAGTAGCTCGCGTTATCCTCGGTTTGAAGGGCTTGAAGATTATCACCTTCGGTCCACGTCCACAGGACTTCTTCGCTTGCAACGCTCCAATCAAGGGCTTGTACGAACTCGGTGTAGAGATTGAGGAGAACTCAGAGCTTGACCTTCTCGTAGCTTACAAGGAGCACGAGAACGACCCACGTATCGAAGAGGTTTGCGCTGATATGGCCAAGGAGATGGGCGAAGGCTGCTACTATCCTGACCTCAGCCGCAGAATGGCACAGTTTGAGTTGACATTGCTCGACTGGGCAGAGGCTCACAAGGGTTCTCGCCAGTATGTAGCATTCGCTGACAAGTGCTGGCCTGCATTCCCAAGCCAGTTCGGTTTCGAGCCTTGCTATGTAAACAGCCGTCTCGTTAGCCGCGGCATTCCTGTAGCTTGCGAGGTAGATGTATATGGTGCGCTCTCTGAGTACATCGGTATGTGTGCTTCTGACGATACCGTTACATTGCTCGATATCAATAACTCTGTTCCTCAGTATATCTATGATGAGGACATCAAGGGCAAGTATGATTATAAGTTGACTGATACCTTCATGGGCTTCCACTGCGGTAACACTCCACAGTGCAAGATGTGCTCTAGCCGTAAGATTAAGTATCAGCTCATCCAGAACCGTTTGTTGGAGAATGGTGGTAAACCAGACTTCACCCGTGGTACTTTGGAGGGTGATATCGCAGCTTCTGACATCACATTCTACCGTCTGCAGTGCGATTCTGAGGGCAACCTCCGCAGCTACATCGCAGAGGGTGAGGTTCTCGATGTTCCTACCCGTTCATTCGGTGGTATCGGTATCTTCGCCATCAACGAGATGGGCCGCTTCTATCGTCACGTATTGATTCAGAAGGGTTATCCACACCACGGAGCCGTAGCATTCTCTCACGTAGGTAAGACCTTGTTCGAGGTATTCAAGTATCTCGGCATCAAGGATATCGCTTACAACCAGCCAGCTAGCCTGCCTTACCCAACAGAGAATCCTTGGAAGTAAATTGAGTGAAGAGAGAAGAGTGAAGAAACAAAGTTCGGCGGCCGAAGGGTAAGCCAATTCATTTGCTCTTCTTTCTGAACTGAGTTCATAAAAGATAAGGGCGATTGCTTATCCCTTGTGTGGGGAATAGCAATCGCCCTTTTTATGTTTTCTTGGAAGGAGATTACCTGATGATAATCTCCTTTACGAATGGTTTGCTTATTTCGTATTTTCCAACGCTTCCTGTTTCTGCGGAATCACCACCGAAGCCCCGATGCTGACGAGCAGTACGAGGATGATGAATACCAGCGAACTGACTGCATCAATCTCGAAGAAATCGTGGATGAGCATCTTCACACCGATGAACACCAGCAGCACACTCACACCCACCTTCAGATAGCGGAACTTGTCTGCTATCGCTGCCAGCAGGAAGAAGAGGGCACGCAAGCCCAGGATGGCGAAGATATTCGAGAAGAACACCACGAACGGGTCGAGCGATACCGAGAATACGGCTGGGATGCTGTCGAAGGCGAAAATCAGATCACAGAACTCGATGAACACCACCGTCATCACCAGCGGACCCAGATGCAGGCGCTTCTGCATGAACTTCACTACCGGATGCTCCAGGGCATTGATCTCTTCCTTCTTGTTTCTGTTGAGGAACATCTTGGCACCGCTGTAAACCAGGAATCCTCCGAATACGAGTAATATCCAGGCGAACTGATGAGCGCAGCACCCGCGAAGATGAAGACGAAGCGCAGTACGATGGCTCCCAGAATACCCCAGTTCAGTACGTGCTGGTAATCTTTCTTGTTTACTCCGAACGAGGTGAAAATCATCATCATCACGAAGAGATTATCTACCGAGAGCGTTTTCTCTATCAGATAACCCGAGATGTAGGAGATGGTCATATAGTGCCAGATTGCTGCAGACTCCCCTCATAGTCGTTCGGGTCCAGTTTGAGATGCGAAGCATAGCGCGAGGCTATCAGCTTCAGGTCGTCGAAGTTCTCGATGCCGTGCACCATGTCTCCATGAAAATAGATGAATACGGCGAAGGCGAGCGCGAGAATAATCCATACAGCCGTCCATGAACAGGCGGCTTCCTTGATAGACACCACATGTGCCTTTCGGTCGATGACCAGCATGTCTAATACGAGTATGGCGGCGATGAAAATCACGAATCCCACCAAAAACATCGATTCAGTAAAAACATGTTCCATTTTTCTTTATCCTTAATCTATTTAGTATATACCATTGAATCTTAAAATCATTTCATCTGTTAGAAACGTGGGCGCAAAATTAGGAAAAATATCTGGAATAGCGAAGGTTCCTGTGCAAAACTTAATTGATTTTAACTTGAAAGGCAGGAATGTAACAGGTTTGTAATAATAGCGCTGTGAGAACCGGCAAAAAAGGCGTTTTAAAGATAAAAGGGTAAAAAGGTAAAAAAGTAAAAGGTAAAAGAGCCTAGCGGAATGTTAAGCTAGGGGGCTCTTTTTACCCTTTTACCTTTTAAAGGCTCTTTTACCTTTTCTTAGTCAGTACATAGTGCTTAGCCATGGCGCCTTCCGGCTCTGTTCCGAGTGAATCGGTCATGATGAGGCTGTTGGCATCCTTTACCTTGTAGTAAGATGTCTCGCCGCTCGATGGACGGATGATTTCTACCACGTTGTTAGCCAATACCTTGAAGATACCGCTCGCTTCGTCGTGACCATCCTTGCGCTCCAGATAGTCGGCTGAGTACTGGTAGGTGCTGTCGGCGTTGAGCGTCAAAACGGTCTTGATGCCCGGACAGTCGGCAGCAGGGAGAGTTCCCTCGTAGGTGCCGGCGATGGAATCGAGAATGACATCGTTGGAATTGAGCGAATCATTTTCAGCATAACTGAGGCTATCCTGGTTAGCCCCCTGGCTATTTGTCTTCTTGCCATTGCAGGAGACAACTGATAATGCAGCGATGACGGCTGCTGTCAAAACTAATTTCTTTTTCATACTATACTGCTTTTTAATTGTTACTTATTTACGGAATCTCTTCTCTTAGAGAGCACTTTCCCCGAGAAGGATTTCTCTTCGCAAAAATAGTGTTTTATTCTGTTATCCGCAAGTTTTACACAGAAAATTATAGAATATTATACTATTTTCTTAATTGATGATGACTGGCACAATCTCTTCTTCGCTAGGCCAATGAGGCAGATAGAAGAGCGGGCGAGGGGTGCCGCCCAAGCCCGTCCAGTCTATCTGTTTCACAAAGTCGAAATCGGGAGGGCCGAAGTCGAAACTTCTGCCGTAGAGCACGATGGCGCCTCTGCCTTCATCTATCTTCCACAAACCGCCCCCGTAGGTGCATTGCTCGCCGGGTGACAGCATGTCACGGTGCAGGTAGACACGCCCGAACTTCAGTACTCCGTCTCTGTTGATAATGAATTTCTGAAACATCTCTATTTCTGGTTTATTCAATGAAATCTGTATTCCGATTGATTCAATGTAATGAGAGAATTATTTCTTCTCCCAAAACAGTTTGTCTATGAAATCATAGCGCTTCTCCATCTGGGCATCAGTTTTTACGACGGTATTCACGTCTATCTGAAGCACAGGGGCTACTGCCTTGCCGTTGGTGGATGGCCACTCAGGCAGACCCAGACCATTCGGATTGCCGGTCTTTACGAAATTGACGTAATACTGGCTGAAGATGTCGCTGATCATATAATCCTCCGGCTGCCAGTTGAACACGTGGTTGGTTGGCAATGTACCCATTGCATACTCGATGTCGGCAGAATGAACGGCTCCCTTGTCTTGTGGCGCAGGAGCCGCATCTTCCTTGGCATCTACCACGCCGCCAGCCAATGCAGCCACCTTACCCTTGATGGCCATAGCAGGACGAGGATGGCAATAGCGGTAGCGGTAAACAGGCTGTCCGCCGGTCAGCTTGTGCATGTTGCCCCACTTCCATGTAGAATAATCGAGGAAGATATCCGAAGCTAGGTTCACGCCCGGCTGCTCCAATACATCCTTATCGCTGTTGATGCCGTAGAGGCGGAAGAGTTCTTCGATGTTCTCTTCTCCAAATGTAGCCTTGGCACCCGCCTTCAGATTCTCGACGGTAGGCTGCTTGCCCATCAATACGGCTGCAGGAGTCATCTCCTGGTTGTTGCCGCCGATAAGCAGAGGCACCTTGGTCTGCTCGCCCTTGGCAAATACCTCTACAGGCTGTTCTTTCATGAAATATCCGTCGATATTATAGACAGGAACCGCTCTTACTTCCGCCAGCTTCATCAATTCCTCGGCAGGAAGGGCACGAAGTTCGTTGAGGTTCTTCATTCCTGCGTTCTTTTTCACCTTCTTTCCGGTTTCCTTACCCATCTTCTCGGCTATTTTCTGGGCAAGCTGCACTCCTTTCTCCTCGGCCTCCTTCAGCGTAGCCACCTTCTTGAATCCCATCACCGAACCGCTGGAACCCATTGCCTGGGCAAAGAGTCCCTGACAGAGAGGAGAAGCCATCAGGGCGCTGACCGACATGGAACCTGCCGATTCGCCTACGATGGTGATGCGGTTAGGGTCGCCGCCGAAAGCCTCGATGTTATCCTTTACCCACTGGATGGCAGCCACCTGGTCCATGAATCCATAGTTGCCGGAACCCTTGTAGGATGTTTCCTTAGAGAGCTGTGGGTGGGCGAAGAATCCGAAGATGCCCTCACGATAGTTGGCTGTGATGGAGATGATGCCCTTGCGTGCCATCGCATCGCCCGCATATCGAGGTTCGCTTCCGCTACCCGCCATCAGTCCTCCGCCGTTGAAATAAATGAGTACCGGCAGATGCTCCTTCATGGTCTTTGCCGGTGTCCATATATTAAGGTAGAGGCAATCCTCGCTGTTGGTCTTCGTACCGAAGTTCATATCGCCGAAGAGAGGTTCCTGCATCGGGTTCGGTCCGAACTCCTTGGCCCCGCGAACGCCCTGCCATTTCTGTACAGGCTGCGGAGCCTTCCAGCGGAGATTTCCTACAGGAGGAGCAGCGAACGGAATACCCTTGAATACTGTGATGCCTGAGAGGTCTTTTCCTTCGAGGATACCTTTGGCAGTCGTTACCTGAGTCTGCGCCATCATTCCCATACCAGGGAGCAGAAAGGCGATGGATAAGAGTAGTTTTTTCATATCGTAAATCTGTTAGTTTTGCAATAATACTGCAAATATAATAAAAATATCGTTACCTTGTCTTATTCAGTCCCATTTTTAAAATCTTTTTGTAAAAAGGCAATGCTTTCACTCTTCTTTCATTTCTTTGTAACACGATGGCAACATCCTTTAAATACCTTTGCAGCGGTAAAAAGTATTACAGTATTTTTGAAGAAAGAAATGAATAAGGTATTTAGTTTTATTGCGTTGGCATTTCTGGGATGCGGCTCTGCTGCTGCCCAACAGGTGAATGTTTCTAACGTTCAGCGCCCCAAACTGGTAGTGGGCATCGTGGTTGACCAAATGCGATGGGATTATCTCTATCGCTATCAGAAGCGCTATGGTGAAGGTGGGTTCAAGCGACTGCTCAACGAGGGCTTCTCTTGTGAAAACACCCGTATTCCGTATGTTCCATCGGTTACCGCCATCGGTCATACTTGTCTCTATACAGGCAGTGTGCCTTCTATCCACGGAATCGCCGGAAACAATTTTGTGAAGAATGGCAAGAAGGTGTATTGCACGGATGATGAAACCGTGAAGCCGGTGGGTTCCAACAGCAAGGCGGGCTTGATGTCGCCTAGAAACCTCTGGGTTACGACTCTCGGAGATGAGATGAAGATTGCATCCAACGGCAGAGCTAAGGTAGTGGGAGTGGCATTGAAAGACCGTGCTTCCATTCTTCCTGCAGGTCATAATCCGAACGGTGCCTACTGGTTTGATGATGAGAGCGGAAAGTTTATCACCAGTTCTTATTATATAAACCAGTTGCCGAAGTGGGTGGACGCGTTCAACAACCAGCATCTGCCAGAGCGTTATCTCTCGGAAAAATGGAACACACTCTATCCTGAGAATACTTACGTTGAAAGTACGGAAGATGAGAACGAGTATGAGGATGGCATCCGCAAGGGCATGAAGGCTACGCTGCCGCTCAATCTTCCAGCCCTTTATAAGAAATATGGTTACAGCATTATCCGCAAAACTCCTTTCGGCAATTCGCTGACGATTGATTTGGCAAAGGCGGCGATAGACGGCGAGCAGTTGGGTGCAGATGATGAAACCGACTTGCTGGCAGTAAGCTGCTCAAGCACGGATTATATCGGTCATCAGGTGGGAACTCATGCGGTAGAGACCGAGGATACTTATCTGCGTCTGGACAAGGCGATAGCCGATTTCCTTTCTTATCTCGATGAGAAGGTGGGCAAAGGAAATTATCTGGTTTTCTTGAGTGCCGACCATGGAGCGATGAACAACGCCCGTTTCCTGCAAGACTGCCGCATTCCAGCGGGTAATTGGGATGGTGATGCGGTGGCTGAGAAACTGAATCAGACCCTGGCTCAGGAGTATCCTAACGTGGGCAATCTGGTGAAGACCGTGATGAACTATCAGGTGTTTTTCAACCGTAACATCATCAAGAAAAACAAGTTGGATTTCGCCAAGATCAAGCAGAGCGTGGTGGACGTGTTGAAGGAAGACTGTTGCGTGCAGTATGCCTGCGATATGGAGAAGACGATGACCGAGAGCATTCCTGAGGATGTGAAGATGCGCATCGTGAATGGTTACAACCGTGAGCGAAGCGGTGATGTGGCTATCGTATTGAAGCCGAATTTCTATGCCCACGGCATGAAGGGAACCGATCATGGTGAGTGGAATCCATACGACACCCACATTCCTTTGATTTTCATGGGTTGTGGAATCCAGCACGGTGCAACCACCAGGCAGACATTCATGACCGATATTGTGCCAACCATCGCCGCCCTGCTTCATGTGCAGGCGCCAAATGGTTGCGTAGGTCAGCCGATATTCTAGATTTTGATTTTATGTTTCTGAGCCCTATTCCGAGATTCCGATTTTGGAATAGGGCTCTAATCGTATTCTAACATCATTATTCTAATCGTATTCTAATATGCTCTTATCGGAAAAATGATTACCTTCTTCGGAAGTATGCAATCTCGGGAGTTGATGCGGATGAACTATACGGCAGCCGCGGAGACTCTGGTGCGCTCTTGGAATGATATAGCTGTAGAAGTTTTGGATATATATCAATATTTAATAGACAGACAACAAAATAGATTGGCCATTTAATCGTTATATTACTATATATAAAAAGTATAGTTTTATTTTGAGAGTAATATGAAAAAATGGCATTTATGGTTGGCGGTTTCCATCGGACTGGTGGTCATCGTTGGAATGATGATTCGGGAGTTTGATGTGGAAGTTCTGAGCAGGATAGATTTATCTCCCAGGTTCTTTCTGGGGGTAGTAATGGGCGTGTTGCTCTTTGCGGTCCAGAATCTGATGCTCACCCTCCGTTTCCGTCATCTCTGCCAGCGTAAGTTATCCGTAGCCGAGGCGTTTCGCATCAATGTGCTCTGCGAGTTTACTTCTGCCGTCACTCCTTCGGCGGTGGGGGGAAGTGGTTTGGCTTTTGTCTATCTCAATCGCGAGGGAGTTTCTATGGGCAGAAGTATCTTCACCATGTTTGCAGCCCTGCTGGCTGATGAGGCTTTTCTTGCCATCAGTTGCGTGTTGCTCTATTTCTGTGTTCCGTCGCATCTCTTGTTCAGCTTGGTTGATGGAGTGGGGATTTCTGTAGATGCTACGAACGAATGGATTAAGGGCGGAGTGCAGGTTATCTTCATCGTCAGCACCCTTATCGTTGCTGTCTGGACGGCCATCCTCTACCTCTTATTGTTGCATCGTCCTCAGATTCTGGGCTGGGTATTGAAGGGATGCTGCAAGATTCCTTTCCTTCGCAGATTCCTGCCCAAGGTAGAGAAGTTTTCCGAGGAGATGACGATGGCTTCGGAGGAGGCAAAGCTGGAGGGCGGAAGATTCTGGCTGCAGCTGATGGGTTATACTTCCCTGGCGTGGCTGTCGAGATTCGCCATCGTGGTAGCTATTCTCATTGCCTTCCATTGTCAGGGCAACATGCTGGTGGCTTGGTGCCGCCAATGGGTGATGTGGATGATTTCCATTCTGAGTCCTACGCCTGGCGGAAGTGGCGTGGCAGAGTTGATGTTCCGCCTTTATTATGCCGATTTCCTGCCCGATGCCTCAGTAGCCATCCTTGCCGCCATGCTCTGGCGCGCCATCTTCTATTACCCTTTCCTGGTGATGGGCACCCTGGTCTTGCCGAAATGGATTGCTAGAAACTGACATAGAGTCGGGCACTGAGTGCCGTGAAATCTCCATTGTCGTTTTTGATGTATTGGAACGATGGCTGAAGGGATATGGATTCCGTCAGCTGTCTTTTCCATGTTACTTCCAGCGAATATTCCGAACCTTGCTGGAAGCGGGCGTACTGGCCTGACAAGCCGCACTCGTTCTTATCGTCCTGATAGGCGCCGCCCAGTTCTGCGTATCGGTAGCAGGCATTCTGATGACTGGTGTTTTCGGAATATTGCACCATGCACGAAATGTTCTTGTCGCCAGCCTTCCATACACTCTGCTCTCCGTAAATCCACCAGCCACAGGTTGTTTTGCCCTTGGATTCATCGGCAGAAACCATTTCGCCATCCTCGTTTATCGGATATTGACGGGTATGGACGGCAGCACCCGCAAAATATTTTCCACCTTTATGTTCATACTCCAACTGTGACATATTGAAGATTCCATCCTTCTTCGGGCGAACCAGGAAAGGATTGTCGTGGGCTTTCCAGCCATTATATCCTACGCCGTTATACAGACTGTTTCTGAAAGTCCATCCCCCCTTGGTTACATCAAAGTAAAGGGTCAAGCCCGAATACGGATAGTTGGCTATCGGATAGCTGGAAGCAACCGTAGGAAAAATTCCTTCAGAACTGTTTTGGAAAAGTGCCGTAACGTCAGAGGTAAAGAAATCCTCGTTTACATTCCTCACACCCACAAACAGATGGCCCGAATTCCACTCGTGCATGTAACCCAGCACGGCAAGCATGGCGAAGTTATTATCCGCATCTATGTTCGAAAAGCCCTGCCAGTCGTCAATAATGCCATCGTTGGTCTTTGCCACATGCAGCGTAGCCGCCTCGAACGAATCCTTTCCTTTTCCTATCGGAACACTCAGTTCCAGTCTCAGCTGGTTAGTCAGATTGGTATTCTTGTTCATGTCCCATTGCCATTCAGAAATATATTGTCCGTTAAAGCTCTGTGCATAAGTAAGGCAGATATTGATGCAGCCTAAAATAATAAAAATAATTCTCTTCATTTCTTAATGTTTTGTATAATTTCTTGTTCACTTGCCCGCTGTCTGCGAGCATCTTTCTAATTCACGCTGCAAAGATACTTGATATTTTAAAATCCTGCAATACTTAATAATTAGTATTTTTATTTAGTCTAAATAGACAAGTGCTCTTTGTTATCCCCATTTATAGGTATTGTGGTTCTCTTATATGGATGGAAGGTTCTGTTCTGTTCTTATTTTTAGGTATTAAACGGCTACCAACAATAATATTTTTTAAAAACTTTGTCTTATCAGATATTATTCGTACCTTTGCATTGTTTAAAAAAGTTAGAAAATGAAGAAGATATTAAATCCATATTTGAACAAGGAGGGTTACAACTGCGTTTGCTGTGCCCCAAACAATCCTGTAGGATTGCATCTTGAGTTTTGGGAAGAGGGTGAGGATGTACTTACCATCTGGAATCCCGGCGAGAATTATCAGGGCTGGATCAACACCCTGCATGGCGGAATCATCAGTATGCTGATGGATGAAGTGGCAGGCTGGGTTATCAACCGCAAACTGCAGACCACGGGTGTGACGATGCAGCTCAACGTGAAGTACAAGAAGCCTGTGATGACCACCGATTCGCAGATTACGGTGCGTGGTCACATCGTCAGTCAGCGCCGTAACATCGTCACCATCCACTTAACTCTGGAGAACTCCAAAGGCGAGGTTTGTGATGAGGGCGAAGCCATCTACTTTACCTTCGGTCCTGACAAAGCCAAGGAGATGGGGTTCGACAGCTGCAAGGTAGAAGGGGAGGCTATGGGGTGAAATCCATGTCCTATTAAGGCTAAAATCCTGTTTCTTTTGGAAAAGTGTAGTCTTCGGTCCCTATTTTTAGAGGAAAAGTGTATTTTTCGCCCCTTGTTTTCATAGGAAAAGTGTATTTAAGTAGGGGATAAAATAATGGCAGGCTTCCAATTAATGCATCAGGAACCTGCCATTTTCTATCATTTTACGCCAATCTCAGTCTCAGTGAATTAAGCACTACGCTTACGCTGGAGAAGGCCATCAGGGCACTTGCCCACATCGGGGTTATTTGGAAATCAATGCCGAAGATATGAAGGACGCCGGCTGCCAACGGGATGCAGATGATGTTGTAGATGAACGCCCAGAAGAGATTCTGCCAAATCATGTGAACCGTCTTCTTGCTCAGTTTTACGGCTTCCGGAAGCGACAAGAGGTCATCGCTCATCAGCGTAATTTGCGCCACATCCATCGCCACATCCGTTCCCTTTCCTATCGCCATACTCACGTTGGCAAGGGCCAGGGCCTGGGTGTCGTTGATTCCGTCGCCCACCATCGCTACCTGCTTGCCTTCGTCCTGAAGTTTCTTTACCAAAGCCTGCTTGTCGCCAGGCAGCACCTTGCTCTGGTAATGCTTGATGCTGGCTTTCTCTGCCCAGTAGTGAGCCGCTTCCTCCTTGTCGCCACTCATCATATAGACCTCTATTCCCCTTTTCTGCAACTGCTTCATTGCTTCCTGGGCATGAGGCTTGAGGGTCTCTCTTGTCTCCAGATCCAAATCCTCCTGCTTGGTGAAATCGATGTTCTGGTTAGGAATGGTGAGAGTGCCGGTCTTGTCGATGACGAGTGCATTGATCTTGTGGAGATTCTCCAGCGCCGACGCATCTTTGATGAGAATCTGCTTCTGCGCTGCCTTGCCGATGCCCACCATCAGGGCGGTAGGAGTAGCTAAGCCCATGGCGCAAGGACAGGCGATGACCAATACGGCTACGGCTGAAAGGATGGCCTGAGGAAGAGCAGCGTTGCCGCCTATCAGCCACCACGCCAGGAAGGTAATGAGGGCGATGGCTGCCACGACTGGAACGAAAATCAGAGCCGCCTTATCCACGATGCGCTGCACGGGCGCCTTACTGCCCTGCGCCTCCTGAACCATTCGAATGATGTGCGCCAGGGCGGTGTTCTCGCCAATCTGCTTGGCTCTCATGCGGAGCTTTCCCTGACTCGGAATGGTGCCAGCCAGCACGTTGTCGCCTGCCTTTTTCATCGCCGGAGTCGGTTCGCCGCTGATCATCGCTTCATCTACATAGGCAGCATCGGGAGTCATGAAACTCTCTGCCTGGGTAACCACGCCATCCACCGGAATCTTTTCGCCCTCTTACCTCAATCATGTCGCCTATCTGAATGGTGGAAATCGGAACTTCCTCCATCTTGTAGTCGTTGGTGCCTTCTATCTTCTCGTAAGTCACTAGTCGGGCGGTTTTCGGCTGCATTCCCATCAGTTGTCGGATACTGCTCGCCGTACTGTCCTTTGCCTTTTCTTCCAGGCATCTGCCGGTCAGCACGAAGGTGATAATCATCACGGAAGCATCAAAATAAGTGTGCCATTCTATGCCTCTCGCTCCCCATACCATTTCTCCGAAGAAGGTGTTGAAGGTGCTGAAGAGGAAGGCGATAAGGGTGCTGAGTGCTACGAGCGAATCCATGTTTGCCGTATGATGCAGGAGCTGCTTCCAGGCGGAAACATAAAACTGTTTGCCGCAGTAGAGTAGGTTGGCGAGTGCCAGGAGCAGACAGATCTGGTTGGCGAAGGAACTCGAGTGATGAGCCGAGGCAACGCCATCTGAAATCATATTCTGTTCCATGCCCAGGGAAGCCAGCCCATGGAGAAACACATGGTCAGGATGGCGAAGAGCCAGGAAGCGAGGGTTCGGCGGCGCAGGAGGGTGAACTCACGGCGGTTGATTTCCTCCACGCTTCTGTCGTTTTCGATAACGAGGTCGTAGCCGGCGTTGCTGATTTCCCGTTTCATATCTTCCAGAGAAATAATGTCGGGGTCATAATCTACCAGGGCAGTTCGGCTCGCCAGGGAAACCGAGGCGGAGTTGATGCCTTCTAGCGACTGCAGTTTCTTTTCAACATTGGCAGAGCATACGCTGCAAGCCATGCCTATTACTGGAATTGTTTTCTTCATTTTTGTTCTATTTTAAATCCTATTCTTATTTCTTGCATTTTAAAGTGGGCTCAGTGTTCTAATCATTTGTATTCAATTCTTTAAGCGACTGGGCTATATCGCCAGCAATGCCCACGCTCTTTTCTGCTATCTCCTCAGGAATATAGAGCTCTTGAGGCATGTTGAGCGTGATATATTTAGCATTCGGCTCACGATAAGCCAGCTGCATGATAGGTAGCTTGATGAGTCGGTTGCGCGAACCAATACCCAACTCTAAGATAACGAGTTTTTTGCCAGAATATTTTGTAAGAAAGTGATGGAAGAGTGTTTTTTTCTTGGGGTCTGGTGCTGCAAAAAGGTCGGTCATGACACCTTCTATCTCGAAGATGCGTTTTTCATCAAACCCTGATTTCTCCAGATGCAAGTCGCCATTGCTGGTAAGGATGAAGTAATCCTTTTGGTCAATCACTTTCATGAGGTTATGCATTACCTGTGAAGGTTGGTAATCTTCTACCCAAAACTTTACCAATCGTCTGTGGAACTCTAAGCGTGCTTCAGCAGTAGGATACTGAAAGTAAAGACCTTCCACAATATTTCTGAAACCATATTGCTGCTGCATGTCGCCAAACTGCCTTCGAAACATCTCGTTGTTGGCAAAGATATGATAGCCCTCGGCGATAGAGAGTCCGTTGCTGGCTCCTATGAGAATGGCATCTGCCTGGGCAATCCATTCTTGGGCTAGAGTGATATTTGCATTCATATTTAATATATTCTTCCTGGTTTGAAACTTGTATCTGATACGATATGATCTGCCGGTTTGCCTAACAGTTTCTTTAATGTCACAGCGATATCTTCCTTAATGGCAATACTCTTTTTGGCAATCTCCTTTGGAACATAGGCATCTTTTGGATTGATGACTGCATAAGTGGCATTGGGCCAGCGATATACCATGTTCATAAATGGCTCCTTGATAAACATTGGAGTCATCATACCCACACCAAGTTCGAGAAAAAGCACTTTCTTGTTCATGTTCTTCTTGAGAAAATCCATATAACGTTGCATCTCTTTTCGGTAATAGCTGCCCTCCAGAAACTCGCGACTGCGCCACCATGGAACCATCTCCGTACCGCAATGTGAACAACGGGGAATCAGGTCGTCGGGCAGTCTGTCACCTTCTATCTTGTCCAGCAACTCATACACCTTTTCTTTGTTGGGATAAATCTCGTCTGTACAAGTATGTTTACACTGCCAGTAGCGGAAATCTCCCTGAATGCGAGTAATCTTCTCGGCAGGGAAGGTGCGGAAAAACTGCGCATCCTGATTGGTGGTGGCAATATAATAGTTCTTGCCTTCGAGTAGTTCAGCCAGATTCTCGTATGGCTCACCCGTATGACACTCATACAAGTATTTGTACTCGCGGAGCAATGCTGCCCATAGCTCCTCTTTCTTGATTTGCGGATGATAAAAAAGTGGGAAAAAAAAAAAACCATCAGCATGATATTTCTCGCCCAACTGTCCGGCTATCTGTTTGAATGTGGCATCGTTCATATAGTAAAAGCGGAAACCTGCTGCTGCCGACAATCCAGAGGCACCACCCACGATGATGGCTTCTGCCTCCTGAATCTTTTTTTTCAGTATTTCTATCATCAATAGTTCGTTAATAATTCAATAATGTGCTAAGCAGCTATACGCTGTAAGCACGAGAGATCTTTGAAAATCTTGCTAATTAAAGTTCGGTTCGGGGTGTACCCGCTTGCTTTAAAAATTCGTTTCACCAGATAAATGTTGGTCATCAGTGACTTAAATGAAGACATAGAATATTCCATTCCCATCTCCTTCATAGTTACCTTGGCAACATTTAGTGATGTGAACGAAGCATTGAAAGCAAAATCGAGTTTCCACTTATCGCGAGCCTGGCAGTCCATAAGACCAGTATAGCCTTTGGCGTCACGAAAGCAAAATTCGATCTGGAACCTGGTTCTATAATAAAGAAGTACTTCTTCACCCGAAAGTGAGGTGTCTGTAGAGAAGAATAGTTTCTTCTTGCCATTCGGCATCTGCCAGATGACAAGTCTAACTTTACACCTGAGTGCCTTGGAATAGGCTATCAAAGTATAAGCTGTTCCTTCTATATCTTTCATCTCCATCTTCTCCATTCGAGTGAGGTCAAGATTCTTCATATTAATCTTGCCATCCTTGGTCTTGGGGCGACCACGTTTTCCAGTACGTGGACCAGCATAGACATAAAAGAGACAAGCATTGTCACGAAAGCGGCTTATCAAAGAGAACCCTTCTTTTTTTATCCCATTAACAAATGTACTTGTAGAGAAGTAAGCATCTGCAACTATGAGGGTTGAGAGTTTAAGAAGTTCCTTGCGGTAACGCTTAATGACGCTGATATAGAAATCTACCATAGTCTTGTTTCTAAGACTCAGTTCTTTATTACTTAGCGACTGATGTGCTTTTAACATCATGCAGTCTTTGGCATCAATATCAATGAGGCCAATACCCATGATTTCGAGACCATGTTTAACAGACTGTGCACATCCCGACCAAAAACGACCGATATGTGGAGTCTTCTTGCCAGCTTTGCTGATGTAGCTGGGATCAATGGCAATAGCCCATCTTCCCTGTTTACCAAAGAAGCGCTTGGCAAGTGAGGCATTAAGTTTGAGCCAGTCAATGCTTTTCGACTTTTAAGCCGAATGCGTTGCGATAGGTTTGCTCAACATGCGAGCCATACCTCCCCATTTGGGTGAAATTTATCTTTCTTGGTATTACCATGAACAAAATTATCACCTCGATGAGTATTTTCTCGAAACTTTTTGTTAACTTTGCAGCCGAATCTTCAACTGCATCTTTAAAGATATCCATATATTGGTCAAGTCCTGTATTCATATAATTTTGCGTTTGTCGTGATTTGCAAAGTTACTGAAAATCAGCGACTTGACCAACTTTTTATAGTTAAGTTTTCATAAGAATTTCTTAATATAAGTTATTGATTTACAGACGATTAAATGTTAATTTAACGCAGTATTGTATCATTATCTTACTACATAACTACAAGGAAAGATAATACAGTGAAAGAAAGGGTTGGTATTGTAGGCAGAAAGTAGGAATGGTTATTACTACCGTCTAACTACACACAACTATGTTTTTAAGGCCTTCAAGTATACCGAAAGCCTTATAAGTAGTTAGTCTATCAACAGTAGAGATACGCATCTGTTTTATTGCATAACATTCCTTTTACCCGTATTTCCTGACCCTCTGATTTCTTCGTGATAAAGATAATTCACTATCGAGGGATATCCTTTGGGACTTCGTTCGTAAGGCAATTCATTATCCACATACTTACATTGAGCCTCCTGCGCCATTTTCGCAGCCTCCTGCGCCATTTTCGCAGCCTCTTGCTCCAATTGCTTCCAATATGTTCGGTCTTTATGCAAATAGATTTCTTCATAAAGTGGGAACAAATGGGGATAGTATGATTTGATATAACCCATAATGTTGGCCTTAAAACCACCCCGCAGATTGAGGTTCTCAAGCCAAAGAGGTCGCAAATATCTTTCACTTTATGAAAAATAGCTTTGAAATTGGTGATGCCAGGGAAGATGGGCGACACAAAACAAACGGTTCGGATGCCCGCCTCGTAGACCTTTCGCATGGCTGCGATGCGCCGCTCTATGCTCACGGCCTTGTCCATGTCGGCACGAAATGTCTCATCAAGCGTGTTGATTGACCACGATACGGTGACTTTCTTCATTTGCCGGAGCAGGTCAAGGTCGCGCAACACGAGATCGCTCTTTGTACAAATGAGTATTTCTGCATCGCTGTCTTTGAGCTCTTCAAGCAGTTTACGTGTCCTGCGGAACGTTGCTTCTTCGGGATTATACCCATCGGTCACTGATCCAATAACCACCCGTTGTCCGGCATATTTCTTCGGATTCTCGATTGCAGGCCAATGCTTCACGTCTAAGAAAGTGCCCCATTCTTCTTTATGTCCTGTGAAGCGCTTCATGAATGAGGCGTAACAATACTTGCAAGCATGGGTGCAACCCACGTATGGATTCACCGAATAGCCACCAACAGGGAGGTTGGACTTGGTCATGATGCCACGCACCTCTTTCGTTTTAATGAGTGTATTTACCATATTTCTTCCTTTATTCTTTATAAATACTCTACCGTTTCACCGTCTTCAGGAATAAAGACGCGGTTTAAAATTCCTGCCACTTCCGCACGCTTTCTCACCATTTCACGCGTCACGCTATTATGGTTCACGCCTTCAAGATGCGTCACAAATAACTTTGCATCAGGTGCAGCTGCAGCAACTTTTACCACATCTTCATCGTTCATAATAACGCGTCCACCCAAGCGAAAGCTATTGCCACCTGCATTAAGGGTGATAACCTTGGGGCGAAAACGCTTCAAATTGCGCTTCACACCAGCATACCAGATGGTATCTCCGGCGTGATAGAGCGTCTTTTCTTGTGGATGAGTGAATACATAACCCGCTGTATGTCCGGCAGGATACTTCATGATGAAATTACCATGCTGGCTTTCGGCCTTTGTATGCTCACTTCCCCAACCCTTGTATTGTCGCCGACAACTTCCACATGATTAAATCCATGCGACATCACCACCTGCCGATTGTTTTCGTCTTGCACTAAAAATCGCATATCTTTAGGTATCATTTCATAGGCTGCCTCATCGATATGGTCATCGTGTAGATGTGTAAGCAACACCGCATCCACACCTTTTAGCATCTCTTCTACAGGAAAAGGTAGTTCATGAAGTGGGTTGCGCAGGTGTTGATTTCTACTAAAGGGGAAAGGAGGCATGCTGCCTTTCTTTCCCAACATGGGGTCGACCAGAATTTTCTTTCCCCATATTCAACGATTATCGTTGCGTTTCTTACTTGCTGGATATTCATTGTTTATTAAAATTAAAGTTTAACATTGGCTTCCAACATAATACCATCCTTCAGAGGTTCATCATCATCAGAGAACGAATTTGCCTTATATTGTACGCAAAGCACGAGCATTTCGCTGCTGCCTGTGTTCTTGAAAGCACGTTTGCCATTGGGCGCAATTCTCACGATGCTTCCTTCTGAAACGGGAAATCGTTTGCCGTCTACATCGAAAATGCCTTCACCTTTAAGAATGAAATAAAGCTCTTCGTGGGTTTTATGGGTATGGCGTGTGCCATAATCCTGCCCAGCTGCAAGACTTTGGAAAGACAATTCTGCGCCTGTTGCTTGTAGTGCATGTCCGGCAAACATCTTTCCGGGATAGAGAAATTGCCCATAGCCAACTCATATTCCTTAATTTCATTCAACTTACCTACGTTCACCGTGGTGAAGTTCTCACCTTTTCTACAATTTTAATTTCTTTCATAATGCTATTTGTTTTGATTACGAGTGCAAAGGTAGTGCAAAAACAGAGACACATTCTACCATTAATAATATATGTTCTACCATTTTGATAAATCATTAATTATTCGTACATTTGTTGCATGAAATTAGAGAGTCACCCCCAAGAACTTATACAAGTTCCTTTCAGCAAAACGGAATGTGGTGTAGATTTCAACATCAATACCGATGATTATCTTTGCAGATAGAACAACAAGCGTTCAAGACGATATTTGCGGAAGTTATTTCTAAGGATGAAGCCTCCGATTCATCTTTGCAAATGGGTTGCATTGAGATTGCGTAATTTTGCACCCAGAAAACAAAATTATAAAAGAATATGAGAAAAAATATCGATTTCCTTAGCAACAGCCTTCCTGATGATTTCAGGAAGTGCGTATGCCGATGGCAACATCACAGGTACAGTTTTTAATAAGACGACATCCGAACCTCTTGACTTCGCTACAGTCGTTCTTGTGAACTCGAAAACGGGTGCGCCACTGCCTATTGGCACCACAACCGATGAGAACGGAGTGTTTATTATCCCCAATGCACCTTCGGGAAAATATATTGTCCGTGTCAGCATGATAGGTAATGTCACACAGGAACGTGAAATCACAATAGGGAATTCGGAGATAAATCTTGGAAAAATAGAACTTGCAGAGGACACCAAGTTGCTTCAGGAAGTAGTCGTCACCGGGCAGAAAAGCCAGTTGTCGGTCAATGCGGAGCGCAGGATTTTCAATGTAAGCTCAAACATAAACGCCACTGGTGCATCTGCCGATGAACTTCTTGCCGCTGTCCCGTCGGTTGATGTAAACAGCGAGGGAGAAATATCATTGCGTGGCAATGCCGATGTACTTGTGTGGATAAATGGCAAAAGATGGGGATGAACGATGACAACCGTGCCCAAATACTTCGTCAGCTTCCTGCTGAAGCCATAGCGAGCATTGAGGTCATGACGAATCCGTCTTCCAAGCATAGCACGGAGGGAACTGCCGGAATCATCAATATACGGTTGAAGGAAGATCACCGTCATGGTTACTTTGTCAACGCCGAGGCTAATGTGGATACACGCGGGACGGCAAACGTGAATCTTAATTTCAATTACAACGAAGGCAAGTTTGAATCATTCGCTGGAATCGGACTTAAAACCCAACATGTACCCGGAGGCACGGCATCGCGCCGCAGTTATGACAATGGAACGTATCTCAACTCAGACGGCGATAGCAAGAAGCATGAAAACAGCATGTTCCTTCGTCTGGGTACGAATTTCAGACCTGATGACAAGAATGAAGTTTACCTGAGCGCAATCGGAATGCTCGGACACAAATGGGGATGTACGACAACCACTCACCTTAGCAATGTGCCGGGGCAATGGGTCGGCAATGTCAATAATATGCGTGAAAGTGGCGATACTCGTGGTGCAAACGTCATGCTTGGTTACAAGCACACGTTCAATCCCAACCATTTTATCGACATGAACGTGAGCTATAATATATGGAGGGGTCCCAATGACAACCTGTTTCAGGAAAATGAGACTTGGGATGACGGCACGGAGGAATCCATCTGGCAAAGCCAGCATCAGGATGTAAAATCAGTAACTGGGAAGCAGCGCTTGATTATTCATTACAGGCATTGCCGTGGCTGCGCTTAGAAGCCGGCTATAAGGGCAACTACAACCACGAGAACAGTCCGTCATCGTATGCAGGAGGTCCTGACGAGAACGGCCTTTTACCTCTTGACGAGCTCTATAATCGTTTCAAATACGACACGGACATTTCTGCCCTGTATGTAAACTTTTCCGGTAGCTATGAACACCTGACCTTCTCTGCCGGACTTCGTGGAGAAATGTGGCAGATACGGACACGTTCTTTGGGCTACGGCCAGACAGATGCGGACGTTGCTCTCTTCAAGAAAAATGATTTCGCGCTATTCCCATCGGCTTCAATAGGCTGGTCTTTTCTTGGCAATAATGAGCTGAAGTTGAACTATTCCCGCCGCATACGCCGTCCTTTCGGTCCCCAGCTCAATACTTTTGAGAATATTTCTGACCCTTCGGAAGTACATCTTGGAAACCCGCTTATCCTGCCCGAGTACAGCAATGCCGTGGAACTGTCGTACATCAAGAATTGGACTGGACACATGCTTTCCGTGTCAGGCTATCTACGTACCAACAACGATATGATAAGCCATGTCAGCTTTCTCGCGCCTATGGCTTCAGACCCCAATGTAAACACGATGTATTACGGTCACGCCAACGTGGGCAACATGGTAAACTCTGGAGTGGAGATTATATCCCGTAACCTGCTGTTCAGACGGCTGACACTCACCACCACATTGAACCTTTACAATAGTCATCTCAAGGCTTGGAGTGCAGACTATCCGTTGCACGACAGCTTCTATGCCGTACATGGTGACAAACAGAACCGTTTTGTGTGGGATGTGCGCTGTATGGCATCGGTACGTCTGCCGTGGAACATGACTTTCCAGGCCACAGGCCGTTATAATTCGCGCCGTATCACCGCGCAGGGGACGCTGGAACCCGATTGGGATGTCGAAGCCGGGGTACGCAAAAATATCGGTTCTTGGGGTATATCGCTTCTCTGCAAGGATATTTTCAACTCAAAAGAGACGAACAATGTCCTTTATGGGAACGGCTACACGCAGTCAATCCGCAAATGGTCGGGAGGTCGCACATTACGTCTGGCCATCACCTATACCTTCGGAAAATCCGACAGTCGTGAGCATAATCGCCACAACCACATCGACACCGGTGGCTACGGAGAAGAGCATCATCATTAAATTAGTTCCGCCAACAGGTAGGGGCTAAGCTATATTGCTAAAAATCCCAGCAAGAGAATAGCTGAATGCTATCTCCTGCCGGGATTTATTATTTTATGAATATAAATCATTCTCATTCATACACACCATTCTTATAGTCCTCTTGGAATTCTCTGCATGTCTTGCCCGTCTGCTGCTTGAAAAAACGCATCAGGTGGGGTGGTTCGGAGAAGTTGAAAGCATAGGCTATCTCACTTATAGATTTGTCGGTGAACAGAAGTTCGTTTTTGATTTCTGCCAACAGTCGCTGTTTCAGCAGATAGGTAGCCGATACTCCATACTGCGCCACCACGCTATGGTTCAGGGTGATGCGGCTAATCTTGAGCAGTGAGGCGTAGTCCTGCACACGTTGCAACTTCCGGATGTGGGTTTCCATCAATTCCACAAACTGAAAGGCATAATAATTCTTAGGAGCAGCCAGAGGCAATTGATACTCAAGGGTGTAATGGCGATTCATAATTGCCAGCAGATAGTAGAGTACGCTGACGATGATGTGGTAGCTGTCGGCTTGAGGCTGCCGAAGCTCTGCCCGTATTTTCTTGAGCAGCCGCTGATATTCTTCGCATTCATTTCCCGAACACATCAAATAGGGCGGTGTTTCGGTCTGCTGGCAGTATTGCAGACGATAGACAAAGAATTTGTCGGCAATGAAGGTTCGCATAAAATCTTCACGGAATATCAGAAATTCGTACTCGAGAGCCGCCTCATCAATGTGCCATTCCTGCTGCTGGTGTGGCTTCACAAAGAGCACCATACCATCTTTCAGGTTTATCTTCCTGTAGTCTATCAGAACGTATCCATTAGCTTTCTTGATGAAAAATATTTCGAAGAAGTCGGTCTTGAACACTTCATGCTCCGTAAGCACCCAAGGGCACTCGCCGCCATAAGCTGTGTTGATGTAGAAATCTACGCCGCAATCCGTCTTGTTGAACGGCACTTCTACCAGACGCTGTCTTTGCTTTGCCATAATCTTAATCTTTAATCTGAAGTTTCGCAAGTGAATAAATATCAACTTGCTTGTTTATAAATATACATATTACGTAGCGTATGGGCAACAGGAAATGATAGCCCATATCTTCTCCGTTACGGATAAGCAGAAACTTTGATATCTGCTCTTCTGCCTGCAAAATTACATATTAATTATGAACCCCGCAAGATTTATGGAAGAAATATCCCGATGGATGGATAAAAATCATGATAATAAGGTAGATGAAAAATGCGATGGTTCAGGTAAGGGCACAAAAAAAGGCAGGTTCCAAATTGCTTTGGAATCTGCCTCCATCATTTATGGGAGATGATTATTTGACTTCGATGTTCTTTGTAGTCTTAGCTTCCTCCTTAGGAGTAAGCTTTGGAATCTCGACCTCGAGTATACCATCAGCTACCTTTGCTGAAATCTTCTCACGATCAGCATCCTCAGGCAGCGTATAACACTGCTGGTAGTTGCTGTAAGAGAATTCGCGACGCAGATAGTGCTCGTGCTTGTCTTCATCCTTGTGTTCCATCTTGTTCTCGATGGCGATGTTCAGATTACCATCGTTATCGATGTTTACACGAACCCACTCTTTCTTCAAGCCAGGAGCTGCAACCTCCATGATGTAATTCTTATCTGTCTCCTTGATGTTAATGGCAGGAGCAGTAGCATTCATACGTGACATTACTTCGGTATTGAATAAAGTATCATCAAAGAAGTTACTCAACCAATCTGAATCATTATTTCTACGTGCTAACAACATAATTAAAACCTCCAAATTTTATTTTACTCGTCCTCTCGGTTCCTTACGGTTCCGTCGGGGATTTCTGTTTGTTAATATTCTTGTTATTTTTTTGCTTTCGCCTCGAAACTCCGTTGTTCTTCCGAACTCCTTTATCTTTTAGCTTCAGCTTTCACTCTCTGTTTTTGCAACTTATGTGCCAGCGGACTGAAAGTGGTAATGTTGGCACGAAAGGATAAATATTTTAAACTTTTCTGCCAGATGATGCGGTTATCTCAACAAAAAAGTGTAACTTTGTCACCAACTTAAAAATCAAAGCATAAATCGAATAAAATAATATAAGATCAATGAAGAAACAACTATTTTTTATGGCGATGCTGATGGCGATGTCGCTTTCTGCCAGCGCACAGCAGCAGGTAACCATCAGTCTGCCTCGCCAGAGTTTCGAGGGTTGGGATTCCCAGACCAATACCATGCGTGTGGTTCCCGGCAAATATCAGATATTCGTAGGTGGTTCGAGTGCTGAGGCTGCGAAGAATGTGATAGAAGTGAAAGTGAAATAAAATGCTGATATAAAAAGAGAAAGCTCGCTAAGATTTTGAACGTCTTGGCGAGCTTTTCTTCTGTCTTAACTCTTAAGCCTGCGGTTTTTTTGAAGTTTTTTCAAAGAAATGGACTTTGAATCACTCTTTTTTATTATATTTGCAATCGAAAATCGATTTGAACCTTGACTAAACGATGAAATAGTTATGGAACAGAACTTAAAAACCATATTTTATGCGATGGGTGCGATGATTCTTGCACCCCAAACCCTCTGTGCTCAGTCTGTGAACATCGAAGGCCTAGACTCCTTGCGCTTATCAGGTTCGGTGAGTGTAGTGGAGCCTGAACTTCTGAAGAAGGGTGTGCTCAATAATGCCCTGGATGCCTTGAGCGGACAGACGGCAGGTGTTAACGTCACTACCAATGGTCTTGACCGTATTGCTATGTTGAACTCCGTCCGGGTTCGCGGTACAACTTCTATCATGGGCGGCAATGATCCTCTGGTGATTATTGATGGTGTTACTTCTGATGTGGCGACGCTTGCTACAATCTATCCCGCCGATATCGAGAGCTTTACAGTACTGAAGAATGCCAGCGAAACGGCACTCTATGGTTCCCGTGGTGCTTCGGGCGTTATCCAGGTAAAGACCAAGAAGGGTACGGGTAAGGGATTTCAGATTTCTTACGAGGGAAACTATGGTATAGAGGCGATGTACAAAAGTATGGAGATGCTCAATGCCGCCGAATACATAGCTGCTGCACAGAAGTATGGGCTGGAGTATAACAATAAGGGATATGATACCAATTTCCGCAAGGCGATTACCCGAACCGGAAATATCCAGAACCATTATCTGGCCTTCAGCGGTGGCACTCCGCAGAGCAACTATCGCGCTTCTTTTGGCTATATCGACCATAACACGATTATTCGGAGCAAGGGCTATCGTAATCTGGTGGCTAAGATTGATGTCACCCAGAAGGCATTTGGCGATAAACTGACGGGAGATTTCGGCGTGTTCGGTTCGTCTTTCAAGAACAATGATATCTTCGACAGTCAGATGCTTTTCTATTCTGCCGATGCCATGAATCCTACTTATCCTTATGATAAGCTGAACGGCAGTTGGGTGAAGAATGGGGCTGCATCTCAGGTGAATCCTCCCGGTGCCGTGCTCAAGGAGCGTGATGATACGAAGAATATGAACTTCAATGCTCATCTGAAGTTGAACTATGATATGACAAATTCTCTGAGTGTTTCTGCTTTCGGAGCATACAGTTATGCTTCCAACGAGAACAACCAGTTCTGTCCTACCTGGCTTTGGGCGCAGGGCAATCTCTATCGTGGGGAGTTCAAGAGCGAGGACTGGCTTGCCAATGTATCGTTTAACTATCAGCATTCGTGGGGAATCCACAATCTGAAGGCAATGGTGGGTGCAGAATATCAGAAGGATATTCGAACGGGATTCTGGACTTCTGCGAAGGGAATCACCAACAACGACATGTATTACCATAATATAGGTGCTGCTGCATCACGGCCTTTCGGTGGGACAGACAGCAAGTACGAAGATCCGACCCTGGCTTCTGTGATGGGCAATGTCGACTACACCTTATATAATAAGTATAGTCTTTCGGTTTCCATGCGTGGCGATGGTTCTTCGATGGTGGGCAATGACCATACCTGGGGTTTCTTCCCATCCGTCTCTCTTTCCTGGGATATGAAGCAGGAGAAATGGCTCCGTTCTCTCAAGGAAATTACCATGCTGAAACTGCGTACGGGCTATGGACGCTCAGGTAATCTTGGCGGAATATCTTCTTATACCACTTTGAATACGGTACGGCAGAATGGTATTGTTTCGGTGAACAGTTCTCCTACGGTTACGATGGGAATGATTAGCAATAACAATCCTGATCTGAAGTGGGAAACCCGCGCTACCTGGAATATCGGAGCTGATTTGGGATTGTGGAACAACCGGCTGGTTCTGACGGCAGAATATTACTATTCCAAGACCACCGACATGCTCTATGCCTATGATGTGCCGGTTCCGCCTTTTGCCTATGATAAACTGTTGGCAAACCTGGGTTCTATGAGCAACCGGGGTTTGGAGGTCGGCGTTTCCTTCACTCCTATCCAGAAGAAGGACATGGAACTGAATATCAATATGAATCTCTCCTGGCAGAAGAACAAACTTCTCTCGCTGAGTGGTGAATATGACGGAATGCAGATGTCGGCAGCCGATATTACTGCGATGGGTGCCTTGTCGGGTGCCGGTCAGCATGGTGGTTACAACAATGTGGTCTATCAGATAGTTGGTCAGCCTTTGGGGGTATTCTATCTTCCTCATTGCAAGGGAATTATAGAAGATGGAAATGGGCATTACCGCTATGATATCGAAGATTTGGACAAGAACGGAACCGTAGATTTGAGTGATGGCGGTGACAGATATATTGCCGGTCAGGCTACTCCTAAAGTAACGTTGGGTTCCAATATCAGTTTCCGTTATCGCGACTGGTATCTTTCATTGCAGATGAACGGAGCCTTCGGACATAAGATATTCAATGGTACGGGCTTAGCCTACACCAATATGTCGAGTTTCCCGGATTATAATGTGCTGAAGGGAGCTCCTGAGAAGAATATCGTTGACCAGAATGTTTCTGATTATTGGCTGGAGAAGGGCGATTATCTCAACTTAGAGAATCTCACGCTGGGCTATGATATCCCTATCCGAAAGGGCGTGGTGCAGTCGCTCAGAGTTTCGGCGAGTGTTAACAATCTTGCCACCATCAGCAGTTACAGCGGCTTGACTCCGATGATTAACAGCTACGTGGTGAACAGTACGATGGGTATTGATGATAAGCGGACTTATCCTGTTTACAGAACCTTCTCATTGGGTTTAAGTGTTCAATTCTAAAATCAGAAAGTTATGAAACGATATAGATTTTTATTTCTGCTGCTGGCGGCATTGTCTATGACATCCTGCCTGGACGAACATCCTAAGGATCAGTTGGACGAGGATGCCATCTATGGTTCTGCATCTGATATTTATATCAATGCCGTGGCTTCTCTCTATAATTATATAGGTGGAGCTAACGAGAGTGAGGGCATCCAGGGCACCTGCCGTGGCATTTACGATTATAATACGCTGACCACCGATGAGGCGATGATTCCGATTCGAGGCGGCGACTGGTATGATGGTGGCCTCTGGAATGCCATGTACCAGCATCGGTGGAGTGCCGATGACCAGTCTCTTTATGATACGTGGAAGTACCTTTATAAGGTTATCGTGCTGGCTAATAAGTCTTTGGATATTATCAGCAACAAGTCGGCCCTGCTTTCTGCCGCACAGCAGGAGGAATATCGGGCTGAGATAAGAGCCATCCGGGCTATGTTCTATTACTATGCTATGGACATGTTCGGTCGGGTCCCATTGGTCCTTTCCAGTGCAGAACAGCTCCATTCCAGCCTGTTCCAAGGTCAGACAGATCGCAGTTCTATCTTCCAGTTTGTCTTTCAGGAGTTGCAGCAGGTATTGCCTTCACTTCCCGACCAGCACAGCAATAAGGAAGGCAATTATTATGGTCGCATCACCCAGCCGGTAGTCAACTTTCTGTTGGCGAAATTGGCTTTGAATGCAGAAATCTATATGTATGATGACTGGACCCAGGGTTATGCGAGCCGTCCGAAGGGAAGTGACATTCATTTCTCTGTGCCGGCTTCTGATGCCTCTTTGCGTAATGGCGATAAGGTGGACTGCAGAAAGTTGAATGCTTGGGAAACCTGCATTTATTATTGTGATAAACTGGCAGAAGAAGGCTATGTCCTGGAGTCGGATGATTCATTCAATTTCTCTACGCATAATGAGACATCGAAGGAGAATATCTTCACGATTCCGATGGATAAGAATATCTATACCAACCAGTTCCATTATCTCTTCCGCTCTTACCATTATACGCATGGCGGTGCCTTGGGCTGGGGAAGTGAGAATGGTACCTGTGCTACGATTTCTACGATGAAAGCCAATCATTATGGCGAGGCTGATGAAGATGCCCGTTGCAAGATGAACTTTGTGGCGGGAGTGGTAAAGGTAGATGGTCATGAACTGCTGATGGATAATGGAAAGCCGTTGGAGTATCAGCCTTTTGAAGTGGCTCAAAACCTGACCAACAGTAAGTTTGTCAAGACGGCTGGAGCGAGGATGGCGAAGTATGAGGTGGATAGAACCTCTTATATGGACGGCAAGTTGCAGAGTAACGACATAGTTCTTTTCCGATATGCAGATGCTTTATTGATGAAGGCAGAGGCAAAGGTCCGAAACGGAGAGAATGGTGATGAGGAGTTGAATAGGATTCGTGCCCGTGTGGGAATGCCTTACCGTAAGGCTACGCTCGATAACATTCTGGAAGAGCGGTTGCTGGAGTTGGTATGGGAAGGATGGCGTCGTCAGGATCTCATCCGTTTCGGCAAATTCACCGGTGCCTACGATCTCCGTACGCCTCTTCAGGGTGAATCCTCCGGCTACACCTCCGTCTTCCCGATTCCTCAGAAATGCATTGATTTAAATTCTGAATTGATACAGAATAAGGGATATGTCAATATTTTGAAGTAAAGAAACTTGAATAGTGTATATGAAACGAGAAAAGCTCTTATCTGAAGCATCTGTTTTTGAAAGTTTTTCCCAAAAAGGTTTGTGGTTTCAGGAATAATGGCTAATTTTGCGGGCTGAAAGGGGAATCGCTTGATAGGCGATGATTCTTGGAATGATATATTATAAATAGGATATGGATAGGAAAAATGATGGCCTCAGACTGATGGATGGGGCTGGATATAAGAAGATAATAATTGCTTGCGACTCTTATAAGGGCTGCCTTTCGAGCAGAGAGGTAAATGAGACGATTGCTTCGGGAGTGAAGGAATGGAATGCAGATGATGCTTCTCCCGAAATCATTACCCTGGAAATGAGTGATGGGGGAGAGGGAATGCTCGATGTTTTCCTCTCGGCAATGAAGGGAGTGCGAGTGAAGATTCATGCCCATGATGCGCTGATGAGATGGATTGAGGCGGAATACGGAATCGTGGATGATACGGCGATTATTGAGATTGCGCAGACCGCAGGACTGGCTCTGATTGAGCCTGAACAGCGCAACCCGATGAAGGCTACTTCCTGGGGCGTGGGCGAGATGATTATGAATGCTTATCGCCGGGGCGTGCGACGTTTCATCGTGGGCTTGGGTGGCAGCGCCACATCCGATTGCGGCATCGGAATGCTCAAGGCGATGGGCGATGACTGGAAGAAGATTCGCCGGGAATGCAGCTTTGTGCTGGCTTCAGATGTTACCAACCCGCTTTGCGGCGAAAATGGGGCGGCTCATGTCTTTGCCCCTCAGAAGGGAGCTGATGCTAAGATGGTGCAGATGTTGGATGATAGAGCAAGGAAGTTTGCCGAGGTAAGTGCCAAGCATTTCGGATATGATAGGAGTGAGGCTCCTGGGGCTGGTGCAGCCGGCGGACTGGGCTATGCTTTCCTGCAATATTTCAATGCTGAGGCACGTCCTGGGGCTGAGCTTCTTTTGGATGAGATAGGTTTTGATGACTTGATTCAGGATGTTGATCTCGTGATAACGGGCGAAGGTCATAGCGACAAACAGACCTTGATGGGGAAACTGCCGCAAAGAATTCTTGAGCATGGAGCCAATCAGAAAATCTGGCTCGTTTCGGGTGGCGTAAGCGACAGGCAAGTGATGCAGGATGCAGGCTTTGATAGAGTGATCCAGATTACTCCTGATTCTATGCCTTTAGAAGAAGCGATGAAGCCGGGTGTGGCCCGTAACAATATCATCAAGGCGATTCGTAGGCAATTTGCTTTGTAGTTTCAGTTATTATCCGTATCTTTGCGCCCGATTATCAAAACAGGGTAAAAAGAATAAGAAATAATGAAGTATATAATTTTTGATTTTGATGGAACCATCGGCGATTCGCAGAGTCTCATTGTGAAGACTCTGCAGGATACGATGCGTGCAAGAAAGCTGGAAGTGAAATCGGATGAGGCTTGTGCCAAGACCATCGGTCTTCGATTGGATGAGGCCTTCGTTTCGCTCTTCGGAATGAGTGCTGAGGAGGGAATGGAATGCGCAGCAACCTATCGCGAGATTTTCCTGGAGAACAAGATGACGATGATTGTGCAGCCCTTTCCTCACGTAATAGAAACCCTGAGAGCGTTGCACCGTCAAGGCTATGTTCTGGGAATGGCCAGCAGCAGAAACCATTGCTCGCTGGATGGATACGTGCATCAGATGCAGCTGGAAGATATTTTCTCTTCTATCGTGGCAGGCGATGATGTGGAGCATGCGAAGCCAGCACCTGATATGGTCTTCAAGGCATTGAAGGAGATGAAGGGAACGGCAGATGAAACCCTTGTAGTGGGCGATATGAATTTCGATGTGGATATGGCGCATCATGCAGGCGGCTGCAAGGCCTGTGCCGTGACTTATGGCAACGGAACCCGCCAACAGCTCGCCTCTGCCGAATGGATCATCGATGATTTCGCAGAACTCCTGGAAATCGTAAAAGAATAAACTGAACTCTGAATAAAAAGATAATTTTATCCTTGCTGGAATAAAAAAGCGGATAAAGTTATCTTTTTATTCATTTTTTTATAGTACCTTTGCACCCGCAATTGGTTCGCTGCCACCTTCTGCCGCCTCAGGCAGGATGAGTGCGTAGTGATTAAAAGGGAATCGGGTGAGAAACCCGGACAGTCCCGCTGCTGTAAGCGTCTTATTGCGGCAAGCACCATGGTCACTGACAATTTTTCGGGAAGACCGCTTGCCATGAGTTTGAGGACGCAAGTCAGAAGACCTGCCGTTGCCATCTCTACCATCAGAAAGTGATGGAGGATGAAATCATTGAGCCTCGTGGGTTAGGCTTTTGAATGAAGATAAAAACATAATAGTAGATGAAAAGATTGTTTGCAATAGCCATGCTGGGTGTTGTTGCAGGGTCTGCCTTTGCCAATGGCGAAACGCAGGACTCTGTACGAGTGCATCACATCCAAGAGGTTGTGGTTACCTCACGATTGATATCCAGGGAAACTATTCCATCACAGACATTGGGAGGTGAGGAACTCAAAAAGTTGAATTCCTTGTCGGTGGCCGATGCCTTGCGTTATTTCTCGGGCCTGCAGCTCAAGGATTATGGAGGCGTGGGTGGCATCAAGACAGTCAACATTCGCAGTATGGGTACCAATCACTTGGGTATCTTCTATGACGGCATCGAACTGGGCAATGCACAGAACGGGCAGATAGACTTGGGGCAGTTCTCGCTCGACAATGTGGAGGAGATTTCGCTCTACAACGGTCAGCGTAGTGCCATCTTCCAACCAGCGAGCGACTTTGGTAATGCTGGCTCCGTCTATATCCGTACCAAGGCTCCCCGCTTCATGATGGGCAGGCGATACAACTTGTTGGTGAGGGCTAAGTATGGGTCGAGCGATACCTTCCGGTTTTCATCGCTTTGGGAGCAGAAACTCTCCGATCATATATCTTCCTCGTTAAGTACAGGTGTGCTGACATCGAGCGGTCGCTATAAGTTTCGTTATAGGCGAGTGACCGAAGATAATACGGTGGCTTATGATACCACCGCCGTGCGCCACAATGGTGACATCTGGGCTTTCCGTGTTGAGGAAAATGTGAGGGGAGGCATTGCCGATGGATATTGGAACGTGAAGGCATATACCTACCATTCGAAAGGGGAATACCTGGTGCCATCGTCAACAATGTGTGGCGACGAGGCGAACGCCAGTGGGACCACAATACCTTCGGACAGGCTGTATTCCAAAAGTCATTTGGTGACAAATTCTCTACCAAGGCATTGGCTAAGTATGCCTATTATGTGACGCGCTATGTCAATAATGATGAGACGCAGATACATGTAGACAATACCTATCGTCAGCAGGAGATGTATTTCTCCACTTCGAATGTCTATGAGATATTGTCAAAGTGGAGTGTCTCAATGAGCTATGACTTCAAGTGGAACAAGTTGAATGCCAATATGGTGGATTTTGCTTTCCCTCATCGTTACTCCAACTTTGTGTCGTTAGCCACGGCATTGACGCTGTCACGCATCCAGGCACAAGCCTCGTTGGTGGAGCAGGTGGTCAAGGACCATGTGAAGTATGGGGCGTCATCGTCATCTCGCAGCACACTGACGCCAGCATTCTTTGTAAATGTCTATCCGTTCGAATCCAAGTTGCTGGCAGTGAGGGCCTTCGCTAAGAAAAGCTTCCGTATGCCGACCTTCAACGACCTCTACTATGCAGATATGGGCAATAGTAAGTTGAATCCAGAGTCGGCGTTGCAGTATGACTTGGGCTTTGTGCTGAACAAGGATTGGAAGCAAGGCATAGTTGACCATCTCCGCTTACAGGTGGATGGCTATTACAATACGGTGTACGACAAAATTGTAGCTTATCCCAAGGGACAGCAATTCCGTTGGACGATGCTTAACCTTGGCAAGGTGCATATCAAGGGCGTCGATGCCATGGCCGAGGTGGGACTGGAGCCAGCCAAGGACTGGAAAGTTACGGCCCGCTTGCAGTACACTTATCAGGATGCTCGCGACGTGACCGATCCCAATACCTCTTATTATAAGGACCAGATACCTTATATCCCATGGCACAGCGGGTCAGCTATCTTGGGCCTGTCATGGCGAGAGTTGGACTTGGCGTATAGCTTCATCTATTCCGGTGAACGTTATTCGCAGCAAGAGAACATCCTCTACAACCATCTCCAGCCCTGGTATACGCACGACATGAGCGTGGTTTATCATGCCAGAAGATGGTCGGCAAGACTGGATGTCAACAACATCTTCAGTCAGGATTATGACGTGATACTTAACTATCCGATGCCGAAGCGCAATTATATGCTGACATTGGAATATAACTTTTGAAAAAAATGAAGGATAAGATATATCATCAACCCAACCTGGCAAAGTCTTGGTTCTTAGCCTTGCTTTGTTTTCTGGCTTTATGTATGCAGTCGTGTCGGGATAGCGACACCGTCATCTCATCTGAGCCTGAGGATACAGGCAGTAAGGCAGAGAAGGGCGATGTCATGGGACTCTACTTGCTCAACCAGGGCAATATGGGCAGCAACAAGGCTACCCTCGATTTCCTGGATTTGTCGGGCGATAATAGTGAAAACGTCATTTATCATCGCAACATCTACTCTGAACGCAATCCTAACGAGATTAAGGAACTGGGTGATGTTGGCAATGATATCAAGATATATGGCTCCAAACTGTGGATGGTCATCAACTGCTCCAACAAGGTGGAGGTGGCAGATGCCTATACTTGCAAAAAAGTAGCGAAGATAAACATCCCCAACTGTCGATACCTTGCCTTTGATGGGGGATTTGCCTATGTGAGTGCCTATGTGGCTCCTGTGAATATGCGCCAGGATGCCGAAGTGGGAGCTGTTTATAAGGTGGATACGCTGACCATGAAGGTTGTGGACAAGGTGACGGTGGGCTATCAGCCCGATGAATTGGCTGTTGTGCATGGCAAACTGTATGTTGCCAACAGTGGCGGTTATCGCAATCCCAACTACGATCGTACGGTGAGCGTCATCGACCTCACGACCTTTAAGGAGGAGCGGAAGATTGATGTGGCAATCAACTTGCATCGCTGTCGTGCCGATAAGTATGGACAGCTATGGGTGAGTTCCCGAGGCGACTACAAGGAGGTGCCTTCACGATTGTATTGGCTCGCTTAATGCTGCAGGGCAGATGGAAAAGGGAGGGGAACTGGCAGCGCCGGTCTCCAACATGTGTATCGTGGGTGATTCACTATATTATATAGGTGTGCAGTGGAATGAGACTTCAAAGAAGAATTCGATAGAGTATGGCATCGTGAATGTCAGTCAACACAAGGTAATTGCTCATTCCTTGTCTAGTGCTCCTGAGATACAATCCATCGAAATGCCATACGGCATCATTGTCAATCCTCAGAAGAAAGATTTCTATCTGATGGATGCTAAGAATTACGTGTCAAGTGGTGAGTTGTTGCACTTCAAGGCGGATGGCACCTTCGATTGGCGAGTGTGGACGGGCGATATTCCGGCAGAGGCAGCGTTTGTTTATCGCAAACCTCAGTTGCCATCGTCGGATCCGAGCCAACCAGCCGAGAAGTATAGCAAGTATATCTTAGCGGTAGATGAGTATGTGCCGGCTCCAGGACAATTCGTCAATTCGATGCCTCAATATGAGGAGGGTGACGATGCTAAGGAGATGGCAAGAAAATGTACAGAAGCCATCGGTGGAGACAAGGGCGGTTTGGTGAGTCTGGGTGCCTATGGTGGTTACATCACCTTTCATTTCGATCATTCTATAGCGAATGTGAAGGGTGAAAAAGACCTTTACATAAAGGGTAATGCTTTCAAGGACAATAGCGAGCCTGGCATCGTGATGGTATCGCAGGATGAGAATGGCAATGGGTTGCCAGATGATCCTTGGTATGAACTATCGGGTAGTGCTGATGTTGACAGTGTGGTCAAGGTGGTATATGGCTATGAGATAACCTACACCAAGGATGCCATGCAAGATATTCCGTGGACAGACAATCAGGGTGGAAGTGGAGTTGTCAATCGCAATACCTTCCATGCCCAGGAATATTTCCCTTTGTGGTTGTCAAGTCCATTACGCTTCGAGGGTACCCTTTTGCCGCGTAATGGCCATGATACCAGCGGCAATGGAACCCATTGGGTTTGTGATGCCTTCCGGTATGGATATGTTGACAATGTGAGCAATAGTGACATCGATGGCTGTAGCTTCGATATTTCGTGGGCAGTTGATAAGAATCGTAAGCCTGTGGCGCTCGATCACATCGACTTCGTGAGAGTGTATAGTGCACAGAATCAAATGTGTGGTTGGCTAGGTGAGACTTCTACCGAGGTGAGTGGGGCTGAGGACCTGCATCTCCAAAAGTCAATCAGTGCCAAGAGTAGAAAAAGAGATAATAAATAATAAGATAATTTTAGTAATAATAAATAAGGTAAAGTATGAAAAAGATTTACTCGTATTCTTTGTCGGCTGCTTTCGTTGTAGCTTTGTTGAGTGTTTCATCTGTAGCGAATGCGCAGGATAACAGTGAGGTGACCGTTAAGGATGCTGCTGTGGCAACCTTCGAGGATTTGACCTTGGAGCCTGAGAGCCACTGGGCTGGTCCTGCTGATAATGCTGTAGAAGTAGAAGGTAAATGGGGTAGCAAGAACATGGTAGGTACCTTTAAGAACGGTGTTTATGAGTTTGTAAACTCCTATACTCCAGCATGGGCTTCCTGGACAGGTTGTTCTTACAGTAATAAGACAGCAACATCTTTTGCTGATTACAAAACTGACCAGTGGAATTCAGCTGCAGGTCATGGGGCTGAGGGTTCTGCCAATTATGGCGTCATCTACGGTAGCAGTACTCCAAACGAGCAGATGGAGATTGTCAAGGTGGCTGATGGTGATGCTGAAGGAAAAATTATCAAGGGTATGAACATCACCAACTCTGCATGGACTGTAGAGTGCGTGAAGAATGGCAATGGCTCAGCTCAGAAGTTTGCGCAGGGTTCTTGGTTCAAGGTTACCTTCACCGGTGTGAAGGCTGACAAGACTACTGCTTCTGTAGATTATTATCTGGCTGATTACCGTTCTGCAAATGAGGCAGAGTGGACTTGCCTCACCGACTGGACTTGGGTTGACCTTTCTTCTTTGGGCAAGGTGGTTTCCCTGAACGTCAGCTTTGACGGTACAGATAAAGGTTCTTACGGATTGAACACTTCTTGCTATGTCTGCATCGACAATGTAGGTTGTGAGAAGAATACTTCTACTGGCATTGCTGCTAACAAGTGGAACAGCGTAGAGCTTCGTGAGGTGGCTCGCTATACAATTGATGGTAAGCGCATTTCTGCTCCTCAGAAGGGTATTAACATCATCCGCATGAGCGATGGTTCTACCCGCAAGGTAGTTGTCAAGTAATTCTGCTTTCTATAGCAAAGTGAAATTTCAGAAAATAAGAATGAGGGTGTGTCATATTTTTATGGTGCACCCTTTTGGGTTACCTGCAACAGGTAGAATATTGAAAAAGATTAGTTTTCCCTATCTGCTGTATTATATGTTTTTTTGTTTGGTTCTTCTCAAATTTTGGTACATTTATGTATCTAAGTTTGAGGAGACCTTTATCTGCAAAAGAGAAATCGATGCTCTTCCACCCATAATTCGCTTTGCGGTCTTTATCTTGTTGACCGAACCTTCAAGGATTCCATTGTTCAATTTGCTAGCAATAGAATTATTGATGGCGGAATAGTCCTTAATCAGTCCTTTGGCAAACTTTTCCATTTTCTCATTACCACATCCTATGACCATGTTAATCCATTTGTACAAGTTCATTTTGACCTCTCCGCTCAAAATGCCTTGAAATGTTGTTATATAATAGGCTAAATCGGTAACATGCGAGTCCTGCAGAAACAATCTGACAGTCTCCGTCTTGGTTTTCCTGTTGAAGTGAACTATTGAATTCCAAAGGTCATACTCTTCGTTCCTGATAGTTGCCTTTGCAAGAAATGCCTTGTAGGCATCATCGTATGCCTTCCAGTCTTCCTTCCATTTTCCTCTCAGTAGAAAAGAAATCTTTTCAGTATTTCTTTCTTCTCTGTAGAATGTAACCCCTTGGTAACCACAGAGTAATCCAATGACTTTTTACAGAGAATCCTATTTGTAATAGATTCTATGGCTTTGTAAGCCCTTAGTTGCGTTGGGTTGAGCAAGTCCTCATATTTGGTGTTCCTTAGCTTTCCCATCTTAAATCCATCAAACCCTGTTTTGTCATGGATTTCACTCAAAGTCAGTCCTTGCCTTGCATAAAGATCCATGAAAGTGTTCCATTCAGTCATTTTCTTGATTCTTCTTGCATCCTTGCACATCGATTCCAAGACTGCATATATGCTGTTATAAAGCCAACCTCTACTTATTTGTGGCTTAATGGGACCAACTAGACCTTGAGTCAGCAACTCCATTCTCTTATGCAAAACTCCTGCAGAATCTTTGGAAAGACTGCGCTCGTCAAGTCTTCAATGACATGGAATTTGTCTGTGATAGCATGTGCTGATGGGGCTCCTTGCTTGATAGCCTTAATGAAGCATCGTCCCCTATCACGAGTGATAGTATTGACTTTCTTGTATTGTTTCAAGACATTTGCCACAATCGAAGAATCTCTAGAGTCTATCAGTTCCAAAATCTCGCCTGTGTCATGGTCTACGATAACACTGCCATAGGTATGTCTCTTTCTCTTGGCAAAGTCATCTATGCCTATATTCCTGGCAGTCCTGTCTGGAAGTCTTTGGATCTTTTTCAAATGATTTATGCAAGTATTTGGACAGCAAGTGATTCCCATCTTTCTCATGACCTTGAGGTCGACACAGATGACATATGTATATGAAGCAGGTTCATCAACTCTATGCATCTTACACTGAATCTTGCATATTTGTTTAGCCACTTCGTCTGTTGCTCTACAAATATATGTTTATCAGACTGGCAGTAAAAACGGCGCATGTAAAGGGTGAGAACAAACCGTTTACACCCTAAAGGACACATCGTGACCGTTCTCTTTTGCCAGCCACGGGTATGAGTGGTTTTCTTGCCACAACGGTCGCAGAAGGCATGGGTAGCCGTACTCACGAGAACCATTTTGAGTTCCGTGGAAGAGAAGTCACAACTTGCGATAAAAAAGCCATCTATGGCAGGAAAAATGTCCATAAGAAGTTTTCTCCGACCGTAGAAGCATTTATATCGGATTTTATTTGGTTGTTTCTTATCTTTTTTATAATTTTGCATCTGTTAGCGATTGTATCCATTGTAAGTCATATTTTATGATCACTTTAAACTTACATATTTTTGGAGACAATCGCTAATTTTTTATATTAAACTTTCTCAAAAATATTGCTCCTTCATATAAAATATGGGGCTTTGTACTAAAATTTGAGAAGAACCTTTTGTTTTTGCGTCAAAGAATTGCCATATTGCCATACTGATAGGTTATCTCTTTGATTACGAATGTATTATGGGTATGGCAATTCTCTGTTCTTCGGTTCTATCTGCCATATATTGCCATAAAAACAGCGAAATATAGGTGTTTTAGAGGGATTTTGGGGTGAAAACTAAGAAAGCATAGAGCAAAAATCCTTTTTTTCGGTTCAATGCTTGGCTTTTTCATTTGTTTTTTTGCAATTTAACTGACGACATAGAAGAAATTATGTCCCGACGTAGCATCTGATACGTCCCGACGTAATAATCGTTATGTCCCGACGTACAGCCAGATACGTCGCGACGCAGTTTCCTGAACGTCCTGGTTGCATCTGGTAAAGCTTTTGAAAACGGCTGCATAGAAACAAAAAAGGTGTGTCTTAAGGCAAAGACACACCTTTCTTTTGTTTTTTATTGTTTCAGAACCAAGTCCTTCTTTTCGTTTTCAAATTTTTATTCCTCCATCAACTTGCGATAGCGACCCTTCTTGATCTCTGTATCGCCCAGGCGGCGCGCCTTGTTGATTTCGTACTCAGAATAGCTGCCCTCGAAGAAGAAGACCTCACCATTGCCCTCGAAGGCAAGAATGTGGGTACAGATACGATCGAGGAACCAGCGGTCGTGGCTGATCACCACCGCACAAAGCAAATGCCTCCAAACCTTCCTCCAAGGCACGCAGCGTGTTCACGTCGATATCGTTGGTTGGCTCATCGAGGAGCAATACGTTGCCCTCCTGCTTCAATGCCAATGCCAACTGCAGACGGTTGCGCTCACCACCCGAGAGAACACTGCAGAGCTTGCTCTGGTCGGTGCCTGAGAAGTTGAAACGGCTGATGTAAGCACGTGCATTCACATCTCTGCCACCCAGACGCAAGGTTTCGTTGCCCTGAGAAATCACCTCGTAAACAGTCTTCTGAGGGTCGATGTCCTTGTGCTGCTGGTCAACATAAGCCAGCTTCACGGTCTCACCCACCTCGAATGTACCGCCGTCTGCCTGATCCAAGCCCATAATGAGGCGGAAGAGGGTAGTCTTGCCGGCTCCGTTAGGACCGATTACACCTACGATGCCGTTAGGAGGAAGCATGAAGTTGAGGTCGTTGAAGAGAACCTTTTCGCCGAACGCCTTCTTTACATGCTGAGCCTCGATAACCTTGTTACCCAGACGAGGACCGTTAGGGATGAAGATTTCCAGCTTCTCCTCGCGCTCCTTCTGCTCCTGGTTGAGCATCTGCTCGTAAGAGTTCAGACGAGCCTTACCCTTAGCCTGACGGGCCTTAGGCGCCATGCGAACCCATTCCAACTCGCGCTCCAATGTCTTGCGGCGCTTAGAGGCAGTCTTCTCCTCCTGAATCATTCGCTTGGTCTTCTGGTCGAGCCATGAAGAGTAGTTGCCCTTCCATGGAATACCCTCGCCACGGTCCAACTCCAGGATCCACTCGCTCACATCGTCGAGGAAGTAGCGGTCGTGGGTTACAGCGATTACGGTGCCCTCATACTGCTGCAGGTGCTGCTCCAGCCAGTCGATGCTCTCTGCATCCAGGTGGTTGGTAGGCTCATCGAGCAGGAGCACGTCCGGCTTCTGCAGGAGCAGGCGGCAGAGAGCCACACGGCGGCGCTCACCACCCGAGAGATTGGTAACAGACCAATCGCCAGGAGGACAATGCAGGGCAGCCATCGCACGCTCCAGCTTGGAGTCGATGTTCCAGGCATCGGTAGCATCAATGATATCCTGCACCTCAGCCTGACGCTGCATCAGCTTGTCCATCTTATCAGGGTCTCCGTAATATTCTTCGAGACCGAACTTATTGTTGATGTCCTCGTATTCTGCGAGTGCATCATAGATTTTCTGCACACCCTCCATCACGTTTTCCTTCACGGTCTTGTTCTCGTCGAGCGGAGGATCCTGAGGCAAGTAGCCCACAGAGTAGCCTGGGCTCCAAACCACCTCACCCTGGGTAGGTTGCTCAAGTCCTGCGATGATTTTCATCAATGTAGATTTACCGGCACCGTTCAAACCGATGATACCGATTTTTGCTCCGTAGAAGAACGATAGGTAGATGTTCTTCAGAATCTGTTTCTGGTTTTGTGGGATAATCTTAGATACGCCCACCATTGAGAAGATGATCTTCTTGTCGTCAACTGTTGCCATGTATATAAATAAATGTGTATTTGTGAATAAATTGCCGAAATAGGCACTAACAGTTGCAAAGATACATTATTTTTTTGAAATTCTCGCCTTTCTTTCAAAGAAAAGTTGTATATTTGCATTGATAACATCAAATAGAGGCATTTTGTGATGCTTCTTTCATCTTTTAAAAAGAAAGGATATTTATGGATGCAACCTATATAGACCTGACTGTTCGCCTGTCTCTAGCTCTCATTTTGGGAGGAGCGATAGGTATCGAAAGAGAATACCGTGCCAAGGAGGCGGGGTTCCGCACTCACTTCCTGGTAGCCCTGGGTAGTGCACTTTTCTGTGTTGTTTCCCAGTATGGATTTGGCTTTGATCTGAAGGATTCCTCGCGCGTTGCTGCCCAAGTGGTTTCGGGTATCGGATTCCTGGGTGCCGGTACCATCATCTTCCAGAAGAATGTGGTCAGGGGCTTGACTACTGCTGCAGGCTTGTGGGTGACGGCAGCCATCGGTCTGGCGTGCGGTACGGGAATGTATGTGGCTGCAGCTATTACTACGATGATGGTGTTGATGGGACTGGAGGTGCTGAATTATCTGATACCGCAGTTGGGAACCTCTACCATCGAACTGAATTTCTCTGCTCCATCAAGGGACAGCGTGAAGGAATTCATCAGTAAAATCAAACAGAAAGGCATGGAAGTTCATTCTTACGAACTGAAAGAACGGAGATTTTCTAAGGAAGAATTTGTGGAGGCGAGCATTGAAATAAAAGCCAAACGGGGGTTCCATACGCTGGAGATTCTGGATTATATGAATGATTTTTCGGACGTTACGATTTCGACGATTAAATAGAAAGAAAAGATAAAAAGGAGTTAAGACCATCATCTTAACTCCTTTTATCTTTGTATGCTTAGAAAATCCTAGCCAGATAGTCGTAATGTTCGCCTTCTGCCACGAGTTCTCCATGCAGACCGCAGGTTTCGGCGATGGATTTGAGCAATGGGAAATCTACGTAGAGCCAGTCGAAACAGTCTCCCTTAATGTCTTTGTAAATCATCTGATAATCCACTTCACCATAGTAGGCACCATTCAGATTGATGTCGAAACTTCCGTCTTCATTTTCGTAGATATATTTGAGGTCGGAGGAATCGATAAGAATCTGTCCGCCCTTGTTGAGCAAAGCCTTGAGACGGTTGAAGAGGGTAGGGAGGTTTTCTATTTTCCCAGCAATGCCAGTGCCGTTCATCAGGAGGAGGATGGTATCAAAGCCTGTTTCCAGATGTTCATCGAAAAGATTGATGCATTCCGCATCCTTTACTCCTCTCAGTTCCATCGCTTCGCAGCTCAGAGGAGAAATATCAATGGCTTTTACCTCCAAGCCCTTCTCCTGCAAGGCGAGCGTATGGCAGCCGCTGCCGGCTCCGATATCCAGTACACGCCCTTTTGTGAGTTGCAAGGCCTTCTGCTCCAGCATCGGCATCTCCTCAACTTTTCTGAAGAGATGTTTCACCGGCATTTCGTCCTCTTCGAACATAGAAGAGAGCACACGTAATCTTCCTGCTCTTCCCGATTTCTGATAATCACGCATAGCGGCACCCATCGGGTCTTTGTCTTTTGATAATATCTTTGTATTCATTTATTTTGCAATTTTTGACTGCAAAATTAATGCTTTTTCATTGAATATGCAAGTTTTGAGGAGATATTCTGCTGCTTCTTAATATTTCTCCTACCTTTTGCTTTTCGCTTTCAAAACTGAATTGCTGATAGATGATAGTGGCATTCTGCAAATCTATGATATGGGGAGCCATCAGTCTGAGGGCTTTCATCTTGCTGTCACCAAAAGTGAATATATTCATCATGCTGACGGCTTGGGCACAAGAATAGTAACAGCCGAGGCTAGCCACTTCTATCAGGTCGAACTTGTTGTCATCAAAGCTTGCCTTCTTCACCTTATTATATAGTTTGGAGAAGGAAGCATCATCGAGACAATAGCCGTAATCCATTCTGCCATCTGGATCACATCTTCCATCGTAGAGGGGTGGAGTTGGGTGTGGCTGCTGTACATTCGACGTCTGGCTGTTGGGTTCTATGATTCTTGTATCGTATTGCACAACCTTTCCGTTTCTGTCGAAGAAGACCGTGATATACTTGGAATCTCCAAACAGATTATTATATTTGGCATATTCCCATTTGTCCCCAAACATGTCGAAACTGGTGAGCTTAGGCTCTCCCAAGATGGCAATCACTTCTTGTTTGGTCATTCCGCGCTCTACGTTTCTTTTTCCTTTAGCCGAAGCCGAGAGGCATACGGCAAACATCAATATGGTTGTGGCGATGAGCGCCATCCAATCATTCCTTTTCATAAGCTAAACTGTTTTTATAAGTTATTATTCTTAATTCCGCAACACTATAGTTTAATATTATTTATAAGTGCCTGAGCAACAAGTAACTACTCAGCACCCCTATAGAAAACTTCTCGTTAATAAAGCATAAACTTGATTTTGCTTATTTTCTTCATCATTACAAACTTTTTAATGATTGAGTCGATGAGGACGTAGGCTGTTTAAAACAGTTCATTTAACGAGTTCTTTTCCGATGATGCCTCCAACATGTCTCCTTTGTCTATTATCGCCTTTCAACAGATTATCTGCCAGGAGATGCGTTTTTGCATTCCCCGTAAGTCAAAAGTCTGCGTTAAGGGATGTAAATCGTGATTTTGCCATGTGGAGAAAAATGCTTATCTTTGCACCAAAAAATGGCAAGCGACTGTACTGACATAGATGTTGTTTTGCGCCAGATAAACCAGCGTCTGCGCAAACTTGAGAAGTCCGACTCCGAGAAGACTGAGGAGATCGGACGCCTCAACCGTGTCATTAACCAGAAGGACGTGGAGATACATAATCTAAAGACAGAACTTGCTTCCACAAAGGCAGAACTTGCCGTTGCTAAAGAGCGCATCAAGGAACTCGAGGGAGCTGATGACGATACATCAAGTACACCAGGAAAGCCCGAGAAAACAGCAGTAACAGCAGTATCCCTCCATCCCAAGAGTATCGCTTCCCGTGAGCTGCGCAGGACAAAGTCTCTTCGCAAGCCAAGCGGAAAGCCGAGCGGTGGACAGCCTGGCCACAAGGCACACACTGCAGACTATAGCAGAACCAGACGTAATTGTAAAGCACGACCCCGTCTATTGTAAATGCTGTGGTCGGCTCTTGATTGATATACCATGCCAGAAGATCCGTAAGACACAAATTGTTGATATCAAGGTGGTCGTAGAGACCTGCGAGGAACAGTATTACGAGAAGGTCTGTGAATGCGGTTGCGTAAACAACTGCGAAGCTCCCAACTGTCGTATCAAGTATGGTGACAACCTCCGTGCACTGGTGACATACCTTAATGTAGTGCAGTGTATTCCGTTCAAAGGATTGCAGAACTTATATCCGACCTGTCCGGCCAGAATATAAGTGAGGGTACAGTGCAGAACATACTCAAAGAGAATAGCGGCAAGGCAGACTGTGCATATGAGGAAATACGCAAGAGGCTGGAAACAGCGTCTGTCGTAGGAGCCGATGAAACTGGTGCTACGGTAGGAAAGCATCTGCATTGGAACTGGATATTCCAGAACGACCTGCTTACATACGTGTTCCAGTCAGAATCGCGAGGTCAGAAGGCCATAGATTCCAAGTTTCCAAAGGGACTTCCTATTCGACACTTGTGACTGACAGACATCAGAGCTACTTCAAGATGAATGTTAAGGACCATCAGGTCTGCCTGGCTCATCTTCTTAGGAATGCAAAGTATCTGAACGAACTGGATCCAAACCAGAACTGGTCACGGAGATTCATCCATCTGATAGAACACTCTATAAATCTCAGAAGAGAGGACAACATTACCTCTAGAAAGATAAAGGTACTGAAGACAAAGATGAAGAACCTCTTGGGTGAAAGCCTCACGCATTTAGATAACGAGTTTGAGAAATTCAAGAGGGGTATCCTTAAAGTCAAAGACTACCTATTTACCTTTCTCTCCAATCCAAGTGTGCCTTACGAGAACAATGCCAGTGAGCGGGGAGTTAGGAAAATCAAGATAAAGCAGAAAGTCAGCGGTTGCTTCCGAACAGACAGCGGTGCCGATGATTTTGCCAAGTTGCACTCCATTGCTGAAACTGCTATGAAGAACGGAAATTCTAAATTCAATGCAATTCTTGCTGTAGTACAACAGTAAGACGATTACTCATGCCCATAGGGGTGCTGAGTAGTTACGAAAAACGGTAACTACTCAGCACCCCTATAGAAAACTTCTCGTTAATAAAGCATAAACTTGATTTTGCTTATTTTCTTCATCATTACAAACTTTTTAATGATTGAGTCGATGAGGACGTAGGCTGTTTAAAACAGTTCATTTAACGAGTTCTTTTCCGATGATGCCTCCAACATGTCTCCTTTGTCTATTATCGCCTTTCAACAGATTATCTGCCAGGAGATGCGTTTTTGCATTCCCCGTAAGTCAAAAGTCTGCGTTAAGGGATGTAAATCGTGATTTTGCCATGTGGAGAAAAATGCTTATCTTTGCACCAAAAAATGGCAAGCGACTGTACTGACATAGATGTTGTTTTGCGCCAGATAAACCAGCGTCTGCGCAAACTTGAGAAGTCCGACTCCGAGAAGACTGAGGAGATCGGACGCCTCAACCGTGTCATTAACCAGAAGGACGTGGAGATACATAATCTAAAGACAGAACTTGCTTCCACAAAGGCAGAACTTGCCGTTGCTAAAGAGCGCATCAAGGAACTCGAGGGAGCTGATGACGATACATCAAGTACACCAGGAAAGCCCGAGAAAACAGCAGTAACAGCAGTATCCCTCCATCCCAAGAGTATCGCTTCCCGTGAGCTGCGCAGGACAAAGTCTCTTCGCAAGCCAAGCGGAAAGCCGAGCGGTGGACAGCCTGGCCACAAGGCACACACTGCAGACTATAGCAGAACCAGACGTAATTGTAAAGCACGACCCCGTCTATTGTAAATGCTGTGGTCGGCTCTTGATTGATATACCATGCCAGAAGATCCGTAAGACACAAATTGTTGATATCAAGGTGGTCGTAGAGACCTGCGAGGAACAGTATTACGAGAAGGTCTGTGAATGCGGTTGCGTAAACAACTGCGAAGCTCCCAACTGTCGTATCAAGTATGGTGACAACCTCCGTGCACTGGTGACATACCTTAATGTAGTGCAGTGTATTCCGTTCAAAGGATTGCAGAACTTATATCCGACCTGTCCGGCCAGAATATAAGTGAGGGTACAGTGCAGAACATACTCAAAGAGAATAGCGGCAAGGCAGACTGTGCATATGAGGAAATACGCAAGAGGCTGGAAACAGCGTCTGTCGTAGGAGCCGATGAAACTGGTGCTACGGTAGGAAAGCATCTGCATTGGAACTGGATATTCCAGAACGACCTGCTTACATACGTGTTCCAGTCAGAATCGCGAGGTCAGAAGGCCATAGATTCCAAGTTTCCAAAGGGACTTCCCTATTCGACACTTGTGACTGACAGACATCAGAGCTACTTCAAGATGAATGTTAAGGACCATCAGGTCTGCCTGGCTCATCTTCTTAGGAATGCAAAGTATCTGAACGAACTGGATCCAAACCAGAACTGGTCACGGAGATTCATCCATCTGATAGAACACTCTATAAATCTCAGAAGAGAGGACAACATTACCTCTAGAAAGATAAAGGTACTGAAGACAAAGATGAAGAACCTCTTGGGTGAAAGCCTCACGCATTTAGATAACGAGTTTGAGAAATTCAAGAGGGGTATCCTTAAAGTCAAAGACTACCTATTTACCTTTCTCTCCAATCCAAGTGTGCCTTACGAGAACAATGCCAGTGAGCGGGGAGTTAGGAAAATCAAGATAAAGCAGAAAGTCAGCGGTTGCTTCCGAACAGACAGCGGTGCCGATGATTTTGCCAAGTTGCACTCCATTGCTGAAACTGCTATGAAGAACGGAAATTCTAAATTCAATGCAATTCTTGCTGTAGTACAACAGTAAGACGATTACTCATGCCCATAGGGGTGCTGAGTAGTTACAGCAACAAAAAGCTACCCAGGATTTTGCCATGTCAGAATTTTCACTTACCTTAGTGTTGCGAAAAAGAAAGCAAAACTCTAATATGACATGGCAAAGATACAAATAAAATCTGAGAAACTCACTCCTTTGGGGAATTTTTTCGATTATGGAGCAATTTGATGCTCTTTTAGCTCAAACCATAGATTCCACCTTGGGATTGAGATGCACTATGTTTGGTTATCAATATAGCGAGATTCTACGCTCTCTGATGTGCGTATATCTTTGTGGTGGCTCATGTATTGAGGATGTTACAACTCACCTGATGAAACATTTGTCTCTTCATCCAACTCTTCGCACTTGCAGCGCAGACACCATATTACGTGCTATCGAAGAACTGACTTTTAAGAGCATCACCTATAAGTCTGCTTCTGGCAAATCCTATGATTTCAATACTGCAGACAAGATGAACTGCTTACTGGTCAATGCCCTGCTTGCTACTGGTCAATTGAAATCCGGTCAAGAGTATGATTTTGACTTTGACCATCAGTTCATTGAAACAGAGAAGTATGATGCAAAACCAACCTACAAGAAGTTCTTGGGCTATAGTCCAGGCGTAGCTGTCATTAACGACATGATTGTTGGTATTGAAAATAGAGACGGCAACACAAACGTACGCTTCAACCAAAAAGAAACTTTGGAAAGAATCTTCAAGCGATTGGAGGCTTCGGAAATATATATTTCTCGTGCCCGCATGGATTGCGGCTCATGTTCGGAGGAAATCGTAGATATGGTAGAGGCTCATTGCAGGCATTTTATATTCGTGCCAACAGATGCTCTTCTTTCTACGATTCCATGTTTGCCTTAACTGGATGGAAAACTGTTGAAATCAACGGTATTGAGTTTGAGTTGAATTCTATCCTTGTTGAGAAATGGAAAGGAAAACCGTATCGTCTTGTCATACAGAGACAAAGGCGAATAGATGGATACCTTGACATTTGGGAAGGCGAATATACCTACAGATGTATACTGACTAACGATTACAAGTCGAGTGCAAGAGACATCGTGGAATTCTACAATCTTCGTGGTGGCAAGGAACGCATCTTCGATGACATGAACAATGACTTTGGCTGGAATCGATTGCCAAAATCGTTCATGGCACAGAATACTGTATTCCTGCTTATGACAGCTCTCATCAGAAACTTCTACAAAGCTATTATGCAGAGATTGAAAACCCATGAATTTGGATTGCGTGCCACCAGCAGAATCAAGACCTTTGTGTTCAAGTTCATCTCTGTTCCTGCGAAATGGATTAAGACATCACGTAGGCATGTATTGAACATTTACTCAGACAACAATGCTTATACCAACCTGTTCAAGACAGACTTTGGTTAAAGACCATGCTTTTCTGGTTAAACCAGCGTATTACCTCAAGTCGCTTTATGGGGTAAGGGGATTTTGTGTCTGCGACATTTCTGTTGTGCAAGAAATATGTACAATAAAATGAATTTTGTCGCTTTGCAAGCAAAATCCCACTAAACCCTATAGGTTGCGGATTTGAGGATTATATTGTTTTATGGTTGCAAAAGTACAGCTTTCTTTTGAAATAAAAAGAGAAGGATTCCCTAAAGTAGAAGGGAAAATCCCTATTTCCGATTTTGGTTATTTGTTTCACTTTTCGGGAATGGCTGTGATTATAAAAAGAGATTATTGTTTACTGCTAAAGCCTAATATGACTGAATAAACGCACCGAGACGACTGGGTAAGTAACGAAAGGCGTTTAATCAGATTCAATGAACTAATATATTAAGTATACGAAGCCTGTTTCTAGAAGATTCCGACTGCAGTCAGCAGCTCTGCTGAGCCTAGTGGCAACCCTCTTTAGTTGTACGACTATACACCAACTTTTAGGTCGAACCATGAAGCGAATAAGTTTACGGTAAGACATCCGCAGCAAAAATTTGTGGCAGACCCAACAATGACTCGAAGTAATACAAAGAAGAAAAAATAAAATGAAAAAGTCCGTAGGAAAGCAAATTCCCACGGACTTTTTATATAATATTTGTAATGATAATCTTATGCCTTGAAGCTCTCCAAGTCTTCTGCCTTGAAGTTCTGGATGTATGCTGAATGACCGAGAACTTCCTCCTCTGCCATGCGAACATAAACATTGGCACTCTTCTGGAACATCTCTGGTGCCTTGGTAGCATCGTCGAGGATGAGAAGAGACATTACGATGTCGCCAGTCATGTTGTAGAGACGGCGAGCCAGGAAGTCGTGAACTGCCTGATCGTTTGCTTCCTTCACCTTGTTGATGGCTGCCTCGTAAAGTTCTACGAGTTTAGCTACACGCTCCTTCAATGGCTTCAAGTCATCTGATACCTCATTCTCCAACATCTCCTTGATGATGCTGAGATAAGTACCGTTGGTGATGTAGCGGATGGCTGCAACTACCTGAAGCTGGGTGGTTCCCTCGTAAATAGAGAAGATGCGGGCATCACGGAACAGGCGCTGGCACTTGTACTCCATGATGAAACCAGAACCACCGTGGATGCTGATTGCATCGTATGCATTCTGGTTAGCATACTCAGAGTTCATACCCTTAGCCAATGGTGTGAATGCATCTGCCAAGCGGGTGTATTTCTTCATCTCCTGACGCTCCTCTGGAGTGAGCTTAGTGTCGCGGGCGATGTCTTCCAAAGCCTTGTAGATATCTACGTAGCGAGCGCAGCAGTAGAGGAGTGAACGGCCTGCATCCAACTTAGCCTTCATTCTTGAAAGCATGTCGTAAACGGCTGGGAAGTTGATGATCTTCTCACCAAACTGAGCACGCTCCTTGGCATAGGCCAAACCCTCGTTGTAAGCCTCCTGCTCAACACCTACACTCTGAGCTGCAATACCCAGACGGGCACCATTCATCAGAGCCATCACGTACTTAATCAATCCGAGACGGGTGTTACCGCAAAGCTCAGCCTTGGCATTCTTGTAAACCAACTCGCAGGTAGGAGAACCGTGAATACCCAACTTGTGCTCGATGTGACGAACAGTTACGCCACCATCACGCTTGTCGTAGATGAACATAGAAAGACCACGACCGTCCTTGGTGCCTTCCTCTGAACGGGCCAGAACCAGGTGGATGTCTGAGTCACCATTGGTGATGAAACGCTTCACACCGTTCAGACGCCATGTGCCGTCCTCATCCTGTGTAGCCTTCAGCATTACGCGCTGCAAGTCAGAACCTGCATCAGGCTCAGTCAAGTCCATACTCATGGTCTCGCCAGCGCAGATGCGAGGGATGTACTTCTGGCGCTGCTCCTCAGAACCGAACTCATAGAGTGTATCGATACAGCTCTGGAGAGACCAGATGTTCTGGAAACCGGCATCGGCAGCAGCAATGATTTCAGAAGCCATAGAGAAGATGGCGTTAGGCAGGTTCAAGCCGCCGTAACGGCGAGGCATGGACAAGCCCCAGAGGCCAGCCTTGCGGGTAGCATCGAGGTTCTCGAATGTCTTGCTGGCATAGATCATGCGGCCATTCTCCAAGTGTGGACCTTCGAGGTCAACATCCTCAGAGTTTGGTTCGATGATGTTAGCAGCTACATCGCCGGTAATATCCAGCAATCGCTTGTAGTTCTCGATGGCATCCTCGTAGTTGACAGGAGCATCTTCAAACTGGTCTTTTTCTACATAATTTCTTTCCTTCAAGTCCACAACACGCTTCATAAGCGGATGATTCAAGTGGAACTCTATCTCAGGATGGTCTGTATAATAATTAGCCATTTTGCTTTTCTTATTTAAATAATGTGTAATGCAGATTACTTAGAATTCTGCTTGTAGTACTTGATGAGCTTAGGAACCACATCCTCAACATTGCCGTTGATAACGTAATCGGCAATCTTGTTGATTGGAGCATCAGGATCGTTGTTTACAGAGATGATGATGCCTGAATCCTGCATACCGGCGATGTGCTGAATCTGACCAGAGATTCCGCAAGCGATATATACCTTAGGATGAACGGTAACACCAGTCTGACCAATCTGACGGTCGTGATCTACCCAACCTGCATCTACTGCAGCCCTGGAAGCACCTACCTCACCATGGAGGAGATGAGCCAATTCAAAGAGTTGGTCGAAGCCTTCCTTGCTTCCTACGCCATAACCGCCGGCTACGACGATGGCAGAACCCTTCAGGTTGTGCTTGGCAGCCTCTACGTGGTGGTCGAGTACCTTTACTACGAAGTCCTCAGCAGGAACATACTTGCTTACCTCAGGGTAAACTACTTCCTTCTTGCACTCACCCTCGTAGATGCTCTTCTGCATCACGCCAGAGCGGACTGTAGCCATCTGTGGACGGTGGTCTGGGTTTACGATAGTAGCCACGATGTTACCACCGAAGGCAGGACGAATCTGATAGAGCAGACCCTCATAGTGCTTGCCGCTCTTCTTGTCGTCGTAATCACCGATTTCAAGTTCTGTACAGTCGGCGGTAAGACCACTGGTCAATGAAGAAGAAACACGAGGACCGAGGTCGCGACCGATAACGGTAGCACCCATCAATGCAATCTGAGGCTTCTCCTCCTTGAAGAGGTTGACGAGAATGTCTGTATGAGGAGCTGAAGTGTATGGGAACAATCCCTCAGCATCGAAAACAAATAATTTATCTACACCATAAGGGAGAATCTGATTCTCTACCTGACCCTTGATGCCGGTACCAGCCACGATGGCATGGAGCTCCACGCCCTGCTGGTTAGCGAGCTTACGCCCCTTGGTGAGCAATTCCTGAGATACTTCGGCAACGGTTGTGCCTTCTACCTCGCAATATACAAATACGTTGTTCATTGTCTTTTCAAAATTATCCGATAATACTTTCGTTCAACAATTCCTTCATCAGTCCGTCGATGTCTTCATCGCTGCTGGTCAAGGTCTTGCTTTCCTTAGCCTGGAACACGATGTTCTTCACGGCCTTCACCTTGGTAGGTGAACCGCTCAAACCGCACTGTGCAGGGTCGCCGTCAACATCGGCAACACTCCACTGGTTCAGAGTGAGGTAAGGGCGCTCTTCATAGAGGTTGGCCCAAGGCTCATCACCCTTGCGCTCCATAGGGCAGGTAGCGTATTTATATTTCATTACGAGCTTCACGTTGCATGGGCGACATGGAGCAGCACTTCCGTTTACGGTGATAACCAATGGCAATGGAGCCTCAACAGTCTCCACACCACCATCAATGAGGCGGCGTATAGTAGCCTTGCCATCCTCTACCTTGAGGATTTCCTCTGCGTAGGTTACCTGGTTCAATCCCAACTTCTGAGCCACCTGCGGACCTACCTGAGCTGTATCACCATCGATAGCCTGGCGACCACCGATCACGATGTCAACGTCACCAATCTTCTGGATACCAGTAGCAAGGGCATAGGAAGTAGCCAATGTGTCAGCACCGGCAAAGAGACGGTCGGTAAGCAACCAACCCGTATCAGCACCACGATAAAGACCCTGGCGGATGATTTCGCCAGCACGTGGAGGACCCATAGTCAAAATACCAACTGTAGAACCTGGATTCTGCTCTTTCAATCGGAGAGCCTGCTCCAATGCGTTCAAATCTTCAGGATTGAAGATTGCAGGAAGGGCAGCGCGATTTACTGTGCCTTCGGCGGTCATCGCATCCTTACCCACATTTCTTGTGTCAGGTACTTGCTTGGCAAGTACTACGATTTTTAAACTCATATTTTTAAAAATGGTTATTGTTATAATTTCCTAAGTTTGTTAGTGCTCAGTACTCAAGTTGTACGTCGTCTAGTGCGATTGTCAGACTTGCTATCGTCTAATAAGTTACTGTCCAATGTTCAATTTGGGACAAAACACAGGGGCAAAAGTAACACTTTTTTATGGCTTACGCAAATATTTTATTAAAAAAATGCCCATTTAGTCTTGCTTTGTGCGCAAAACGCAAGAAATGTGCATGTTTTTTAGAACGTCCGTACTTAACTTTTCCGGCTTATTCAAAGCTCTTGAGTCGAGCGATATATTTGCCCAAAATGTCGAATTCTATATTTACTACCGTTCCCACTTCGATGTCGCAGAAGTTGGTATTCTCTCTGGTATAAGGAATGATAGCAACGGTAAATGTGTTGTCTGTAGGATCACAGACGGTGAGCGAAACGCCGTTAACGGTAACGCTGCCCTTGTCCACCGTGAAATAGCCTTTTCTTGCCATTTCCTTATTGAGCTCATATTCGAAAGTAAAATAAGTAGAGCCATCAGCGTCTTTCATAGCGATACATTTGGCAGTCTCGTCCACATGTCCCTGTACGATATGACCATCCAGACGGCCGTTCATCACCATAGAACGCTCTACGTTCACCTTGTCGCCTACCTTGAGCAGACCCAGATTACTGCGGTCCAGGGTTTCCTTCATGGCGGTAACGGTATAGGTACCGTCCTTGATTTCCACCACAGTAAGGCAGACGCCGTTATGCGCCACGCTCTGGTCGATGCCGAGTTCATCAACAAAAGAGCATCTCAATGTGAAGTCGATGTTCTCCTTATCATGCTTGATAGCTACGACGGTAGCCATTTCTTCTACGATTCCACTAAACATATATTCTATTTTTATTTGGTTTCATTATTATTTAGAATGCAAAGATATTGCATTAGCTAGAAACAGCCAAATTATTTAAGTTCTTTTGATAAAATAAGCAAGATATATTTGTTTAATTGCCATATTTTTTATATTTTTGCACATCATAATATATGCACATGATAAATGTGATATACATGTCTTTTCAAAACTCCACCGAATATGAAGAATAATGAAGACTATATAATTAAGGTATAGGAGCAGCAAAATTAGATAACACAGTTTAGGTAACAATAAAAACATTTGAAGACAATGGAAATCAAGGAAGGATATATGCCCTTCATGGGCTATCAAACATATTATCGTATCGTAGGTAAAACAGAGGAGGGCAAGAGCCCTATCATCCTCTTGCATGGTGGACCAGGCAGTACCCACAACTATTTCGAGCTATTGGATAGGGTAGCGGAATCAGGTAGAGCTGTCATCATGTACGACCAGTTGGGCTGTGGCAACTCATTTGTGGAGGGACATCCCGAACTCTGGACTCCTGAGACTTGGCTCAACGAACTCTGTGTGCTCATCGACTATCTCCACATCGACCATTTTCATCTCTTGGGACAGTCGTGGGGTGGCATGCTCGCCATCATCTATCTGATAGAGAAGCAAGCAAAGGGCGTGAAGTCAGCCATCCTCAGCAGCACTCTTTCGAGCAGCAAGCTTTGGGCAAGTGAGCAACATCGCATGATTAAGTTTATGTCGGAGGAAGACCAGCGTGCCATCGCTGAGGCTGAGGCGAAGGATGACTTTTCGAGCGAGGCGTATGCCAAGGCGAATGAACACTTCATGCTCCTGCATTGTGCCGGTGAGGTGACGGAGGATAGTCCAGAGTGTCTTCGCCGGAAGAAGCGTGCTGGTGCTGAGGCTTATCTCCATGGTTGGGGACCAAATGAATACACTCCTACTGGTACGCTCCGTGATTATGATTACACCGACAGTCTGGGCGAAATCCAAGTGCCTTGCTTGGTGATGAGTGGCACCAACGACCTCTGTACTCCATTGGTAGCAAAGACACTTTATGATGGTATCCAAGATTCCAAGTGGCATCTCTTCGTAGGAGCCCGACACATGCCATTTGCCGAGCAAAACGATGAATATTGCAAGGTGTTGGAAGAATGGATGGAGGAGAAAGAGGGAAAGTGATTTGGCACTTTCCCCTTTTATTTCATGATTCCATTGTCAGTATCAGAGAGGTTGATTCTCTTTTTGTCCAATTGATTGGATAAAATAAGCATAAAACCGTCCAATTGATTGAATGAAATCAATGGAAAAAGTGCTGATAGTGGTGCCAAAAGTGCTTTAAAAAACGACTTTTGGCACCACTATCGGCACTTTTATAGAGAAACTATTGTTTCTTGAGAGTTAAGTTGGGTTCAATTCCATTGATACCAAGTCCTAAAATATCGGTTACTTCTCTACATCCACAATCACAATGCTGGTTAGTTGAACAATCATTGCAGAAGGTAGGTTGATAAGAGCGGGATGTAAATTTGTTCCAATAATCTGTATCCTTAATCCAAGGTTCTTCGCATACATTTCCTACGATGTGAGGAGAATGATTGCAGGTTCTTATTTGTCCTGCTGGATCAATAACGAAGAATCCTTTTGCCGCAGCGCATAGATACCCTACATGTATTCTTTTGTATGAATTAGCAGAAGCTATGATGCACTTTGGTATTTCTGTACCCACATTTCCATAGCGATTAGCTAGTGTTAGTACTTCTTCTGCAGTATCAAGCATTCCATTGATTTGCTCCATCGAGAGACTTAGCTCATTCATGTATTGTAAACCACGCCCACCAGGCAGAAAACGGTTGAGAAGAATATCGGATGCACCATTGATGATGGCAAGCGATATGGTCTCGAACAATTCATAATAGTTCTTTCTCGTAACAGTAATGTTTGCTGTGCATTCTAAGCCGATTTCTTTAGCTTTCGAAAAGCATTCTAACACGTAGTCTGCATTATCAACTCCAGTATGCTCTTCAAATGATAGGTAGCCAGGAAGGCTCATGCTAAGATGAACATTCATTTCCTTGAAGAATTTGAGATGTTCTTCATTCATGAATCTTCCATTGGAGATGAGTATGATGGGATAATTCATCTTCCTTTGATTGCCAATCATTCGGATGTGTCCAATGATTTCATGAAGATCATCTCTTAGCAATGCTTCTCCGCCAGACAAAGAGAAAGTCTTTACTCCATAGTCGTATAGTTTTTCTATTACCCATTTCCATTGAGTGGTGGATAGTTCCTTTCCTAATGGATATGAAGAGTTAGGCGCATACCAAGGGCATGAGCAAAACAAGCAATGGTGATTGCATTTATATGTCAATTCCAAAGCAACAGATTTTGGAAGAATGGGTATGCTATTCTTCATTGCTATCATTTTCTTTTATTCCTATTCCTGTCATTCTCTTGATAGTATCTTGCTCATCCATGATGCTATGGTAGCGATCATAACAGTCTTTAAAGTAGGCATCCCCTTTCAAAAAAGCCAATACGGCTTGGTAGTCATCAAATGACTCTATGTCGGTTATAGCTTGATGATAGTCTTTATCGCTTTTTGCCTTGAAACAGAACAAATGATATGTTCCTTCTTCGTAGATGTCATCCTCGGAGGTTAACGGTAAATCGAAAAACTCTGCTTCTTCCTTCGCTTCTAGGGCGCATGAACCACATATTACTTCAAGAGACGCATCATATCCCAAATCTTTTATCTCTTTGATGATGGAGTTGAACATTTCTTCATCACTGTGGAAAGCTTGATAGGTCAATGGACGATGGCAATGTTGGCATATTGTGGAAAAACTATCTATCATCGAAGGTGCATAGCACATGGCTCCTATGTGATTTGCAAGATACGTTGGCAGTTCTTGAGCAGCCAATTCCTTTAGCTGCTCAATAAGTTCTTCTCTATTTAATGAATGTTTCATATTTCCTTTCTATTTAAATTGCGTAATTCTAGTGCGTTGGTTGCATGATGATGCATAGCATCTTTTCCTGATGCTTTTGCATATCTTCAGCATTCCACTCGTATCCAAATTCACGCTTGATACTATTTTTAATGCCTTCATCATAATTGTCTTGACACATCTGTAGCATGATTCTAAATTTCAAGGAAGCCACGCTTACTTGATTTGATTTGGAATCAAGATAACGATTCTTCTTATCTATAGGATTCCAGTTGGAGCCAGAACTATTGGCATCGGAACCAATCATGGCAAAATTGCCAAAGCAGTTTATCTCTTCTGATGTGATAGGCTTATCTTCGCCAGCTTTTGCCTGAGGATAGTAATGCTCAAGGCTTTTGCGAGTTCGAGAGAAATAGAAATTGTCAAATGTATCAAGGCCAAAGTCGCTGCATCCCAAGGCGGTAAAGAATTCAATTCTAGCTTTTGAACCTTTCTTGGCTCTGTTTCCTCGCAATTCTTCTGCGTATTTCTTCCACAATCTATAGTCGGTATAGTTGAATACAAAGAGAGGTATATTGCTTGAACCTTTGGGATAGACATCATCGAAGGGATGATCCACATTTTCCAATTCAACACTCTGTTTGCCATTTCGAATGATGGTTTCATCGAAACTATTTGGCTTTGGCTGGTTTCTTTCATTCAGTTTGTTTGCATCCAAATATACATCGAAGAAGTACTTGTCTGCTAAATTTCTCACGAACTTCAAATAGTTATCTTCATTCCAGTCCTGGAATAGGTGCAACAAGCAGTAGAAGAGATAGTTCTTGCGTTGCTTGGCTGTAAATGCCACCTCAAACATAGATAAAAGATGAACCAACTCTCTTTGTTTAGACTTGTCATTGTCAATCAAATCTGCCATGTAGGCAGACTTGCCCTTCTTGCAGTAATATTGTAGTTTCCAAGGATTCTCAATGGCTTTATCTTCACCATTTATGTGGTGCACCATGTAGTTGTCGAGATAATATTTTGCCAATAGCAGGTTATAGGCAAACTGCTTGACAAATTCTGGAGTGAGCTTGACTTTGTCAAACTCATTGATAAGTTCCTTGTCATCGAGTGTGAAGTCTGATGGATTAAAATCTTTCTCTTGCATTCTTGTAATTTTGAGAACAATCAACAGAAAATTTGGAAAATCAATGATTGGTTGGAACGAATCGTTATAGTCAATTTCGCTCACCTCCTTTTCCTTTTTTACAGGAATATCGAGTAGTTTTTCTATTGTCTTCATCCCAAAGGAGTTGTCTAATTGTTGTGGTGCAATAGGAAAATCGTCAAATCTCCAACTTGAAGTTGCTCATATCTTTACCGAATATCTCAGTCATGTTAGGTAACTTTTGTTGGATATAGAAACTCATATCGCTACAAGCCTCCCAAATTTTGCAGAACTTTTCCATCGCTTTATTGTCATTCTTCAGTTGATCACTCAATTTGGCTTTTACAATTTCATGCTTTTCAAGTTGCTCGCCACGAGAGTTCATTACTTCAAAATAATGATTCAACTCAACATCCTTAGGCACACGATAATGTATGATATGCACATGGTTCAAAAAATACTCCTTGAATTTGTCCATATCAACTTGATTTTCACCTACTATTTCCTTTAGTGCTTCTTTGGCAAAGTTATAGCCATTCTTTATGCCAAGGTCATATTCCTCCCCAAAATCAGAATCTTTTACTTCCTTATTTTTCTCAAACTTAGACATGACTTCTATGGTTTGAGTAGAAGCTTTGCGTGAGGAATATGCAAGTTTGTTGGTAACCTTCTCGCCCATAGCAGTGAGGATAATGTATATTGTAGTAAGACGTTGTTGTCCGTCTATAACCTCGAATACATTCTCGTCACGTTTAAAGGTTACAAGTGTTCCGATATAGTATATAGGCTTGTCTATGACCATGGAGTCATAGATATCCTTTATTAATGCAGAAATCTCATCTCGTTCCCAGGCGTAATTACGCTGATAGATGGGAATTTTGTAGTAGGTAACTGTTCCACTATTGACATAATAGATGTCTTTTACAGAACATTCTTTCAGAATATGTGATAAATCTTTCATGCTTGTCATTATTTATAAAATCCATTTTCCTTGAAGAAATAGAGGTAATTGCAAGAAATTTCATTCTCATCTTTGGCATCTATATTTTTGCTAGTACTGCTGCTTTCAAGTACTCTACCGTCATATATGTCTCCGATTGATAGAGAACATAATTTGTCGGCAAGGGCACTGAGAAGGGATGTTGGGGAATCTTGTCGAGCAATTAATTGGTACATGTTAAAGCCATTGATGATACCAAATTTGTTGCTTTCGCCCATAATGTAATTCTGCGCAGACAACCAGCCCAAATTTCTATACTGTGCTCTCAGAGAGTAAGCCCAAATGAAGGCATAGACTACGAATTGCTCAAATTGTGCCAAATCTTCCTTGGATGGGTAAGTTTCAGGGCAGAACCGATCTACGTAAAGCAAGACTGATGTGTCAAACAGCAAACGTGCTATGCCATTCCCCGTTCCTCGCTTGAAATATTTATCGAGAGTCTTTACAATCTCATTGTCGTTGATGTAAAAACCTTCGTACTTACTATTGTCTTGAATATCTTTCAAGATGTTATAGTAATGTTTGGTATATTCGAAAAAAGGCTTACCTGCAATGATTGGTGTATTCAATTGGAAAGCGTTGATGTTACGTATGCCTGATACAAATGGCATTGCAGATGAATTTACCATGTCGGCATAGCAATATGCTGCCTTGAAGAACTGGGCATAAGGAGTTTTGGCATAACGAGTAATGCCCTTGAACATTTGAATGTTATGTTCATTGAGTACATTAGCTTTGTTACCATTTACCCATTCCTTGATGCGATAGAGATAGTTGCCAAAAAGATTAGCCAAGTTGCTTTGGGAGACTTGTTCCCATCCTTTGACAATTTTTTCTGTTTCTTCTTCGCTTACACCTGCCATCTCTCGTAGATGATATGCCTTCAACAAGTCGTGAGGATAGAGAGCCTTGCCACGAGCATTTTGAGAATCGAAGAATTGGAAAGCTTCTGATATATCTTTTGTAATTACAACAATCAGTTCGCAATTATTTTCAATATACCCTTTCAATCTTTCTTTTTCCTTCTCGTGCTCATCATTTTTATCTTCAGACTTCTTACCTATGCGGCGACACAAAGCCTGATAATTGTTTGGAATATTACGACAGTTATGCTCATTGTTGTAAACTGACTGCTGTAAGAAACTGATATTCTTTTCGCCTAATGCAGTTAATAACAGAGAGAATGTGATGGTACGTTGCTGCCCATCTACAATGTCATAACGGTCTCCTTTTTGCTGGTGCAAGATGAGAGTGCCTACTCTATACTTTTCTTTGTTGCTATTCATCGCTTCGATGATGTCATCAAGCAATTGGATGGCATTGCGTGCTGTCCATTTATATGGTCGCTGATAGATAGGGATGTTGAGGCTAACATCTTCTATGGGCTTATCACCATTCGTTATCTTCTGGCGAAGAAGTAAATCACCGATGGTTGTTATTGATAATGTTAAGTTGCTCATTGTATATTATATTTTTTGTGACATAGTTACCAACATGGTTACCGACATAGTTACTATTGCTCTGTTACTAGCTCTGTTACTAGCTCTGTTACTAGCTCTGTTACTAGCTCTGTTACTAGCTCTGTTACTAGCTCTGTTACCAGCTCTGTTACTAGCTCTGTTACCAGCTCTGTTACTAGCTCTGTTACTAGCTCTGTTACTGTTTATACAGTCTCCAAGAACAAAAGTCCCTTTTTGGTTGTTCTGTATTGCTGTTTAGGGCTTGTCGGCTTGTCAGGAACCGTAAGTTCCAGATAATCATGTTGGAGCAGTGGCTCGATGAATGCTTTGAAGTTCTTGAATTGGTAAGTAACACCTAGTAGTTCAAATATTTCTTTTCTAAATTTTGCTTCTTTGCAGAATCTAAGAATGGATACAACTTTGTCTGTGGCATCGATATATGTATCATCTTCTGCTCTGTCACTAACTCTGTCACTATCCAGCCAAAAAGTGACAGTGCTGGTGCAAATATCACTCTCAAAAGTCACGTCATTGCCAGTGATTTCTTTCCACTCGTTCATCATATCGAAACCATAGCCGATAGTCTCTGATAGATTTACCAGTCTGAATATCTTGGCGATAATCGGGTTGCGAGGATTGGAATAGAGATGGTTGCCCAGTTGGGATATAGGCACAGGATAGCCACCTGCATTGAAGAACTCGACTCTGTCGGTGTAGATATGGATGCAGGAGTGAATGGTGCTGAAAGGGTCGAAGTGGGAGAGCATATTGACTAATGCTTCTCGCAAAATCTTAAACTGCGAGCGATCTTCCACATTGAATCCCTCGTCGTTCATCATGAATGGAGTATCCACGATGAGGCGCAGTCTCCTAATCATAATCTGAAAATACTCCCAAAGGTTCTCTTGCTCGGGAATGCGGTAGGTATAGCGGGTTCGGGCTTCTCTTACACTTCTACCTGGAATCTCCACCAAGTCCATCCAAAACGTAGGAACATAACGGCGAACCCATTCTTCTTTGCCAAAGCACATCAAACCACCATAATTCAGATGTCCCTCATTGTCGGCAATTCCGATGCGCTTGCAGAAGTCGGCGATGTCATTGCCTATCAGATTAGGACGAGGACTATAGAGCTTGAAGTAGTTGCGATAGTCACGAATGGTATCCTCATTGAGCATGGAGAGGTCTGAGTCTAAGAGTATTTGCTCAGACTTGATGCCGAATGATTGGTTATGAAACATGGCGGTTATCTCACCATTGGTTGCTCGCTGGTCTCCACTGCCAAATCGGATGAATGTATTCTGTGGATTGTTATAGTAGATAGGCTTGTGGGGTGATGAGGCGATATGAAATGCCAAAACCTTATGTCCATCTATATGATAGAGCATGCTCTTGGCATCGACTGGCTCATTGAACTTTTGGGAACGCAAGGTGCCCAAGAAGTCTTGTTCCAACTTCTCTGCATTGTCAACTCCTGATATTTCAAACTTCTTGCCATTCTGCTTTACTCCAAGCACTATCCATCCGCCGGAAGTGTTGGCGAATGCACTTACGGTTTCCCATATATTCTTAGGGAGTTCGCTCTTGGCCTCCTTAGCCTCGAAGTCCTCCCATTCGATGTCGTTGATTCTGTCTATCAGCTCTTCCTTTGTCATAATAATGGTGATTAAATTGAAATATAGAATTTCTTCCTCCCTTCACTTCAAGAAATAGATAGGAGCATGCTGGGTGCCTTCCTTCTCCATGATGCCTTTCTCGCAGAAATGGTTGAGCCACTTCTGTGCCATGTAAGGAGTCAAGCCAAAGAGGATGCGCAGGATGCGAGTGGTGATATAGCGGTTCTCTTGGAGATACTCCTTGATTTTCGCCAATAGCTTTTCCTCAGAGTATTTTGTGGATTGGTTGGAATAACGAGAGCGTACAAAATGGACGTTGCGCTGTACTTCCTCCATTAGCTTACCTTCTGGTCGGAAGTTGATGCCGGTGATGCGTACTTCCTTGCCCGTAATCTTCTTGTCTGGATTCTCCTCTGGCATCTCTAGGCTAGCCGACATGGAGAAGTAGCCTATCTCTGGGATGTAAAAGCGGCGTCCCAGTGAGAATTCTTCCACCATAAGGTCGTGAAGCTCTGCCAACACCGCAGCCACATCTCCCTTGGTGAGTGAGCAGCGGCTCTGGATTTTCTCTTGCAGTTGCTTCTCGGTCATAGGTTCATGCTGCACGATACGAATGTATTGGCGCTTTTCTCCTGTGCCCTGGGCATTGTTGAGCATGTAAATGTCGTATTTCAGTTCCATATTTCTTGTTGTTTGATGGTTCGTTGTTTTCTATATTCTTTGTCTTCTATGAAAGATGATGCAAATATATATAATAATGTGATAACTTGTATCTTTTGGTGTAAACTATTAGGTTTATTTAAACATTGGTATATGTCATATGATTATACGGCATTTGTCATCCGACCGTATGATAAGTGTCGTATAATCACATGACAAATGTCACGCAATCGATATAATAGCTTTCTTGCATCGTTATAATTGCTTCCTTGCATCATATGAGTCACAACAAAATCTTTTATTGATTGAATATCAACGAATTAAGTATTTAAAAGAATGTAACTGCTAACGATTTAGAAACGAGCTATATTCTTTTTCTTTCACAACCTTGCAATATCCAAAGAACGCCTAAATTTGCGACAAAGATACGATATTTTTCTTAATATCCCATAATTTACAAGAAGAGAAATATGGAAATTAGGACTTTTTTACATGAAATCTCAAACTTGTGAACATAACCCCATCGCTAAATGAATAGCAAGTATTCCTGCTGAGTTTATCAAATCAGGGCCATTGTTGTTGATGACGACTCTACCATCAGCCCATATATACCTTTCCGACACAAGCATATAGTGTTTTCATTTGTACCCCGAGTGTGTACAGTTTCAAACCATGATTTACATTCTTATATAAGAAAGAGAAGCCGTGACCATTTGTGTATTTTTGCCAAACTAACTCCAGTACATACAACAGATGTAAAAGATTTCTGCAAAATCGACCGAAATCATAAGAAAAAAACACCAAACCAGCAAATTTCTTAAAGATTATATCCGTTTATTAAGATTATTTTTGTATGTTTGCAGCATTAGTTTGGTGGTAAAGCCTATTGGCCTGCCACGTGACAATAGGACTTTATGGAGCCAGCCTATATCACAATTCTTCTCCGTAGTAACAGTCCGTTCTCTCTCTCACTGGTCTCTCCCTGCGCGGCAGAGGCATACGTTTTTATATTTTTCAAACACTCCAAATTGACAGCGCATGAGAAAGTTTACTTCTTTGTTACTGTTAGGCTTCGCTCTCGGCAGTTTCGCGCAAACGCCCGGAGGAGTCAGCGGAAGCGAACTGTGGTTCAAGACTGCGCCATTGAACTCAGACCTGCAAGGTTATTACCGTTGGCAGGATTTCTCTGGGGATTCCATACGGCTGATGCTATTGGACAGCCGTGGCGTCAAGTCTGAACTTACTCTTCCGAACAGTTCAGTCCATTACTTCAACTTCAATCCGAGTCTCTGGCTCGCAGACGGATTTCGTAGTCTGAGTGCCAAACTCAAGCACGGCGACCTCTCACAGGCTACCGTCATCGGTGTCTTTGCACCGGAACTGGCAACCATCGGCAAGGATATGGTTGTCTATGCTCTTGACGGCCGCAAGGGCGACGGAGCCATTCTGAGCAAGGACAAAGCCGTAAGGGGTAGAGGTGTTGAACCACTGGACTATGGTTCAGCATCGGGTGAAGACCTGCTTTATCAATCAAGTGATTCTTTGTCCGAGAACGGTTTTAAGGAAAGCGCTCTGCGCGTTGTGTCCTACTTCAAGGCAAGCAATCCTTCAACAGCATTGTGGGGAGACAACTCCAACACCACATTATTCATCGGAACACCTTCCACCTCTGGCAGCTTCGGTACGGATTTCCCGACCTCGCTCTTCGGTAATGCTTCCATCCGGGGATATGCCCCTGAGCTTATTGTTTTCAGCAGGATGCTTACACCCGATGAGCGCAGAAAAGTGGAGAGCTATCTGGCGGTAAAGTACGGCATCACCCTCAAAGGCTCGTATCTTGACAGCGACGGAAACCTGACTTGGGATATGGCGGAGAACCAAGCCTACCACCATAGGGTCACAGCTGTTGGAACCGACATGGCAGGAAGTCTCTCCCAGCCGCTTTCCGCAACATCATATGAGGAAAGTCCGGTGTATGCGGCCTTGAAGGAGAACGGAACTTATCATGACGCAAATCCATACAACCCTTCATCCGCTTCCCGTCTGCTTGTCATGGGACGTGAAAACGGCAATCCGATGCCGGACAGAGGCTTTACTTTCTGGGGCGACGATGATGTGGCACTTGCAACATATACCTCACCTACAGATTCCCTGTGGCATGTCATGAAACGTACATGGATGGTCAAGACCAACGTGCCGTCAAAGCCCGACAGTACAGTGGCAAGATGGACTGCGCAAGGACTTGAAGTGTCAAGGAATGGCTTTACTGACAATATCATCCAAGAGAAAGCCGCTTCCGGAGCTTATGCCACGACTCCAGCCCTTGTTGGAGGTGGCGGTGCTTTTGAGTTCACCTGTCCGACAAGTCACCCGACTTTTGACGTTGGCTTCGGAAGCATCGGTGGCAGCACATGCAAGTATGGATTCCGGTTCACCAATGCTGGAGTTGTTTATCCGATCATCAACGGAGCGGTCTCAAATTCATACATCGCCACGGATGTTGACGGAACGGACATCTCTATCCACAAGGAAGGCAAAAACATCTATCTGCGTGTTGACGGAACAGGAAGTGCGACAAGAACCATATCCCTTTCGGATGCAAATGACACAGACACAAATGTGGGCATTATCCGAACGGAAGGAGCAGAGTCCGCCTTGAACATGGCAGGCTTGAGGACAGGAGGAATAGACGATGTCGGTTATATGGCAGAGTTGAGCTATGACCTCACGCCAAACAAGGAATTCTCTGACTATTGCCGCAAGCGTACCGTCATGCTCATAGACCCAAGCGGTGAAGGTGATTTCGACATCAACAGCAATAGCAACATAAGATGCTCCAAGCCTGATATGACAAGGGCAAGACCATATTCCGCAATATCCTATGGGATGCAGACGGAAGCGGAAGCGATGTGTTCACATTCGCCTATTATGACGGCATTTCCTATGATGCCACTCCTACGCCGTCAAGTTGCGAGAATGGAGTTCCACGCAATGACGGGTATATCGACATCGGCATCAACATCGGTACACCAGTCTATTCCTATGTGCTCAGCGTTGACACCGTTGCAGGAAAAGTAAAAGGAGAAACCATTGCCAGAGGAACATTCTTCGGTGACACGCATAGAATCACGAATCTTGCCCCCGGCGCCTATGCGCTGTCCGTATCCCAAGGTGGAGGCAACGAGATTTATGCCACTGGCAACGCACTCTACACCTCATACTCACATGACACCAGGACCTATCTGTCTGGCGACATCTCATGGACGGTGAACGATACAAAATCAAACTACCGTGTGGGATTGGAGCCAAGCCTCACGGACGAGATCACCCAATATGGCTTCGACGTGCGGGGCGACAAGGCGCATATCATAACCTATGGATATACACGCCTAACCAAATATGTCACCATCAGGCCTGGCGATGTGCTCAGCGTAACAGTCCGCAATATGCAGGTCACATACAAGTTGAACGGACAGACCGTGCATCATGAATATGTCTGGTCACTTCGTGCATGGCGGTTCTGCATCAAGTACGGAAAGGGCGAGACACATATCACAGATCTTACCGTAAACGGTACGCCTGTAACCTCATTCACCACAAGGGGCAACGTGCAGATAGAAACACCCAAGAAGTGTACGACAACGATGACCGTCTATGTCGGCAGCGAGTGTGATGCAAGTATGCCTAACGGAACACAGGCAAGGGAGAACCATGTGGGCAGCTCGGACAGACAGGCTGACAACTCCTTCATTTCTGGAGAAGACGAGAACTTCACTGTCAAGGGCAACGGTTCTACGACAGGCATCTACGAGGCTAAACTCACACAGGACAAGCCTGCTGCAGCCACATTGATGGTGTTTGACGTATCAGGCAAACTGGTAGTGTCACGCCAAATGACAGGCGAAAGCGTCAAGCAAGCCGACTTCAAGGTTCCCGCATCGGGTGTGTATGTCGTGAAGGCAATCTCCGAGAATGGGGAGCATACAAGGAAAATCTCAGTAAAGTAACTTAAAGGAAGATACGCATGAAGAATTATATACAGAAGGTGGCGTTGGCATTGGTTTTAATGCTTGCCGCCACACTGTCCCTTTCGGCAAAGGACGGGACAGCCGTGAGAAAACTCTTCAAGAAGGGTGTCTCTGACAGTATCTCCGTAGGAGGTAGCAAACTGGTCGTTCTTCAGAAAGACCTCATTCGGAACAGAAGCCTTTCCGTGAACTCTATCGGAGAGGAGAATGTTCCTGAGCTTGACTTTGCCATGACCAACGTCACGGCAGGAGGACATGGCTACCGTTTCCTCCCTCACGGAACACACTTCACAGGCGAGGGCGCGACTGTCAAGATAAAGTATGACCGCACGAGAATACCAAGCGGCTATACCGAGGACGACATCCGTACCTATTACTACGACCCGGCCGAGAAGCATTGGGTTGCGTTGGAGCGTGTGCGTGTGGACAAGAAGGAAGAGTGTGTCGTTTCAAAGACGACCCACTTCACCGACATGATCAACGGCGTGATACAGGCCCCGGAGTCACCGCAGACCGAAGGCTTTGCCCCGACGATGATGAACGACATCAAGGCGGCAGACCCGACGGCGAAGCTCAATGTCATTGCGCCTCCAAGCGCAAACAACCGTGGCTCTGCCAACCTGCAGTATCCGTTCGAGATGCCGCCAGCACGAAACGGTATGCAGCCAAGCCTCGGCTTGCAGTACAGCAGCGAGGGCGGTAGCGGTTGGCTCGGTGAAGGTTGGAACGTCAGCGTGCCAAGCATTACGCTTGACACCCGGTGGGGCGTGCCTCGTTATGACCAGTCAAAAGAGACGGAGACTTATCTCTTGTCCGGTTCAATGCTCTCCACTATGGATGACAACGGACAGATGGGAGTCGCACACCGTGGCGAGAAGATGAACAGAAAGGCTGACCGCCAGTTCTACACCCGCCAAGGCGGTGATTTCAGCCGTATCATCCGCAAGGGTGACAGTCCTGCCAACTATTATTGGGAGGTTACAGACAAGCAGGGTGTCAAGTACATCTATGGTGGTGACGGAGCTGTTGTAAAGGGCAATGTCACCGATGCTTCGGGCAATACCCGTGAGGTGATTGCCGAATGGAAGCTGAAACGTGTCGAGGAACTCCACGGTGACTATATAGAATATGTGTATGACATCGTGGATGAGGATGTGCGTGGCGGCTTGAAGGCCAAGGCTGCATATCTGAAGGAGGTTCACGCAGGTAATGCAGGACAGGAGCCGCACACCGTTGTACTCTTTGATGGCAACAAGGTAAAGCAGGTAAAGACCAACAATGCCCGCTATGGATTCCTCGCCTCCTCCAACAAGCTGTTGGAGAAGGTGACCGTGAATTTCCAGGGCGAGACCCTGCGCAGCTATGCCTTTGACTACAAGGAAGGTGCATTCCACAAGGAAATGCTCACAGGTGTCAGACAGTATGACAACACCGGAAAGGAAGTGGCTTTCCAGAACTTCGACTATTATGATGATGTGCAGGCTGAAAAGGGATATGTTCCGTTCAAGGACGATTCCGAGAAATGGAACACGCACGATGACGGACTTGACGCAGGTTTCGTCAATCCATTGAAGACTGTCAGCAAGCGCTTCAGCGACAAGCCAACTGCACTTGGCGGAACGACAAGTTCTTCTGTAAGCGGTTCGTTCTATGCAGGTGTGGGACCTTGGGACGGAAGCAAATGGAAAGGCAATACAATAGGAGGTTCTTACAGCTACTCCAGCGATACCAGCAAGGGACTTTCCGCATTCGTTGACTTGAACGGTGACGGACTTCCTGACAAGGTATACAAGTCTGGTGGTTCCGTATATTATCGTCCACAGGTCAAGACTGACAACGGAGAAGTAGTATATGGTGAGCCTGTCAAGGTAAAGGGTATCAGTAACTTCTCGACAACCAAAAGTTCTACGAACTCTTTCGGTGCGAAAGCCGTTGTCGGTTGGAATGTTCTGACTGCCGTTGTCGGAACGGACAAGTCAACCACTAAGACAAAGACCACTCAGTATTTCAGCGACATCAACGGTGACGGACTTGTTGACCTCGTTTCCAATGGCAAGGTATATTTCAACCATTTGGAGTTTGATCAGTCTGGCAATGCCGTGCCTACGTTTACATTGAGCAGTGCCGACACGCCAAGCCCAATCATCTATGGTGGCAAGGTTGACACTTCTGTCATGGAGGTCAGTAAGGATGAGCAGGCGGAAGCCATCAAGAACTCACCGATGGAGGATATTGTGCGTGTATGGCAGGCTCCTAAGGACGGAACAGTAAGCGTGGCAGGTCAAGTAAGCCTTGTCGCTCCTACTGGAGACTATGACGCTGACGAATACCAAAAAGCAGACGGTGTAAGAGTTGCTATCCAAAAGGGTGGCAATGAGCTTTGGAACAAGACTATTGCAAAGGGCGACGGCAGTTCTTATGCCGCTGCAGTCTCTTCTGTTGCCGTCAAGCGAGGTGACAGAATCTATTTCCGTGTACAGTCGGGTTCCGAGGAAACAAGCAACGGCTCATTTGACAAGGTGAACTGGTCGCCTACCATTACATACGCTGGCGAATCTAATGTTTTGCCTAACGGGCTTTCTTCAACAGAGTACAAGCCTGAGGATGGTGCCATCTATGATGTGAACACCTCTGCCAATGTGGAGAATGGTTCAAGTGTTGAAGTTCACAGTGTCTTCCACAAGCCTGTAACAACCGACGATGTTGTTCTCAGCATCATCGGCAGCAACGACAAGAAAGACAGTGACGGAAACGACAACCCGAACTATATCGAGAAGACGGTCTTTGCTCAAACATTGAAGGCTGGTGAGGCTTTCAATGGTGATTCTCTCAACATCAGTCTGGAGAATACAGAAAAGCTGACCAATTTCAGCTTTGAGATTTCATCCACCTCAAATGTTGATTGGAAGAGCATCGGTTGGCAAGCATCCGTAACTTACAAGGATTCTGCCAATGTTGAGCAGACCATGTCAGTTCCTGCACATTACAAGACTTTCGCAAATGCCTTGGCAGAGGGCAAGCCATACTTGACCACAGCGACTGATACAATTATGGTTGTGTCACCAGTGCTTATCCTTTCTGACAATTCCATCAATGGCCAGATTACTTTGACTGCCAAGACAGAGGATGCACTTGTTGGCAAAAAGTCTTTCACTATCGAGAATGGCATTTTGAAAGCCGATACTCTGCGATTTGCAACAACCACAGGAAAGAAGTTATGGTTTGAATACAGCTATCCTGCAACTATCTCGGATGAAACTGTTACTTCTGCCTCTGTTTCCATTCAGAAAGATGCGGCAGGTCTTGTGACAGAGAATGTCCTTGCTGGATTCTATGCAGAAAGCGATAATCTTGGCTTCGGTATGCTTTACCGTGGCTGGGGAGGTTTTGTCTATAACTCTGCAGAAGGCAGATATGCAAAGCCTATTGACGAGTCATTGCTGAAATTGCCGGAAAACGAGAACGACAAGGTTGATCCTCTCACAATGGCATTCACTCCATTGGGCACAGACCAGACCTCTATGGACAAGTGGGTCGGTCAGCGACAGGACATCTATCTTACTGCGACCGAGGCAAGCACAGCCCGATTGACCGAGCAGGATGTACTCCTTACCAATCCTTTGGATAACAATGCGGAGGTGGCAGGACTTGCAGGCGAATACTTGCAGGGCACGGGTGCTGCGGCTGTAAGCCAAGTGGTATCAAGCAAGAGTACCGTTGTGCAAGGCGGTGCACTTGGCATTACCCACAACAATGCAAATGGCAGTTCCAAGACGGAAGTTGCCATGATGGATATGAATGGTGACGGATTCCCTGACATCATTGCAGGTGGTACCATCCAATACACCAACTCACAAGGTGGATTGAGTGGTGAAATCTACAAGGGCATCGGAGCGAACAACTCTGACAATGCTTCTGAGGCGTGGGGATATGGTGGCAATCCTGTTGCTTCCGTATCACAGATTACGAATTTGGCGAAAGGTGTAAAGCAGTCTTTGAGCAATGTACAGACAGAATGGCAAGCTCAATTCTCTATCACTGGCAGTGCGCCAAGGAACACAGATGAAGCCGTAGAGTCATTCATTGACATCAATGGCGATGGACTTCCAGACAAGATTCTTTCCGACAAGAAAGTAAGATTAAATCTTGGTTATACCTTTACCGAACCTATTGATTGGGAACTTGATCGTATTCAAGGTGGTAAGAGTCTCTCTTATGATATAGGTGCAAGTGGTGGCGCTAACCAAGGTTGGGGCGAAACATTCTATAAAGAGAAAAACAATAAAATCAACAAGGCCTCCGGCAGTTTCTCCGCAGGCTTTGGTCTCGTAACCTCAGAGAGCGAAGAGGAATACAACCTTATCGACATCAACTCTGACGGTCTCCCAGATAAGGTCTGGAAGAATGGTGATGGTATCACTGTTGCCCTTAATACAGGCAATGGCTTTGACGAGCCTATCAGTTGGAAGGGTGCAAGTGCGCTTAGTGAATCAGCCTCTACATCAGAGTCTGCAAATGCAGCGTTCACTTTGACCATCAACATTCCTGTCATTAGCATCAAGATTTCAACCAACCCTGGTGCTTCTACCTCGCACAGCATCAACCGTCCGACCTATTCATTGCAGGATGTGGATGGTGATGGTTATCTTGACATCGTTGAGTCTGAGAAGGAAAGCGAGTTGAAGGTTACACGCTCTGCCATTGGCAGAACCAACATGTTGAAGTCTGTCACCAATTCCTTGGGCGGAACTTTCACACTCGACTATGCGCACACCACTCCGACCTACGGTCTTCCTGGTGGCAAGTGGGTAATGTCTGCCTTGACGATTGACGACGGAATCCATGACGATGGTCCAGTCATGACAACTGCCTTTGAGTATAAGGACGGAAAGCGTGACCGCCATGAACGTGAGTTCCTCGGTTTCGGTGAGGTCATCACCAAGAACCTTGACACGGAGAAAGGCAATTCTGTTTACAGACAGGCTGTTGAGAACTACGATGTAGCTAACTACTACACGCAGGGCAATGTTACCGCCACATCCGTAGAGGATGCCAACGGCAACAAGTACACCGAGACAAAGAATCGCTACGACAGTTATTATATGACTGCCGACGGTGACAAGTACACGTTCGCAAAGCGTGACGTGAACCTTTGGAGTGATCGTGCATCTGCATTCGTTCCTCTCCGCTATACGGCAAACTTGCAGTATGAGGGAGCGGCAAACGGTGTGGTTACATCCGAGGCATGGAATGAGTACTACCTCAATGGCTATCATGGTGAGTTGAAGTCCTACAAGTACAGCGACAAGGGAAGCCTTGGCGAGGACGGAAACGGAAAGTTTGACTATGCAACCGCCATTAAATACACGGACAATGCAGCGAAGCATATCTTCGGACTTCCAATAGATGTTACGGTGACTGGCGGTGACGGCTCGATTTACCACCATGTGACGGCAAAGTACAACACCAACTATGCCAACCACATCACGCAGATTACACAGCAGTTGAATGATGGCGAGGCTGTTACGGATTACAAGTACGACTCTTACGGCAACATCATCCAGAAGACTCTCCCTGCCAACGGCAAGGGACAGCGTATGTGGTACAAGTACCGCTATGAGCCTGAGATGAACATGTATGTTGAGCGCATTGACGATGCGTGGGGCTACCGCAGCGAGCAAGGCAATTTTGACTATCGCTATGGTATAGCCAAGGAGCATCGCGACCTCAACAACTTCTACTATGAGACTGATGTTGACGACCTCGGTCGCATCACTGGCGTGCGTGGTCCAAATGAGTTGGCTACGGGCGTACCTTATGCCATCGCCTTTGAATATCAGCCTTTGGCTACCTTTGGTGAGAGTGGCATTACCGCTCCTGCATACGCAGTGACCAAGCACTACGACATCCAGCACCCTAACGACGACTTGGAGACCGTTACGTTCGTTGACGGTTTCGGAAGAGCCGTGCAGGTGAAGAAGGACGGTGTTGTGACAAGTGCATCCAAGGGAAACTCTGCCAAGGACGAGAATGTGATGATAGTCAGCGGAAGAAACGTGTATGACGCTTTCGGACGTGTGGCAAAGGCATTCTATCCTACAACGGAAGGAACTGGATCGAAATCAACGTTCAACAAGTCATTTGACAATGTATCTCCAACGGTTACTGTTTATGACGTGCTCGACCGTGCTACCTCAGTGACATTGCCGGACAACTCTACGACAACTACGGCATATACTGTTGACAACGGCAGTCATGCACTTGTTACAACAGTAACAGACGCACTCCATAATGTCCAGGCTACCCATACCAATGGTAGTGGCAAGACCTTGAAGACCATCCAGAAGAGCGGTCCTGACGGTGAGATTACCACCTCGTTTGAGTATGACGGCATACAGCGTCTTGTTCGTGTCACCGACACGGAGGGCAATGTAACGACCTCTACTTACGACATGGGTGACCGCCGTACTGAGGTGAACCATCCTGCAAGCGGCATCACAAGTTTCACTTATGATGCGCTCGGCAATGTGCTGACAAAGCAGACTGCCAACCTTGCCAAGGAAGGAAAGTTCATCACCTACGATTACGACTATCAGCGTCTGACGGGTATCAACTACCCAGACCATCCGGAGAACAACGTGAAGTATTACTATGGTGGTCGCAACGCCTCTCAGAACCGTATCGGTAGATTGATGCTCCGTGAGGACGGAACGGGTGCCATTGAATACTTCTATGGCAAGATGGGCGAAGTCACCAAGACCCGCCGCACGATGATTGTGCCTAATCAAGCAATAGCAACTTATGTGACGCAATGGACTTATGACAGCCACAACCGCCTGTTGGAGATGATTTATCCTGATGAGGAGAAAATCACCTACTCTTACAATCTCGGTGGTCAGCTTGAAAAGGTTCATGGCTACAAGTCATACGGCTACGATTATGTAAGCAAGATTGGCTATGACAAGTTCGAGCAGCGCACATTCTTGAAGTATTGCAACGGTGCAGAGACATTCTACACCTACGACCCACAGCGTCGTAGATTGCAGAACCTCACTGTGAACAGTGGTGGCAACACCATTATGGACAATGCTTATACATACGATGCGGTGAGCAATGTGCTCAGCGTGGTAAACGGTGCGTCAGTTCCACAGAGTGGAAAGGCTGGCGGACAGATGGCGCATACCTATACATACGATGCTCTTTACCGTCTTGTCAGTGCAACAGGTACTTATACTGGTGCGGACAACAAGACCGCAAGCTACACTCTTGCGATGGGTTACGACAATATGCACCGTATCACATCGAAGCGTCAGATTCTCACGCAGAACAATGTACAGTTCAACGGCACATTGAATGCAGGTTATGATTTGTCATACACCTATGGAACAGAGACAGGCAAGAAGTTCCAACTCGCCAATGTGAAGGATGTGAATTATCGCACGGAAGAGACACCTTCAGAAAGCGAGAATGTGAACAACAATCATGCCTATGAGTATGATGCCAACGGTAATCTTGTCTATGTCAACACAAGCCGTACCAAGAAGGATGGCATGGCTGACGAGAAGACCGCAGAGCGCAAACTCAAATGGGATGAGGAGAACCGTCTCCTTGCTTCTGATGATAACGGCTTCGTGACAAACTATTGGTATGATGCTGATGGTGAGCGCACGGTGAAGACATCAGGTGAGAGTGACCAAGTTTATGTGAACTCCGAGTTTGCTGGAGGTCGCACGAATACTGCCAAGTTCTCATTGTATGTATCTCCTTACCTCGTAGCCAACCAAGGCGGACGTTACACAAAGCACATCTATATAGGTAGTCAGCGTATCGTTTCCAAGATTGGTGATTTCGACTCTTACGGCTCAGATCCACGCCGCATCCAGTATGCAGGTAGTGAGACTGATGGACTTTCTGTTGACTATAAACAAAAATATGCCGGGCAGTTGCAGGCTATCAAGGATAATTATGCAACCTTTGCAGTGCCGTACAATGGCGAGGACAACAACGACTATGTCGATGGCAAGGGCTTCTGCTGCAATGACGGCAGCTTGGAGGCTGCGCAGTCACGTGTAATGGCAAGAGCAATGAAGAATAACTTCCAAGAAGGCGATACATACGAGAAGATGCAATTCTACTACCACCCAGACCATTTGGGTAGCAGTAGTTACATCACCAACCTTGACGGCGAGGTGGTGCAGCATATCGAGTATGTTCCTTTCGGTGAGGTATTCGTAGAAGAGCGCAATAACATTTGGAATACGCCTTATCTTTTCAATGCGAAGGAATTCGATGAGGAGACGGGATTGTATTACTATGGAGCGAGATACTATGACCCACATCTTAGCCTGTGGATGTCAACTGATCCAATGCAGGAGAAGTATCCATGGATAACAAGTTATTGTCAGACTTTTAACAATCCGATACGCTTTATTGATCCAAATGGAGAAGAGGGAGATAATGCGCCAACATTGTATCATAATACTCAGCATCCTGGTAAAATACTCCGTAATGGTTTCAATGCAACTAAATATGGTAAGTTATCTTCCTATAATTGGTTTTCTACAATAGCAAATGCTTCAGGCACTGGTCGCACTGGTAGTGGTGTGACATTAGCTGTTGAAGGTATTGATGTATCACATGCTGTAGAAGTCAAAAATAGCCAAATGAGAGAGTTTTATTTAGAAGCAAAAGCAGAATTGGGTTATACATCTTCGCAGTTGCGTCAATCTCCGGAATTGAAAGCAAAAGTAGATGCCCTTAAATATAAAAAGCTTGGAAAATGGATGGATGCTAAAGGGGCTTCTGTATATAAGTTGGGAAATTCCTATGCCATTTCGGATCATGTTGCAAATAATGGCACCGTAGTGCAAATTTTTGGACCAAAGAATCTAATAAAAGGTCTTAATGGCATTAAAATAGCTGGCAGGGTATTGACATTTGCTGCAGTAGCTGCTGATGCCTATGAAATATACTCTTCACGCTACAATGCACGAACTGTAACATCTGTAGCTGGTGGATGGGCAGGTGCTTGGGCTGGAGCCAAATTGGGTTGTATGGCAGGTACATCTATTGGATTCGCTGTTGGTGGAGTCGGTGAAGTTGTTGGTGCACCAGCTGGAGCATTAATAGGTGGCTTTTTCGGTTATATTTCTGGAAGGAAAGTATCAGAAACCGTTTATGATGTAGTTACTCAAAAAGGAATGCCGATAGGTGGTCGTTAAACAAACGTGGGTCTTATGGATACCATAAGACCCACCATAAACAAGCTTAATATGGAACAAATTAAGTCTATATTCTATAAAGAAATAGCTTATCCGTATTCCAACAATCAGTATGGATTGGCTATCATTATAATGATGCAAAAGAAATGTCTATATTTCGATTCGTCAAGTTTTTATTTTGTTAAATCACCAAGTGATAATTTTAATAAGCAAAAATGGAATATTGTTAGTGATTTAAATGATAATAAGATTGCGGCAATTCACGAAGATGAGCTATCCGCTTATTTCATTCTATTTACTAATAGTAAAATTATGTATATTTATCAAGAATTAGATGGCAATGAATGTATTCGTCAGATGTTCAGAATCGTAAATCCCAATGATAAGGATTATCAAGAAATAGTGCAATATATGAATGAGAAGTGGGTTGAAACACTATACGATGAATATTCTGGTATTGACAACATTATGAACCGCGATATATTTCAATTAACATCAAAATTAACATGAATTATACGAATACTCATGTGTATATGGAAAGCTTGGAAGAAAGTCAAGACAAAAGTGGCAAACCTCATAAGATGTGGTATTAATAAATACAAAGCATACGAATGGGGTAATACTTGCAAGGGCTATTGGCGAATAGCTGACAGCCCTATTCTAAAAAGGGCGATAGATAACAATAAACTACGCTCCGCAGGGTATGCTACTTTAATGGAGACGTATCTCGAATGGTATCCAAAATAGGAACCGCCGTATGCGGAACCGCACGTACGGTGGTGTGAGAGGTCGGAAAACGAAAGTAGGAAGAAAACTGCTTCGTTTTCCTCCTACTCGATTAGTGTTCCACCTGCTATAATGGTGCAAACACAAGAAACAACATCTTATTATTTCTTGATAAGCCTTTTGATTTCATTTGATTCGTTTGTCAACTTTCTTGCCAAGCTATCTTTGTATGCTGCTATCTCCACCATTTTATGATAACGAAAGATTGAATCTTCATAAACAGTAACACGACTTCTCACATCATCAATAACTTTCTCATCTCGGCAAACAGAGAAATGCTTTTCGATGTAGCGAATATTCGGGTCGTCAGATGGAAGAACCATTTTTAAGGCTCTATACTTCAAGTCTGCCTCCTCCCAATCTTGATGCGCTCGCCATTGGGTGAGATTGCCCCAAATGGAGAGAACAAGAGATAGAGCCAAGCCACCAATGAAAAGAAGAACAGACTTTGAAGTTGGCTCGAAGCGATGAGTCACTACTTTCTTCAGAGGTGTGTTATCCATTGCGTGAAGTTTGTCCTGCACAACTTTTGATGTGGCATTCAGCTCTTGTTTCACCTGATTAACAGTATCAAACAAGAGTTTACTTCGCTGTTCATCTTTGCTTGCTTCTTTTTTGGTAAGGTCGGTAAAATGCAGATAGCTTCTCTTAATCTTACCAATTTATCAATAGCTTCCCCTTCTTTTACAGCCATAGCAAGAATAGCTTTTTCAAGTTTGCTAGTATCAACACTTACAGAGGCCGGAGTGCTTTCCGCCTCTGTATTCTTTGGTGAGGCAGAAAGTTCATCGACTTTTTGCTCCAATCTCTCAACTGTGCCGTAGATGGCTTCCAATAGTTCTTCTTTCATATTTCTTTTGTTGTTTGAATGGTTTGTAACTTGCATCAAAGGCTAAAGCCTCTTCTGCGTTTCTTCTTTTTCTTCTTGGATGATTCATCCTCTGGGAATTGCTCAAAGGTCTGAGCATTGGCTGGAGCAAAAAGTCCAATGGAAGAAATACCGCCCCAAGGATCCTGACTGCTCTCCGACATGAATGGCATCTGCTCATTCTTATGACAGTCCTGCTCATATTGCTGAGCAGATTTGGCTCTTGCTGATAAAAGGTTCTCCGTTCCCTCAAATCTCGCATTCAGTTTGCCAAAGCTATAGTCTCGGCTAATCTGTGTACCCTTGAAACTATATCCGTCCTTGCAGAATCGGATGCCTTGCACCTTGGTTCGCTCCTTATCCTTATAGACAAACTCTAAGTGAACACCTCGTTTTGCAAGTTCATTCTTGAACTTCTGCCAACTATCAGCACCTTTCAAGGCCTCCTTGACGGCATTGTGAATCTCGTATTTGGCACGCTCAGCATTACGTAACTTGCGAGTATTAGTATTGCTCTTGTCCGTTCCGTAGGTCAGTCCATACTTGGATTTTAGAGCCTTGGTCACCTGCTCATTACGCCTGTAATCATTCCTGTCTGATATGAGTTTGCCCTCATTGTTGATGCGGTTATACACGATATGACAATGTGGATTGTCCGTATTGTGATGCCTTACGATGATGAATTGGGTATCGGTGATGCCCATCATCTGCATGCATTCAATGGCTATCTTAGCCATGAACTCATCCGTCAAACGTGGCTTGTCCTCTGGTTTGAAGCTCAATGCAATGTGTCCCACAGGCTTCTTAATCCTTGGATTTAGCTGCCTCTGTAGCTCGAAACTTTGCGTTATCTCGGCATTCGTGCCGAGTAACACACCATCCGAGACGATGATTTTCGCCTCGTCCTTGCCTGTAACATAGCGGATGCAACCACCAAATGAGCTGCCTTTCTTTAGCTTGCCTATCATGTCGTTGCCTCCTTTCTGCTCATTCCGCATGGCTTCGGTTTGGAGCTTACTTGCCGATACTCGCCAAGAATTGCTTTCAATCTTCTCAATAAGTCCATCACATACACATGTGTTTCATGGAAGCCTCTCTGATGCGACAGCTTGGCAAGTTGGTTGAGGTTGTTCGCCATGCCTATGAGATTCTTGGCAATGGCAACCGTCTCAGTGTTGTGTCCGCTGACCACTTCGCCATTCAAGGCTGACTCTCGGATGTACTCCGCCAACTTGCGGTTGGCTTTTCTCGCCCTCAGTCTCAGTGCCTCGTAGCTTGGCTTCGAGAACTTCACAGTGACAGACTTCGACAGCTTGCGAACCCTGCCTGTGGGCGGTCTTCCGCCCTTTCTCTTGTCTTGTTCCTGTACGTTTGTCATTCGATACACTGTTTACAGTTGGTACACTTATTTTCTGCGACCGTTGGGAGCAAAAATTCTCCGCCCTCATGGTGGAGTGAGGCGTTTTGGGGTTCCCAAAACATAACCTCGCTCCCTCTCAGAACACGTTAGTTGGAACTACAGCCTTTCAGCTATCCACGTCCAAGGTCGCAGACCTTAATTCTCACAATTTGCGCCAAGCCTCGAAGTCCTCTTCATAAAGGCTTAGGTGGTGGCGCACGATGTTCTCGATGATGCCCGATACGCTCATGCGTCTCCCTCCGAGGATGCGGACGACACGATCAAGACGGTCTCGTACATCGGAACTGACGAAGACTGGCTTGCGGTCGTCAATCCTTGGAACCTGGAGGAAGGTCTGCTGATACTCCTCCAATGTCGCCTTGCGCTGCTTGCCACTGATGCGCTTCTGCGGATTCGGTGGCGATTGAGCCTCGTTCGTTGATGTTTCCTCTCTATAGGGAGTTGTTGCAGCAACTTTCTCTACAATTGCTCTCAACTCTGGGTTCTCTACATCATCATAGAGAGAATTACAACTACTTGGATTGGCTTTGTTGCCATACGTAGATGGTTTAACAAAATCCAAATACTCTTTTTCCATCAGCTCCTTTTGCTCAGGAGCCAAGACTACATCTTTTGTTCTTGCCATAGCTTATGCTGTTTTATTTGTTAGTATAGTGGTCACGGTTTGCACCATTGACCGATTGTCGGGTGCAAAGTAAGTGTACTGAGTGCAGCCATGCAACTGATTGGGTGTAACGTGGCAACTTAGTTGTGGCTTGCATATTTGCATACCGAGATAGCTGTGAGAACTTCAACGTATTTCTCAACTCATCATTGTTCATGCATTCGTTGCAGTCGTGCAAGTTTTTCTTGTTGTTTTTGGCGTTGAAGTCGGCAAACCCCGGCAACATACTGCCACAGAAATTGAAAACGCTTGTTTTTAGATTGCCGTGCCTTATCTTTGCACTCACAAACGTGGAGCACAGCATATGCGTGGAGCTTTGCGACATACAACATAGTATTAACTTAGAAAAAAAAGTATGGGATTCATCGTATTCGAGGAAGAGGCATTCAACTATCTTGATGCCCAGTTGGAGAACTTCGTGAAGCGCATGGACAGAATCCGTGAGCGCAGTGAGGATAAGACCATGAACAAGTGGCTCGACACGCAGGACGTGTGTCAGACACTCAACATCTGCCCACGGACAGTGCAGACGCTTCGGGACAACGGAACTTTGGCTTATACGCAAATCAGCCACAAGACCTACTACAAGCCGGAGGACGTGATGGCTATCGTAGCAGTAGTGGAGGACAAGAAAAAGGACATGCGCTTTCGCAAGCGCACAGGTTAGGCTGTCAATATACAACAGCCACTTTATCCAATGCAGCAAGTAAAACGAGTAACGTAAGTATCAACAATAAAACGAGACAACTATGAGCAATGAAGTAATGACAAGAAACAGCGAGTGGATGAACCACATCGTGAACCACCTCAACCGAATGGTTGACAATTTTGAACGTGCCGTGATGAACTACCGCCCCATGCTTGGCGGTGAGCGGTTCATGACGGACAAGGAGCTTTGCGCCAGGCTGCAACTGAGCCGAAGAACCCTGCAGGACTACCGAAACAACGGTGTCATCCCATATATTCAGCTTGGCGGAAAGATACTCTACCGCGAGTCCGACATTCAGAAGATTCTGATGGCTAACTATCGTGAAGCGTACAGAATGAAAGGTGTGTAGGAGAATGTCCTTGATGAGTGTGTGAAATGAACAAGGCGACAACGTATAACTTACCGAGTGTGGCTGTTATAGGTTGTCGCCTCGTTTTATTGGCTATACCGAGTTGGTCGTGTTTGCCGGGTATCATTTGTGTTACCTGTATAAATCTAATACCATGCTAAAACACACTGCGGTGGTTCGCCCAAGTGGCTGGAGGCGCAAAGCCTCCAAGGAACGTTGCTTTATGGCAGGTCTATGCCATTGCATTCTCTGTAAAGATACAGACCAGTTTAGTGCGGCTTGTCTGTCTGCCGATGACGGACTGCATGATGAACTCCCGAAAGGCTCGGCTCTCAATGCTGTCAATACGGAAGGCTACCGCAATGACGAGTTCAAGGCTATACACATCATAGCTGATGCGGTCGTTCTTCCTGACATGACGGCGCACACTATGCACTTTCAGAATGCCGTCCTTGAATATAGCCTTGACAGCCTTGCGCACATAGCAGCCGAATACATTATACATGTCGGCAATCTCCTGCATGGTCATCCATACAGTATCGGTCGGCATGGATACCGTTCCGCTCTCGCTGATAGTTATAACTCCTCTGTTCATTTTTCGTCCTCCTTATTTCTCTTTTGGTCAGCTTCTTTTGTTTTTCTGCGTTGCATCAGTTTGTCCATGTCCTTGGATATCTTGTCATCGGTGATGACGGCATAAACCTGGGTGCTTCGCAGGTTGGAATGCCCCATCATCTTGGCGATGCTTTCCATTGATATGCCCGAAGTAACCATGTTTACTCCGAATGTATGTCTTGCAACGTGTGCGGTAAGGTTCTCATTGATACCCAAAGCCACACCGAGTGAATGAAATTCAAACCACATGGAATCACGTGAAGAAAGAGGAAAAACAGGTTTGCTATCATCCGCTGTATTGTATAGCGACATTATCTGTTCAGCTATCGGGTGCAAGGGAATGAACGCTTCGTTGTTGGTCTTTGCTCTTTTCTCACGGATGTATTTTCTACCGTCTGCCGTCATCCCGATATGGTGTGGATACAGGTTACGTAAATCGACATAAGCCAAACCTGTAAGGCTGGAGAAAACAAACATTCTGCGTGCCAACTCCAAAGCCTTATCCTCCATAGGAGTCTCCATAATGAGCAGCAAGTCATTTCTGGATATATGTCTACGCTTTGGTGAGCCTTTCTTTTCATATCCGACATCTTCCAATGGATTGAATTTCAGCAGACCTCTGTCAACAGCGATATAAACCAAGCGTTGCAGCCAACAAAGATTATGGTTCGTATTGGATGCACTATACCCTTTGCCAATCAAGAACAACTTATAAGATTTGCCAAATTCCTCAGTCAAATCTTCAAATGCAATGTCATTCATTCCTCGTAACCCGATGAACTCTCGCAAGTTGAGCTGCGATGTCTTAGATTGGCGATAAGAAGATGTTGAGTTAATACGGATGGAGCGCAGCCTAAGGCGTTCACGCTCCTCCTCGCCAGTGGCAAGCAATGTCATCGGGATAGTATTTGCATCAACAATAACATTCTTCAGAATCTCGGCGGTAACGATACCCTTTTCCTTTGTTGCCTGCTCGTAGGCTTCGTCAATTCTTAGTCTGAACGCTTGCAGTTGTCCGTTCACTCTTGCATTCCTGGCTTCACCTTTTTTCGTGTCCCATTCTTCGGGAGCACAGTAAAGACCTGTTGCTATGGCTGACACTTTGCCGTCAATCGTGATACGGCAAAATATAGATGTGGTTCCGTCTGCCTTTACTCTGCCACGGTTGATATAATAAAACTGCTTGTATGTACTTCTCATTGTTATGTTCCTTTCTTATTTTGTGAAAATATTACAGGACAAACTTGAAGTCCTTGTTGGCTTCGATGAACTTGTCCATATCCTCAAATAGCTTTTTCGGGGTGACACGTGCATAGATTTGCGTGGTCTGAATGTTGCTGTGACCAAGCATTCTGCTGATAGTCTCTATCGGAACACCTTCTTCGAGCGTAACGAGCGATGCGAAACTGTGCCGTCCAACATGATAGACCAAATCCATACTTATGCCAGATAGTACTCGGAGACTTTTCATGTTACCTCTCAGCACTCGAAATTCCTGTGGCGGTAAAAGAGTAGGTCTTGTCGGGTCTTTGTATTTCTCCAACATGGCAAGCGCCTCTGGCAGTAACTTCACACGTGCAAGCATCTTGTTCTTCTTTCTGTGGTATTTCAGCCAAAGGCTGCCCTCCTCATCACGAAAGAGGTTTTCTTCCGTGATGGAAACCGTATCGGCATAAGCCGTGCCTGTATAGCAGGCGAAAAGAAAAAGGTCACGGGTCAAAGCCAACGATTTTCTTCGCTCTGGTATTTCGAGGTCACGAATTTTCAGGAAGTCCTCACGTGTCAATGCCTTTGGTGGATTCTCTTTCTTTGAGGTAGCTTGAAGTGCATGAAATGATAACGCTCGGAGTGTCCTGCCTTGAAAGCTATTCGGCAGGTCTTCTTCAATATGGCGAGATAGTGGCGGACTGTATCAAGTGCAAGACCTCTCTCGTCCAAGCAAAAGTCCATGTACTCACGGATAAACTGCTCGTCAAGCTCACCAAATGCCACATCGTCAGTTCCATAACGCTTCTTGACGAACAATCCCAATGTCAGGCGAGTGTACTGGTAGTTTGGCAGCGTGCCTTTCTTGTAGTCGATGCCGATTCTTGACTCAATGTCCGCAATGATGGCGTCAAGCTGCTTCAACAAGGTCATCTGAGTGTCTGCACTGCATTGAAACAGATCCTTTATCGCCTTTGCGTCAAAATCCGTCTTGCGCTCCACAAGTGACTCGTAGGCTGAGTTTATTGCCAGCAACAGCTTGTCAATCTTGGCGTTCACTTCCACAGCCTCCTTGCTCTTGCCGTCAAGTCTGCTCTCACGTGGATTCCATAACTTTGGCGTACATGACAACTTGCAACCGAACTGCGCCATTGTTCGGTTGAGGGTGATGCGTCCCATGATGGGAGCCTTACCGTTCTTGTCCAATCCGCTCTTTTTAAGGTAGAGCAACACCTTGAATTTTTCAACTTTCATCTGCTTACTTTTTTAGTTTGCAAAAATAATCAATCAGTAAGCATTCTCCGGCATTGAAAGTTGTGCAGAACAGTGCAACAAACACTGGTGACAAACTATTTGTTTTTCACCTCGTTAGCAGTGTTGGTTTCGGTAACTGACCGCTAACGGTTTGGTAACTGAAATAACTCAATATCCTGCTCGGCTTTGCTTTGCAGCCAATTGGCAGAATTATGAAATATTGCTCATTCTCAACCACTTGCAGTTCATTTCTCTCATCTTCACTTTCCGTTGCTTTTGCTTAAATTGTGCACGTGGCAAGTCACAACATTGTTACCATCCATCTCACCCTTGCCAATTCGCAGGGGGAGGTATGTGATGAGGCTGAGACTATCTATTACACCTTCGGACCTGAGAAGGCGCAGGAAATGGGGTTCAGTGGATGCAAGGTAGAAGGTGAATAAAAGGCGCCTTTCAAGAAACGCTCATTCAGAATGAGTGGTTTTGCTCAGAATTACTCATTCTGAATGAGTAAAAATGATAGAAATTACTCATCGAGTGGTTATCGTAGGATAGTAAATGCTGTAGATGTTCTCTGGCTTCTCATTCATGTCGGCATTGAAATTTACCTCTATTGGGGATGCGCTAATTTAAAGCAAAAATGCCATCTCCATCAAAACTGATAGAGGTGGCATTGGGTTCTATGCAGTATGTCCTTTCTTACATCAAATATGTATTAAATGAATGTGACTGAAAGTTGAGATTTTTATAATTTATTGTTCATATGCTTTTTGATAAAGCGACCCACATGATTCTCTTGTAGAGTTGTTGGGAGGGCTTTGAATATTTTCTTTTGATTCGAAGAACCTTTTATCAAATGCTGATAGAACAGATAGCAGATGATGCCAGGAGAATGGATATTGCTGAGTGCGTAAGCCGTATACTTGCACTCGTCCCATCCATCATGGTTTTTGCTTTCCTCTTCCACCCACTGCTTATAGAAACTTGATCCTGTGAGGCTGTAGTAACCATTGTGTACGCTTAGCTCTGCTATCTCTCCTGGCACAAAAGGAATGTCTATCCATTCCGAGCAGATGGTTCCATCTTTCATCAGTGCTCTCACTCTTCCCATGGTAATGTCCTTCAGGTCGTGCTTGTATGAGAAGTTTGTGCCGTTGGTAGCCACAAGGATGGGTTCTACATACATATCTGTTTCGTCTTTGTAACAGATAAAATAGCCACGGTCCCAAAGTTCAGGGTCACGCTTGCCAATAATCTCAAAGTTGCCTTTCAGGTTGGTCTGAGCATCTTTAAGCATCTTGGTCAACTGCTCATTAGGTACTTCTTTTTCTTCTTTAGTCTCTTCTTTAGGAGCTGCCTTTTCGTTTATGGTGTCTTTTGGGATTATTAAATCGCCTGTAAATTGTGTGGCTTTATACGTTTGCTGGTTTATTTCATTTGCTACGTGGTGCTTGTTTAAAGGAGCTTTTCCTTCTACGATGCTGATGTTTCCTTCATAGCCTTTTCGTTAACCCAACCATTCTCTATGATATGACCCCATTCTATGGCACAGACTCTGCGCATGCCAGAGTGACCCATCTGTTGGCGATTGATAAGGACGCTATATGCCGAGAAATTTCCAACCATAATAAGGTCGTTGCCTACAGATATGTCAAAGTTCATCCATGTTTCAAGTGGGTTGTTGTTTCCATCTACCATATAGTAAAAGTCAGTTGCTGGCTGATTGCAATCTTTTTGAAAAGCCTTGTTGATTCTGTCCAGTTCCTTGAGAAACTTGTCTTTCTTGAGAGTTTTAAAGCGATATTTTTTCCAACTCCATTGTGCTGTGTCACCAACCTCATTTTTTGCTCCTGATTGATTCATGGTGAACGCCTTGTTGCTTACCAATTTCTCCAAAGCCTCTTTGAAATAAGACTTTTGTGCCTGTGCTCCCATTGATGAGAACATCATGAGTAATAAATATATGACATACTTTTTCATGTTCTTTGTTCTTTAATGTTTATACCTTATTATATATACTTTCTTTAGAGTTTTACGGTGATTCGCCGTATTTGTTGGCGGTCATCCTCACTTTGCACGGCATTGCTTGTAGTGGCTTGAGCTTCTGCTGTCTGCATTTTGAAAAGATGCTCTTCGGGCAAGGTTGACATAGGGAAGAGTACCGGACCTTTTTCTTCGGTGTCTGGCATGTCATCTCCAAACTCAGCTTTAGGTTTAGCCTCCCTTTTGGGAGCATTGAGCTTGGCGAAAGTCTTTTTCTTCTCGTATGTTCTGCTCTCGTCTGTGATGGCTTTTTCTGCTGTATTTTTCTTTTCTGCCGTCAAATTCTTTTCTTGCATCATAGCTTTTTGCATCGGCTGTGTAGCCTTTCTCACAGCCATTGTCGCTTTGCCCGACGCAGAAGTGGTATCCTTGGGTGGTTGCAGGATGATAGCGATGATGCCAGCCACGCATGCTGCGCAAATCCATGGAAAGATACGCAAGGTGCGATGGCTGACCAAGCTCTTCCTTGCCTTCTCTATTACTTGTTGCTTGGTTTGGGAGGAGGCATGGAAATCACATTGAGGTTGGAGCAGTTGCTCTATATCCTCAAATCCTTTGTCATTATGGATGTTCATTTGATCTTTCATATACTTTTCTCCTTTCTGAGTCGTTGTTGGATATGTTGGATGGCATAGCGATAGCGAGATTTCACGGTAGCTTCTGGTATCTCCTCCAGTTCGGCTATCTCTCGGAACGTCAAGTTGTCGTAACATTTCATTCTTACGATTTCCGCTTGCTCCTGTGGAATATCTTCCAGCAGTTTTGATATCCTGAGAAATTCCTCGTGTATTTGTTTGTCACCATTGCTGTTAGGTATGCTTGCCGCTTCATTGATAGCTATGATTTGCGGACGATTTTTGCGCAAGTAGTTTCGGCATGCGTTGCTAACAGAGCGAATGATGTAGCGGTCCAACTCTTCCACTTGTTGCCCTTCTTTCAGTTTCTTGAAAGCTGCAAGCAGCACCTCTTGTACAATATCTTCTGCATCCTCACGTTGCCCGATTCGAATATAGGCAAAACGAAATAGCCAGTCTTGCCGATTGTCGACAAGACTCTCCAGTTGTTTTATGAGTTTTGGGTTGTCTATATTCATTCGTTTCTTGTTTTTATGTTTCTAACTTTACTCATATAAACGTATATTTCTCAAAAAAGATTTTAAAAATACTCTTTTTTTCATTTATTTGTTACTATTGTGATTGTTTATGTAAAAATGAATGCTACGAAGTATGGAACATAAGAAGATAGTGATAGTTTGCGTAAAAAGAATAGGCACGCATCCTTTCGTGGGTGCGTGCCTATACCTTTTATTATATGCTACCTTTAAATCACCTTGACACTCTTTTTTCCTCCTCTTTCATCAATCACGATTTTCTCGAAGACGATGGCAGGATCGTTTGGCGTGAGAGTAAGGGTATGGATGCCATCGCCTGTAACGGGCAGTTCTATTTCTATCACCTTGTCGATGATGCGGGAGGCTACCGTAGGATAGTAGATGTTGTAGATATTCTCCGGCTTCTCGTTCAGATTATGATTTAAGTTGACGACGACCGGCTCGGCTCCATCTACGCTTACGCCATAAGTCAGGCCGCCCTTGTTCTGATAATCAAGGGTAGATTTGGTGATAATATGTATGCGTACCTTCTTGCTGTCAGTAGCAGATGATGCGCCTTGGCGTGCCAGAGCGTTCATCTTGAACCTGTAGGTGAGGCTGGCTCCTTTTACGCTTTTGGTGTATGGCATCAGGGTGACACCGGCTACACTTTTGCCCATGAATGGAATCTCTGTCCATTTTGCCTCGGCAGCATCCGTCTTGCTGCTATAGTAAGGAGCTTCGATTTCTACCACGCCGTTGTTTTCGCTGATAATCACTCCATCCTTGGAGGTTACCCGGAAGAGTTCCGGACAGGTATCCTTCTCGAAATCATCATTCCAACTCTTATAGCCGATATGCTTCTGGGTCATCATGCCGTTCCACTTGCCGCCAGCCATCTTATGATTGTAATAGTCGCAGATGAGGGAATCGCGCTTGAAGAGGCGCTCGCATTCATCAGCCCATACATTCGCCTTCGGATTGCCCTGCTTATAGAGGGCATGGTTCTGTGCCTGGGCAAAGTACATCTGATGCAGATTGCTCATCAGCTCGATAGGGAAGAGGATGATCTGGCGATAGGCATCGTGATAGGATGCCGGCAGACAGTTGTACTGGCGCAGCGCATCGGCTTCGAGCTGGAGATACTGATTTACCACCTCCTGCCATTCTCCGTTTTCCAGACTGTAGGTGTTCTTGTCGAGCATCTCAGGGGTGCAGCGGCCGTTGTACTTGCAGGTGAGGTTCAGAATGCGGGCAGCTTCATCAGCTTGCGATTCACCAAACTGCTGTGCGCACCAGTCGCGGGTATGACGGGTGATGTTGTTTACATCGTATTTATGTGGATTCCAAGCCATGTCCATAAACTGGCTGATAGGATATTCCATCGGCTTGAGGTCGCCAACATTGAGAATCCAGAGACGGTCAATGCCATTCTCGTAAGCAAGCGTCAACTGCTCCCAAGGATTCTGCACAGGAGTTACATTGAGCATCTTTGAGTTTCTTGGAGCACCTACGTAATCTACGTGATAGTATAAGCCCCAACCGCCTTTGTGTTTGCGTTCCTTGGCATTCGGCACACGGCGCACGTTACCCCAGTTGTCATCGCAGAGCAGGAGGGTTACGTCATCAGGCACCTTCATGCCCTTGTCGTAGTAATCCAATACCTCTTTATATAGTGCCCAAACCTGTGGGGTTTCGCTAGCCTTTCTGTCGGTTACGTCAGCGATAATCTTACGCTGGTCGTTGATGATGTTGGTCATCAGCTTCGTATCTGCCTCTTCGCTCATCGCTTCATCGCCGTCGCCGCGCATTCCGATGGTTACAATCTGTTCAGTTCCCTTCATTCGCTCAATGCCTTCACGGAAGAACTTCTGCAGGTTTGCCTTGTTCTTCTGATAGTTCCATGGTCCCCATCCCTTTCGGTTGCGGGCGTATTCCTGGTGGTTGCGGGCCATCGGCTCATGATGGGAAGTACTCATCACTACGCCCATCTCATCTGCCGTCTTCTCGTTTTCAGGGTCATCGGCATAGAAAGCCCAGCCCCACATGGCAGGCCACATCATGTTACCTCTTAGTCGCAATACCAGTTCGAAAACGCGCTGATAGAAACGGTGGTCGCCATATTCGGTGCCGTAGGTGTTCTTTACCCATGACGTTAGGCAAGGCGCCTCATCGTTGAGGAAGATGCCGCGATAACGTACGGCTGGTTCGCCATCTGTATAGATTCCTTTGTTTACGAAAATGGAATCGTGGTGCTCTACAGGTACGTCTGCCCAGTCATACCAAGGCGATACGCCCATCTGCTGCGAGAGTTCGTAGATGCCGTAGATGGTGCCTCGTCGGTCGCTGCCAGCAATGACGAGTTGACCATCTATGAGCGTGATAATAAACTTTTCATGTTTGCCCTTCAGTAGATTTCCGTTGATGCGCTTCTGTTTCACCAGTTGGTCGATGGCTGCAGAATGGCCGATGGTGCCTACGAGGATAGCTGGTCGGACTGTGTCGCTTTTTTTCAGAAAACCGGCATTCGAGGTGAGGGTGGCTGTGGCTCCACTCACACTTTTTATATCTTTCAGCAGGGCATGAGCAGCATAGCTCACTCCTTTGCAGTCGTTGGTATCCATGTAGATTTCTACCCGGTTATTGGCATTCAGCAGCAAGTCTCCTTGCTTGAAATTCACAAATCTGTCGGCTGCGCTCATGCTGATTGTTGAGAGCAGGGCAGCGCCAGCCAGGAATGTTTGCTTGATGTTGTTTAGTTTCATGTTTATTTATTTTGTTGTTATTTTCCGATTGTCAGCAATGTGTTTATGCCGACGGTTGCAAAGGTAGCCAAAACTATCCGAATGTACCTTATTTTATGTAACCTTTAGTTTTTAATATGTTTCATTTTTACTTTTCTGTCCGTTTCTCTTTGTGTTTTCAAAGAAAAATAGTAATTTTGCATAGTAAAAACAGAAAAAAGAATATATATAATGATAGACAGACCGACGATAGCAAAAATTATGGATGCCACCAAGATAGAAGAGGTGGTATCTGAATTTGTTACGCTCAAGAAGCGTGGCATCAATTATGTCGGCTTGTGTCCTTTTCATAACGATTCCAATCCATCTTTCTCCGTATCTCCAACAAGAGGTATCTGTCATTGCTTTACCTGTGGAAAGGGAGGAAATGCAATCAACTTTCTGATGGAACTGGAACAGATGACCTATCCCGATGCTCTTCGCTGGCTCGCCAAGAAATATAAAATAGAAATTCAGGAGCGGGAACTGACCAATGAAGAAAAACAGCGCGAGAGCGAAAGAGAATCCATGTTTATCGTCAACGATTGGGCGGCGAAATATTTCCAGGATATTCTCCTGCATGATGTGGATGGCATCGCTATCGGTATGGCTTATTTCCGAGGAAGAGGTTTCAGGGATGATATCATCAGAAAATTCCAGTTGGGTTTTGCGCTCCCTAAGCGTACTGCTCTTGCTGAGGCGGCTAAGGTGGCTGGTTATAATCCGAAATATCTGGTTGATACGGGACTCTGCTTCAAGGTGGATAAGGACGAAGTGGCAATAAGTCGGGTGAGGATAAAGTTCTTGACCGTTTCTCGGGCAGAGCCATCTTTCCCTGGTTCAGCGTGAGCGGCAAGGTAGTGGCTTTTGGCGGACGAGTGCTCGACAGCAGAACCAAGGGCATCAGCCAGAAATATGTCAACTCGCCTGATAGCGTTATCTATCATAAGGAGCGCGAACTCTATGGACTCTATCAGGCCAAGAAGGCGATAGCCAAGGAGGATTGTGTCTTTATGGTGGAAGGATATACCGATGTTATCTCGATGCATCAGTGTGGCATCGAAAATGTTGTGGCCAACTCGGGTACGGCGCTGAGCGTGCATCAGATTAGATTGCTGCACCGCTTTACCAGTAACATCGTTCTTCTCTATGATGGCGATAATGCGGGTATTCATGCTGCGCTGAGAGGTACCGATATGCTGCTCGAAGAAGAGATGAACGTAAAGGTTCTCTTCCTCCTGACGGCAATGACCCAGATAGTTTCGCCCGCAGTCATTCGGCAGAGGATTTCAGAAGATATATTCAGGAGAATCAGACCGACTTCATACAGTTTAAGACCGATATTCTGCTACGCGGCGTGACAGACCCTGTAAAGCGAAGCCAGGCTATCAATTCGATTGTAGAGAGCATCTCGAAAATCAAGAATCAGATAACGCGCGCTTCTTATATCACTGACTGTTCTCACCGTTTGGGCGTGAACGAGGCAATTATCGTGAATGCCTTGAACAATTTTGTGCGCAACGGTATGAGTGAGCAGGTAAAGGCAGAGCGACGTGCAGCGGGATTGAAAGATTCGCCTGTAGCGGCAGCGCAGCAGGTGCAATCAGCTATGAGAGCGGTTACCCCACTGGATAAACTTCTGGAAGTAGAAGGACTTCTGGTACAGTTGATTATTCATCATGGCGACCAGCTCATCACAGTACAGGATGTAGACGGAAATGATGTGGAGGTAGCTGTGGCCCAGTATATCAGTCTTGATTTGGGTGGAGATGGCTTTAAGTTTCATAATGATTTATATAATCAGATTATGCAGGAGGCTGTGGAACATCTCGAAAAGAAGATGATTTTGTCGCCGAAACTTATTTTGCCAATCATCCGAATCCGGAAATCAGCAGGTTGGCAGGTTTGCCTACAGGTGACCAGGAGGTATCTACGGCTAGTCTGCAGATGAAGATGAGCGCCGATAAGCTCCGTCAGTTTGTCTTTAAAGACATCTTGAGTTTCCGCACTCATTATATTGCTCAGCGTATTATTGAGGTACAGCAGGAGTTTGCCAGGAATCCGACCAATCGTGAACTGCTGCAGGAGTTTATGAAACTCAAGCAGATGAACACGCTTCTGGCGAGTCAGGCAAACAATATCTTCAATTAACCGGAACTCCTGTTCTGTGGGGAGGAACTCTGTAATGAAGTATTAGAGATTTAAAAGGAGAAATGCTATATGATTTATTTTCACTGGATATATCTGTTGCTTTATGTCGTGATAACCGTTCCGGCTATCATCACCGTCTTGATGGACAATCGTCAGCCCGCCAAGACGATGGCATGGATATTGGTCTTCTTCTTCATCCCCTTTGTGGGTATTATCTTCTATTTCTTCTTCGGACAGAATACCCGCAAGGAACGGCTTATCAGCGACCGCAGTATGGACCAGCTCACCAAGCGCTCCATGCTCGAGTTCGTAGAGCAGGAGAATCTTCACCTGCCAGACAGCAATAAACCGCTGATGAATCTCTTTGCCAACCAGAGTTGGGCGCTGCCTTTTAAAGATAATCAGGTGGATATTTATACTGATGGCTATGATTTCTTCCTCACCTTATTATATAATATAGGACAGGCAAAGCATCATATTCATCTCGATACCTATATCTTCGAAGCCGATGCCTTGGGATATCTGATAGCTGATGCCTTGATTGATAAGGCGGAGCAGGGAGTGGAGGTGCGACTGATTTATGATGATGTAGGCTGCTGGAAGGTGCAGGATGAATTCTTTGAACGTATGCGTGATGCAGGTATTGATGTACATTCGTTCATGCCAGTCCGCTTTCCGGCTTTTACGAGTAAGGTAAACTATCGTAACCACCGCAAACTCTGTGTCATAGATGGTAAAGTGGGCTTTATCGGCGGCATGAATATAGCTCTGCGCTATGTGAAGGGTGATAAGAAACAGGCCTGGCGCGATACGCATCTCCGTATTGAGGGCGGTGGAGTTTACGCCATTCAGAGAGCCTTTCTGGTAGACTGGTATTTCGTAGACCGTACGTTGGTTACCAATCGCCAGTATTATCCACCGGTCAGTGTGCATATCCACAACAATTGTCTCGTACAGATAGTTACGAGCAGTCCTATCAGTCCTTGGCCTGATATCATGCAGGGCTATGTCCGTATCCTGCTTCAGGCCCGGAAGTATGTGTATATGGAAACGCCTTATTTCCTGCCAACCGAACCTGTATTGTTTGCCATGAGAACAGCAGCTCTGGCGGGTGTGGATATCCGTCTGATGTTGCCTCGTCATGCTGATGCCAAACTGGTAGAGTGGGCATCACGTTCGTATGTGATGGAAGCGATAGAGGCTGGCGTAAAGGTTTATCTCTATACGGCAGGCTTTAATCATAGTAAATTGCTGGTGAGCGATGATGATCTCTGTACGATAGGCAGTACGAATATTGACTTCCGAAGTTTTGAGAATAATTTCGAAGCGAATGCGTTCTTCTTTGATGAGGGGATGGCACAGCGCGTGAAGGCTGTCTATCTGCGGGATGAGGCGAAGAGCATCCTGGTAGATGATGTATCTTATTTCGTAAAACGTCCGTTCCTGCAGCGCCTTTTCGAGAGTACGGTAAGATTGCTCTCGCCGCTGCTGTAACGAATAAATCCCCGTTTGCATCTTGTCTGGTGCAAACGGGGATTTTTTCTATCTGAATATTGAGAAGTTTACGCTTCCGTAACTTCTGTGTTCCAGGAATCGTGGATGCTCGGAGAAATCATAGTCTTTGCCATGCTCAAAGACGAAGATGCCTCCTTCGTTGAGATAGTCGCCATTCAGAACGAGGTCTGGAATCTGCGGCAACTCCTTCAGAGCGTATGGAGGATCGGCAAAGATAAAGTCAAACTTCTGCTTGCAGGTCTTCAGAAAACGGAATACATCACCACGAATCAGAATATCCTTGTCTTCGCCTAACTTCTGAAAACATTGGCGTATGAAGTTGGCATGATCGCGGTCGGCCTCTACGCTGACTACCCGGCTGCAGCCTCGTGATACCAGTTCGAGCGAAATGCTGCAAGAAAAAAAAAGGTCGAGGGCAGAGGTATCTTCGAAATCAATATATCCCTGCAGAACATTAAAGATGTTCTCCTTTGCAAAATCTGTTGTCGGACGCGCCTTAAACGAACGTGGAATGTCGAAATGGCGTCCCTTATATTGTCCTGTTATGATTCTCATATTTACTTTGAACTTTGAATGTTGAACATTGAACTTTATGATAAGCTATTCTGTTGAATTCTTAACAATCAACTTTTAACTATCAACTCTTGTCTTACTTACTTAGGTACAGTGCCATCAAATCGAATGGCAGACCTTTAATCTCTGTGATGGGCGCACGGTTGAATTCGGCGGCAGGGTTCAGAATGAAGGTCTTCTTGATGTAGAGTTTCGTGTTGTAGAGGAACCAGTCCTTGTCCGGAACATTGCCTGATACATGCAACTCATCCTGCATCTGGTTGAATCCTAACTGCTTCCATACATAGAGAATGAAATAGAGGGCATCCTTGGCATGCTCGGCATTGAACGAGTTGAAGAATTTGAAACGGTTCTTCTCGAAACCGAAAACGTCCAGCTTCTTGTCGTGGAAATAAACATAGAGCTTGCGGTGAATGCCGGTGAAACTGCGATGATGCAGATAGTGCCACATCGGTTGCATGATAGGTGTGAAGCGAACATCCTTAAAGTTGTCTTCTACCACCATCTTCAAATCCTTGTTGATAGGGAATACCGCTACCGCATTCAGTTCCGGCTGCACTCTGTAGAGAATGGCATCGCTGTTATGGCTGTTGAAGGCATGCTGATAGAGCACATCGATATCCTCTTCATGAAATTCTTCGATAGGAACCAGCAGGATAGGCGAATCGAGATATACGCGTACCTTCTGGTATCCCCGCTGCAGGAGAGTACTCTCCTTGAAAGCCTGACGCAAGTTGGCTGCCATCGAAACACCACTCTTTACAGTATAAGGTTCATAGATGAGCTGATGCTCAGCTTCACGGTCAACTACCGAAAAACTGAGGGTGTTTCTGCTCACGCGGATGGTGAGTCGTGCTTGCTGAATGTTGTTACCTTTTATTTGCATATCTGTTACCAATTACCTGCGTTGTTATTATCTGTCGTTAAATCGCCTATCTTGAGTCCGGGATAGTTCTTAGCATAGTTGGCCTCCTCTATCTTCTGCTGGATGGAACCTTCATCAAGTCCGTCGAGGAAGGTTTCATAACCGGCCCCACATTCCATCACCGGAATCTGCTTACCGCTTTTTCCTACGATAACCGTGGCAGCAAGTGTAAACTTCTTACCGTCGGCATAGGGAATGTATTGAGCATCTTCCTGTAAGTACTTGCCTTTTACCAGTGTCGGAAAATCTCCTGTATATACGCCGTGTTTCGCCTTGTATTTCTCTTCAGCCTGACGTATCTGCATCAGTTTCTCCTTCACCTCTGCTTCTCTGCTAGCCATGGCCTTCTGGAAGCGGATGGGCTGGCTCACACTCAGAATACAGAGTAGCATCATGATGATGACGCATGCTCCCAAAATATAATTATTCTTTATTCTTTTTCTCATTTCAAAAAGTATTATTACTTTTGCACAGCAAATAGGTGCAGTAAATTTTCTGCAAAGATACTAAAAGTTTTCGAAATATGAACATTGAAGAGTTAAAATATCAGATATTACAGCAATTTGGCTTTCCGCCAACCTCAGAACAGGCTCAGGCGCTCGATGTTTTCGTGCAGTTTATGACGGATAGTAATCCTCATGCTGTGATGATTCTCCGGGGTAGTGCGGGTACCGGTAAGACGTCGCTCTCGGGTGCTATCGTCCGTACGCTCCGTGCTGTTCGCCAGAAGGTGATGCTCCTTGCTCCTACGGGTAGGGCGGCTAAGGTTTTCTCTCTGAACAGCGGGATGCCTGCCTATACCATTCATCGCCGCATCTATCGCGAAAAGGCGTTTGCCGGAGTGGATGGACAGTTCAATCTCAATGATAATCTCTATACTGATACGCTTTTTATGGTGGATGAGGCTTCGATGATTGCCAATCTGGGATTGGGCGGAACCACCTTTGGCAGCGGTTGTCTGCTAGATGATCTGATTCATTTTGTGTATCAGGGACGTAACGACCGCCTCTTGCTGATTGGCGATAAGGCACAGTTGCCTCCTGTTGGTGAGGAAGAATCACCAGCCCTTTCTGCTGCGATGCTCCAGGGATATGGACTGTCGGTTTATGAGTGCGATTTGAACGAGGTAGTCCGCCAGAGTCAGCAGTCGGGTATTCTCTTTAATGCTACCCGCATCCGTCAGATGATTACCCACGATGACATTACCCAACTGCCTAAAATCCGTTTCTCCGGTTTCTCGGATATCAGGGAGATGCCGGGTGCAGAACTCATCGAGGCTCTTGGCGACAGTTATCATCATGTAGGACTGGACGATACCATTGTTGTGACTCGTAGCAACAAGCGCGCCAACATCTTCAACCAGGGCATCCGCAACATGGTGCTTGATAGGGAAGAGGAACTGGAGAGTGGCGACATGCTGATGATTGTGAAGAACAATTATTATTGGATGGAGGAAGAAAGAAAGAAGATAAAGGAAAGGCAATTAAGTGAAGAACGAAAAGTGAAGAGTGAAAAATTTAATACTTTAGCTAATCATACAGTTCAAAGTAACGAAGTTTCAAGTCATGAGATTCCTGCTTTTCTGGCTAATGGAGATAGGGCGAAGGTGATGAAGGTGAGTCGTCGCATCGAACTCTATGGTTTTCATTTTGCCACCCTTCTGTTGAAATTTCCCGATTATGATAATTATGAACTGGAGGCTACGGTATTGCTGGATACCTTGACGAGTGAGGCTTCTGCTTTGACCCATGATCAGCAAGAGCAGCTTTTCCGTAAGATAGAGGAAGATTATCAGGATATACCACTGAAGGCAGACCGTATGAAGGCAATCCGGCAAGACCCATATTTCAATGCTCTGCAAGTGAAGTTTGCCTATGCTGTTACCTGTCATAAAGCGCAGGGTGGACAGTGGTCGCATGTCTATGTAGACCAGGGCTATATGACGGATGAAATGCTTACTCCCGATTATATCCACTGGCTCTATACTGCATTTACACGAGCCACAGAGATGCTCTATCTCGTGAACTGGCCAAAGACGCAGGTAGAAGGAGAGTAATATTACTCTTCTTCTTTTGTTCAGGATTTATATGAAAAGAAAAAGTCCGGCTCTCTCTCGAAAGTCGGACTCTTAAATTTTTGAGTTATTTTTTGGGAAAAGTGGGTAGTGATGGATTCGAACCACCGAAGGCATAGCCAGCAGATTTACAGTCTGCCCCATTTGGCCACTCTGGTAACTACCCAAAAGCTTTATATCTCAAAAGCGAGTGCAAAGGTAATGCTTTTATTTGATATTACCAAATTTTTTCGGCACTTTTTTCTCTTTTCCTTCAAAAAATGTTCATTTTCCCCTATAAAATAGGTTTTCCCCTCTCTTCCCCCTTTTACTTTTTTACCTTTTTACCCTTTTACCTTTACCACATGTCTTCTGCGGTGTTTTCTTGACAGCCTTCTGTGCTTGTAATGCTCATATTTCTTGATGGCAACGAATACCGTGAGGGCAAGGACTACGGCCAGCAGGAAGATAACGATGTCGCCGCCCAGATTGTCTCCCTTCACCTTCGACCACATATCCAATACCTCGGGAGTATGATCGCCGGCATCATGAATCATGGCGCATCGGGCTACTATGCTGCTGTCTGGATACATGATAGGGTTGAGATGGGCATTCCTGCCTTCCTCGCCAAAGAAGTAGGCCAGATTTACAGGTTGGGGATAAGCCTCAGTATCGCTCATAGCTTCTAATACTTTCTTGCCTGCCACGCTGCTCACATATCCTGTAGTCTCCATATTAGCGAGTGCCACGTCTTCCTGACAGAGATAGTTGATGAAATAGGCGGCAGCCTTCGGATTGCGGGAATATTTAGGGATTACCCAACCGTCGAACCATACATTGCTTCCTTCTTTCGGTACCTCATATCCCAGTTCTACACCCACTTTCCCGGCTTCTTCAATAGCCCAGACGGCATCACCGCTCCAGGTCATGTTGAGATAGGCTTTGCCTTTGGTCATGGTCTCCTTGCCGAAGTCGGCTTCCCATCCTTCAATGTTTGGCTTCAGAGCTTTCAGCTCTTTCTCTACTGTGGCTACGGCAGCGGGTGAATAGTCGTTCATCAGCTGTGGTATGGTCACCTTGCCTGCTTCCAGGTCTTTGCGGTGTGCCCAGATGAGGGCGGTGCCATAGGAGTCGCGGTAGGAATCCTTCATCAGGAGTTTGCCCTGATATTTTCTGTTCCATAAAGTTCCCCAGGTTTGTGCATCATTTATAGGTACGTGCACCTTATTATATAGGATGCCACAGGTTCCCCACATGTAAGGCACGGCATAATGGTGGGCGATGCGGCCATTGTTGGAGGTGGCATCTATCTGCTCAACAATGTATGGTGATACGTTGCTGATATAGTTGGGCGTCTTGCCGAAGGCGGTGTCGATAGGTAGGAGAAGGTCTTTGCGGAGCATGCGCTCGATGATATATTCTGACGGGCATACCACGTCGTAGTCTTCATGACCTCGCTCTATCTTGGTAAGCATCACCTCATTGATGTCGAAGGTCTGGTAGATAACTCGGATCTTCTTGCCGGTCTGCTGTTCATACCATTTCGGGAAGTTGGCAAGAACGTCTTCATCTATATAATCAGCCCAGTTGTAAACCTTCAGAATCTCCTCGCGGTTCTCTTTGTTGTAACAGGAAGAGAGCGGCAGAATCATCAGCAGGCTAAGAAAGAGAAAGACGATGGTCTTAACTCCTTTTACTCCACTAACTCCTAATAATATCTTGTTCTTCATTCTCATTTCTTCTTATTTTCTCAGAACGTTTGTTGATGATAATCAGCATCACCAGTACCAGTACGAAGATGATGGTACTCAGCGGACGAAGTTCTGGAGTTAGTCCTCCCTTTCTTGCATCGGCATAGATGAATGTGGAGAGGGTTTCCAGACCTTCGTTACCTATCGTGAAGATGGTGACGGCGAAGTCATCGATACTCATCGTGATGGCAAGCATGAAACCGGAAATCATACCCGGCAATATCTCTGGGATGATGACCTTGCGAAGTGCTTGCATCGGAGAGGCGCCCAGATCGAGTGCCGCCTCATAGAGGTTCGGATTCATCTGCTTCAGTCTTGGCATCACACTCAGGATAACGTATGGCAGACAGAAGGTGATATGCGAGAGTACTACGGTAGTATACCTGCGGAATGCCCAGCGTGATGAAGAGCAGGAAGAGCGAGATACCGATGATGATGTCGCCGTTTAGTATCGGAATGTTGTTGACAAACTGTATGGCATTACGTGCATAGCGGTTGCGCAGGTTGTAGATGCTGATGGCTGTCAGGGTTCCGAAGAGCGTGGATACGGTTGCGGTAATCAGGGCGATGGTTACGGTATTGACCAGTGCCGCTGTGAGCGAATGGTGTGTACCTTCGGCAAAGAGATTCTTGTAGAGCTGTAGCGAGAAACCCGTCCAGTTGCCCATCACCTTCGCTTCGGTAAACGAGAAGATAATGATGATGAAGATAGGAGAGTAGAGTAGCAGCAGGAGCAACCAGAGATAGCCCTGGCAGAATACTTTCTTCATCATATCCTTACTGAATAATGACTGCATCATCTGATACCTCCTTCCTGTTTACTGCCATCACCTGCGATGAGGGTGGAGGCGCCGATGAGGAAAAGCATGATGAGCGAGAGGGCTGCACCGTAGTTCCACATCGAATTGTTGATGTTCTCCTGGATGGTGGTACCGAAGAGCTTGATGTTGTTCATCGTCAGCAGTTCGGAGATAGCGAAGGTAGAGATGGTTGGCATGAATACCATCAGGATGCCACTTGCTACGCCCGGCATGGAGAGGGGCAGGATGACCTTGAAGAACTGCTGCCAAGGCGATGCTCCCAGGTCTTCGGCTGCTTCGATATAGCTGCGGTCCATCTTCTGCAGGGTGTTGTAGATGGGGTAAATCATGAATGGGATGAAGTTGTAGACCATACCGAACAGGAGGGCGCCCTCACCCAGCGGAAGGTCGGCAAAATCGAAGAGGGCCACGGTGGCAAGTGTGCGCACCAGGATGTTTACCCACATCGGCAGAATGAAGAGCATGACGATGGTGTTGGCATACTTCATTCTGGTTTGTGTCAGAATATAGGCGGCCGGATAGCCCAGCAGAATGCAAAGCAGGGTGTTGAGAATGGCGATGCCTATCGAATACACAAAGGTGTTGATGGCTTCGGGGTGTGCCAGGAACTTCTGGAAGTTGTAGAGCGTCAGGGCTCCGTTCTCATCGGTAAATGCGAACACTACGATGAGAAGCAATGGCAGTACCACAAATATCGCTGCAAAGATGGCGTAAGGTATCGACCAGCTTTGTCGCGAAGAGATAAACTTGATAATGTTCAATTTATAATTGATAATTAGGAATTAATAATTTTTATTCAAACGAAATATTCTCCTGAGGAATGGTGATAGCCACATGATCGCCTAAATCCCATACATCCTGTGTATCTACATAGAGCTTCTCGCCCCAGTCGGTATCTATGGTGAGATGATAGTGGTCGCCCTTGTAGAGAATGAAGCTGATGTTGCCTGTAAAGGTTCCTTCGCTCTCGTTGTCGAAGAGTTCTATCTTGTTGAAAGGCACGTTCACCCGGATGGTTTCGTTTCCGTTTTCATCGGTCTGAATCTTGTCCTTTATTTCTTCCGGAATCTCCATCTGGTATTCGCATCCCAGGAATTCTATTGTTCCGTCGCCGTTTACCTTTGCATCGAAGGTATTGGTGATGCGCTCCTTCTTCATGATGTGAATATTGTCGGGTATCACGCTCATTCCTATCGTCTGGCCTACTTCGAAATGCTTGTAGTTCTGGATGAGAAATTCATTGCCCTTCTCGGTTTCTGCCAGCATCTCGTAGTGTACTCCCTTGAAGATAGAAGAGGTTATCTTGCCCACAAACTGGGCGTGGGTGGTATCGGTGGAAACTTCTATATCCTCAGGACGTATCACGACATCCACTTCCTGGTTGCAGCCGAAGCCCTTGTCTACACAAGGCAGTTCAGTACCTGCCACATTCACCAGACAGTCGTGGACCATCGTTCCGCAGAGAATATTGCTCTCGCCGATAAAGTCGGCTACGAAAGCATTGGCTGGTTCGTTGTAGATATCGGTAGGTGTACCTATCTGCTGTATCTCTCCCTCGCTCATCACCACGATGGTATTGCTCAGGGTGAGGGCTTCTTCCTGGTCGTGAGTTACGTATACGAAGGTAATGCCCAGGCGTTCGTGCATCTGCTTCAATTCCAGCTGCATGTCTTTACGCATCTTGAGGTCGAGTGCTGCAAGCGGTTCATCCAGGAGAAGAACTTCAGGTTCGTTGACAATGGCACGGGCGATGGCGATACGCTGCTGCTGACCGCCCGAAAGCGAGTTGACATCACGATATTCATAATCACTCATGTTTACCATCTTCAGGGCACGTTTTACCTTCGGCAAAATCTCTTCCTTCGGTGTGTGCTTGAGCTTCAGACCGAAGGCGATATTGTCGTAAACGTTGAGATGAGGGAACAGAGCGTATTTCTGGAATACCGTGTTCACATTTCGCTTGTAAGGAGGAAGGTTAGTAATATCGTTGCCGGCGATGGTGATGATGCCTTCGCTGGCGGTTTCAAACCCTGCCAAAAGTCTCAATAATGTCGTTTTTCCGCATCCCGAAGGACCCAGAATGGTCATAAATTCGCCCTTTCTCACATAGAGATTGATGTTGTTGAGGGCTGTTTTCTCGCCAAATCTTTTCGACACATTCTTAATATCTATGATATGCTGTGCTGTCTTGTTCATTTTTGTTGTAAATTTGCGTGCAAAGCTACTCATTTTCGATAAATTTTTTTTTTTTTAAAGAAACAAAGAAAAAGTTGTATCTTTGCAAACGTTTTGTAGTATCTGATATACAGAACTGAATAATTATTGAATAAATATACATACATGATTGTTACAATAGAATGGATGGAGGAGTGGTTCAGGCGTTTCGACCAGGAATATTTCGGGGGAAAACTGCCTGTTCCTGAACTCGGACTTACTCATGCCAAGACTCGGTTGGGGCAACTTGCCTATAAGCGGGCCTCCAGATGGGGACGCACCAAGCTCTACGATTTCAAGCTCTCCATGTCTACTTATTATGATATGACCGACAAACAGGCAAAGAGTGTCTTGCTCCACGAGATGATACATTACATCATCGGTTATACGGGACTGAAAGATACCTCGGCTCACGGGATTGTGTTCAAGGGACTGATGGATAAGCTCAACAGCCAGTATGGCTGGGATATCAGAGTATCGACATCCACTAAGGGCTGGAAAGTAAGTGAAACTGTAAAAAGCAGGAAAGAGAAGAAGGGACCGCAAATTTATCTGATGCTTGCCATCGAGATGAATGATGGAAGACATTATCTCTCGAGAGTGAATCCGAGTTTTGCCCGTCGCATCGAAAATCAACTGAAGACGGTCAGGGAAGTGGTTTCTCATCAGTGGTATATTACGATGGAGAACTATTTCGAAGACTATCCGCAGGTGCGCAGCTTGAGAGGAAGGCGCATCTCGAAGGCCGATTTCGGAAAGTTGCTCAATGTGCTCACTCCCTTTCAGCTGTAATGTCGGGCGAATGTATAAGAAAAAGAATAACTAAAACTCATTAAAGATACAAAATGAAAGAAACCTGGAAAATGATAGCCCTGCTGGCAATAGCCATTGGAGGACTGCTGGCTTATGCCTTTATTCCAGAGCAAGTGGCTGAAAACATTCCGCTGAAACAGATTGGAATGGATGCGCTCACCGGTAAAAGCGAGGCAGAACTTGCTGAAGAGGAAAAGGCTGACAGCATGATAAAGGAACCCGTGGATACGGCGGCGCAGCGAGTACTGATCTTCGGCGACTCGATGTCGGAATATCTAGGTCTGCGACTGGCTGATTATGCCAACAAGAACGGTCATAAGCTCACCTGTATTACCTGGGTGAGTTCGGACACCAGAAACTGGGCTACTACCGATACCCTGCAGCATTATATCCAACGTATCAAACCTACCTATGTCTTTGTATGTCTGGGCAGTAACGAACTATATACGTCTGATATGAAGGGATGTGAAAAACGCATCCGTGCCATCCTGAGCAAGACTGGTAATATTCCGACGATATGGATCGGTCCGCCAAACTGGTGTGAGGATAATGGATATAACAAACTCCTCCGTGAGGTGATGGGACCACGAGGCTATTATCCTAGTTACAAACTTACCTTCGAACGCCAGAAAGACGGCCGGCATCCGACTATGGCTTCATCTGCCATGTGGATGGATAAGATTGTAGAGTGGATGAATAGCGGTCATTGTGTGCATCCGTTCCGATTGGAAATGCCGGATAAGCGTGACCGCAGATACAGACAGATTACCATCTTGCCTCCTGGAACAAAACACAGGGCTGACAGTACGGCTGTGAAGAAGGATTCTCTTTCTATGCCTGTTGAGGAAACTGTGCCTGAAACCCCAGAAAGTTCTGCTGCAACCAAGGAACCTGCAACTGCTGGAAAAACGGCTCCGGCTGCTGACAAGATGGTTCCAGCGGTAAAACATGTAAACCATAAAGACTCCGTATAAGAAAGAGTTCAATAAATAATATCTTCAGAACAGACAAATGAATTATTCAACATTCGAAATATGTGCCTTGTGGCATTGGATAGAGCGGCTGTTTGTTTATCAGGCAGATTCTCCGCTGATGATGGGCAGCATTCCGTTTGCGCTGCTCTTCATCTTCTTCCTTGCCATTTATACCCTGCTCAAGAGCTATTCGCGCACAGCCATGATGATGTATGTCATCTGCTTCAGCCTTTTTTTTGCCTATAAGGTGAACGGAATGGTGATGTGGATGCTGCCGCTTACGGCTTGCATCAATTATGCCGTAACCCAGGAAATGAGACTGCATGAGGGGAAGGCGCGCAAGGCGCTGCTCACCTTCGTGGTGCTTGTAGACCTGACTCTGCTGTGCTATTTCAAATATACCAATTTCATCATTGGCGATGTAGTCAACGAGATGTTCAGCACCAACTTCTCCCTGCAGTCTATTGCTCTGCCTGTAGGTATCTCGTTCTATACCTTCCAGGCTATCAGCTATGCGGTAGATACCTATAAGCGTAAGTTCGACATGGAGGTAACGCTCCTGGAATATTGCTTCTATCTCACCTTCTTTCCGCTGCTGATGGCGGGTCCTATCACCCGTGCCGCCAATCTGATACCCAGACTGAAACGAAACGAACAGGCTTCCAGTAGAATGCTGTGGACGGGACTCTTTCTCATCATGCTGGGACTGGTCAAGAAGAATATGCTGAGCGATTATATCGCACAGTTCAACAACTGGGTGTTTGATGCGCCGCAAACCTTCTCGGGTTTCGAGAATCTGGCAGCACTCTTCGGCTACCCTGTCCAGATCTTCCTCGATTTCTCGGGATACAGCGATATGAGTATCGGTGTGGCAGCCATCCTGGGTTTCTATCTACCCGACAACTTCTATTTCCCTTACCGCTCACTCTCGGTTACCGAGTTTTGGCATCGCTGGCACATCTCACTTTCCTTCTGGTTCCGCGATTATGTGTATATTCCGCTGGGTGGAAACCGGAAGGGAAAGGTGCGCATGTATTTCAACAACTTCCTCACCATGCTGGTGGCAGGCTTATGGCATGGCTCTTCCTGGATGTTCGTTATCTGGGGTGCTCTTCATGGTTTCGGACTTGTGGTGCATAAGTTCTTCAGCCGTCAGTTGGGCATAAGCTTTCCTCGTACGCTGGCTGGCAATTCCCTCAGCTGGCTCATCACCTATTTATATATATGCTTTGCTTGGTCGTTCTTCCGTGCTAAGGATTTGGGGGTGTTGGGGAAGATGTGTGATAAGGTGGCAAATGATTTCAGTATCGATTATCTGGTGCCTTTCTTCCATGCCCGTCCTGCCTGGACGCTTTGCATCATAGGTGTCATGCTGAGCTATCTCTTTACTGAGCGCCAGTATCACCGTCTTCAGGCGCGGTTCATACTTCTGCCTTGGGTGACCAAACTGCTGCTCTTCATCATCTGTCTGCAGATGGTAGTTGAGGTTTCTCAGGAGAGTGTACAGCCGTTCATTTATTATCAGTTCTAGTCTTTTATGGTTAATTTTCTGTAATAAAATCTTGCTTTATGGACTTGATACTGGAAAATGATGTAATTTTGTAGGTTGAAGTATATATATTTTGAAGTAACAGACAAAACAGAAAAATTGTATGAAGAAACTATTATTCTTTTTGCTCCTGACGACGGCTGTCGTCGGTAGAGCACAGACATCGCTTGACTTACTGCCTGTAGGTACCGAGGCTCCCGATTTCACGATTACTGACAGTAAGACGGGTAAGAAAATCTTCCAGCTCTCAGATAAGAAGACTCAGAAGGATAAAGACGGAAAGACGGTTCCGGGTGTCTGGACCGTGCTCGATTTCTGGGCTTCCTGGTGTCCTGACTGCAGAAGAGACATGCCGATGGTGAAGGCTATCTATGACAAATACAATACCAAGATCCAGGTAGTGGGTGTTTCTTTTGATACCGATGAGGCGAAGATGAAGAAATATCTGGGCGATAATCAGTATACCTGGTTGCAATACTGTGAGTTTAAGAAATGGAAGGAAACAAAGATTTCCAAGGATTATCACATCTCATGGATTCCTACCTCTTATCTTATCAATCCGGAAGGTAAGATTGCATTCTCTACCGTGAAGGCGGAGGAGATGATGAAGAAACTGGATTCGCTCGACCAGGCTGGAGCATTGAAACCTGCTCAGGTGCAGACTGCTCTCAAGAAGGTGTATAATGAAAGCATCGATCCGATGGCTCAGATTGATGAGGCTTTGGCTAAAGCTAGAAAGAATGGCAAGTTTGTTATCTGTCAGGTAGGTGGTAACTGGTGTCCATGGTGCTTGAAGTTTGCCGATTTTGTGGAGAAAAATGTTGCGGTCAACAAGATGGTGAATGATCATTTCGAATATATTCATGTGAACTACAATCGCAGAAAAACTGCCGGTGATGCGGCGGTGAAGAAGGCTGAGCAGCTGATGAAGCGACTGAACAATCCTCAGCGTTTAGGATTCCCGGTCTTTGTGGTGCTCGATGAAACCGGAAAGGTTCTCCATATCCAGGATTCCAGTTTTCTGGAAGAAGGTAAGGGATATAACGAAGAAAAGGTGCTCAGATTCCTGAAGAGCTGGACACCTCAGGCAGTAAAAGGATAAAGAAAGAGGGTGTGTCATTAACTTATGGCACACCCTCTACCTGTTTCATATCGTAATTTTATGCATTACAAACCTCTTGCTTTCAGAAATCCGGAAGCATCTGGCTTCTCCATACCAGTAAAGTCGGTAAACATTTCCATCTGGTCCTTGGTGTTGCCACGGCTCAGAATCTTATCGCGGAATGCCTGACCAACGGCTGGATCTAAGGCACCATGCTTTGCAAAGTAGTCGGCGATGTTCACAGCCAGCACCTCTGTCCAGAGATAGCTGTAATAGCCTGCAGCATAACCGCCGCCCCATACGTGGTTGAAGTATGATGTGCTGTAGCGAGGAGGAATCTGGGTGTTGAGCAAACCGATGTTGTGGAGCTCTTCCTTCTCGAAGGCACCTGCCATATAAGGTGAAGGCACCTCTTCTTCGCTAATCTTGTGCCAGGCAAGGTCAAGACAGGTCGCAGCCAGATTCTCGCCCAGTGAATAAGCGGTCTGGAAGCTGATGCTCTTCAGCATGCGCTCTTTCAGATCGGCTGGCATCGCTGCACCGGTCTCGGTATGACGGGCGTAATGGTCGAATATCTCAGGAATAGAAGCAAACGATTCGTTAAACTGGGATGGCATCTCTACGAAATCGCGGGCAACGGCTGTTCCTGAAAGGGTATTGTACTTGCAGTCGGAAAGGATTCCGTGAAGTGCATGACCGAACTCATGGAACAGGGTAGTAACCTCATCCCATGTGATGAGAGATGGCTGACCCTCCGGTGCCTTGGCGTTGTTGCATACATTATATATGATAGGCAACTGGCCGCGCTGCTTGCTCTGCTTGGCAAAGGCGCTCATCCATGCACCGCCACGCTTGGTAGGACGGCGGAAGTAATCGCTGTAGAAGAGGGCGATTGGCTTGCCGTTCTTATCGCTCACCTCGAATACCTTCATGTCTGGGTGATAGGTTGGAATATCCTTGCGCTGCTTGAAGTTCAATCCGTATACACGATGGGCGGCATAGAACACACCGTTCACCTGTACGCTGTCGATGTTGAAGTATGGCTTAATCTCATCATCGGTAATGTTGAGCATCTCCTTCTTCATCTTTGCAGAATAATAGAAGCGGTCGTATGGCTGCAGCTTGAAGTCCTTGCCTTCAGTCTTCTGTGCATACGCTTCTATCGCCTTGGTTTCAGCATCAGCCTTAGGAGCATATTCCTTGATGAGCTGCTTCAGGAAATCATCCACATTCTTGCTGTTCTTAGCCATCGTCTTTTCGAGCGAATAGTCGGCATAGTTGTCATATCCCATCAGCTTGCCCTTCTCGGCACGCAACTTGGCAATCTCGGTTACGATAGGGAAGGTGTTGAAATCAGGATTGGTTCCGTCGGCACGGTGGATGCTTGCCATATACACCTTCTTGCGCAGTTCGCGGTTCTGGAGATTGGTGAGGATAGGCTGCTGGGTGGTGTTGATGATGACGATGCAGTAAGGCGCCTTGCCTCCGCGGCTCTCAGCATCTTTCTTGCATTGTGCAATGTCTGCATCGCTCAATCCGGCGAGTTCTTCCTTGCTGTTCACCCAAACCACGGCGTTGTTGGTAGCGGCAGGAAGAAGGTTGCCCCATTCCTGCTGCAACTCAGAGATGCGGGAGTTGATCTGCTTCATGCGCTCCATCTTCTCGGCAGAAAGAAGGGCACCTGAACGTACAAAACTCTTATAGATAACCTCAGTAAGGCGCTTGTCTTCGCCCTTGAGCTTCTTATATTCATTATCGTAAACATACTTGATGCGCTCGAAGAGTTTCTTGTTGAACGAAATCTCATTGTCGAGTTCGGTCAGCAATGGGGTAGCCTTCTTTTCGGTTTCGGCGATGCCCGGAGTTTTGTGGGCACTGGTGAGACCGAAGAAGATGTTAGTCACCTTTTCGAGCAGCGCACCGCTCTCCTCATAGGCGAGGATGGTGTTCTGGAAGTTAGGCTTCTTCTTGTTGTTTACAATCTTCTGGATGTTGGCACGCTGCTCCCTGATAGCCGCTTCGATGGCTGGCAGGTAGTTGCTCTCCTGAATCTTGCTGAAGTCAGGAGCACCGAATGGAAGACTGCTCTTTGTTAAAAGAGGATTCTGACGGTTACCGCCCGCAGTCTGTGCGAACGATGAGGCTGGCATCTGCAAGAGTGTTGCGGCCAAGCCCAGGGTAAGGAAAGTCTTGTTAATTTTCATCATGTTTCTTTGTTTATTTGAAATTCGTTTGCAAAGATAATCATTTATTTCGGATTATCGCATTTTTATTCATATTTCTTATGGAAAATCAGCAGACAGATGGCTCCTGCCAATGCCATCGGCACACCGATAAGGGCAGGGAAGTTGTATCCTAATCCCATCGCAACAGGAATACCACCCAGGAAAGCTCCCATGGCATTACCCAGATTGAAGGCGCCCTGAATGCAGCAGCCGCCCAGCATTTCGCCACCCTTGGCATGCTTCACGATGAGGAATTGCTCAGGCGATCCGATGCCGAAAAGACAGACGCAGCAGATGAACATCAGCACCACAGATACCCAGCCGAAAGGGGCGAGGAAGAAGGTGAGCAGAAGTGCCGCTGCCGCCAGAAACTGGAGATAACAGGTAAAGCGGCCCGGCTTGAAGCGGTCGGCAAGCAAGGCACTCACCTGATTGCCTACTACCATTCCGCCGCCTGCAAGAATCATCAGCAGAGAGATGCTGGTTGCGCTGAATCCGCCCTCCATCTGAAGCAGCGGCGAGATATAACTGAACCAGCAGAGGATGCCGCCATTGCCCAGGAAGGTGGCGGCGATGATGAGCCACGGAGCCTTGTTGCGGAGGAAATGGAACTGTGCCTTCATACCGTTGTTGGGCAGTGCTTCTACATCCGGAACCCATCTGTGAATCATGTATAAGGTGATGAGTCCGAGCACGATACAGCTGACAAAAGGTACTCGCCAGCTGAACATGTGACTCAGGAAGGTTCCCACCGGCACACCCAGCAGGTTAGCCACCGGCATACCTGCACACATCATCGCCACGGCATTGGTTCCCTTACCCTCTTTGGCAATCTTCACCGCCACGATGGTACCCGTTCCGAAGTAGGCGCCATGAGGCAGACCTTCTATAAAGCGGGCGCAGAGCAAGAGCCAGTAGTTAGGTGCTACTGAGGCGAGGACAGCTCCGAAGGTGATGAGCGAAGCCAGGAACATCAGAATATTCTTGGGTCTGTATTTATGCATGAGAATCAACGAGAAAGCTCCGGCGCAGACGCCGAGTGCATAGATGGAGATGAGATGTCCTGCTTCCGGGATAGAAACGTTCATGTTGTTGGCGATGTCTGTGATGATGCCCTCGATGATGAATTCAGCGATGCCTAAGGTAAAGGTACCCAGCGCGAGTGCAAATAGTCCTTTTTTCATTTGTTCTTATGAGTCAATATTATCCTTAAAAAATAGTTTCTCTCTTATTTTATGTCTTTGTAAGACAATAGTTTCAGAAATTCGTGTGCAAAGTTACTCATATTCTCTTTATCCTGCAAGTTTTCTCGCAGGAATATAGTAAAGATTAACAGAAAGTGTGGGGTCATTCATGCTCATTCAAGAGCTGTTAAAGGTTATTAAATTATAGGGGTATTAAGTTCTTATTCTGATGAAAATGCTTAATTTTGCAACCCGACAAAAGAAAGGTGTGTAAAAAAATAGGTATGAAACGTTCGCTCAACATATTGATGGCTTTGATGCTCTCGCTCATGGTGGTTTACTTGAGCGTGGGTACTACCGTCATGCACTGCCTTCACTATGACAAGGTGATGGTGGGTATGGTGACTGACTGTTGCGTGAAACGTAGCATGCACCAAGACTGTTGCCAAGGTAAGCTGGGCACACAGGTGAACAAGCATTGCATGAAAGTGGAGCTGGTAAAACTATCGCCTACGGTCTCTATCCAACACTTGGATTTCGATGCAGCACCAATGTTTGCAGGCATCGCGCCAGCCCTTTGGCAGACGTTGCCTCGTCCTGTTATCTGTAGCATTCAAAAGGCAAGATATTGGAATCTGAATGTTCCGCATTCGCCTCCAAGGGCTTATCTTGCCCTCCTTAACTTCCTGATTATTTGATTTTTCCATATTTGCAAATAGGTTGCAAAAGTTTTTCTGTACTTTTGCAGCCAAGATAGTCGTATGCCTATCCCTATCAGTAAAAACTTAGGGTTGCATACATATATAAAAAAGGTAAAATCATCCGAAGCGAAGATTTAAGATTCGGATAAAAGGAAATATATTTATGTATTCAAGATATATATTGCTCAGTGCCTTGCTGGTTATTGGTGCTGAGACTTATGCAAAAAATAATAAGACAGAGGTTGTGTCTCTGTCATCATCATATAATAATTCTGTAGAAAATAACTCTGTAGATTCCTCCTCTCAGGATTCCATTTTCAAGGACGAGACCTTGCATGAGGTGAAGGTGGTGGCTCGCAAGTCGGGCACTTCCCGATTGGCTGGTGCCGTGAATGGCATCGCCGTGAACAAGGATGAGCTCTTCAAGGCGGCTTGTTGCAACCTGGGCGAGAGTTTTACGACCAATCCATCGGTGGATGTGGCTTATAATGATGCCACGACGGGCGCAAGACAAATCAAACTCCTCGGTCTTTCGGGCACTTACGTACAGATGCTCACCGAGAATCTTCCGAATTTCCGTGGTGCAGCCATCCCATACGCCCTGGGCTATGTGCCGGGACCTTGGATGAAAGGCATTCAAGTATCCAAGGGTAGTGCTTCGGTGAAGAATGGCTATGAGTCGATTACAGGTCAAATCAATGTGGATTACTTGAAGCCAGAGGATGAGCAACAGGTGGAGGTAAACCTCTTTGGTGATACCAAGAGCCGAATCGAAGCAAACGCCGATGCCAATGTTCATCTGTCGGATAAGTGGGCAACGGAGATATTGTTGCATCATGAGAATATCCTCAAAAACCATGATGACAATGGCGATGGTTTCTATGATATGCCAGGCAGAGAACAATATAATGTACAGAACCGTTGGCTGTATAAAGGCAAGCACTACATCTTCCATGGTGGACTTGGGGCTTTGAAGGAGATTCGTACCAGCGGGCAGGATGAGGAACATGTTCATAGTGATGATATTTATCGAATCAAGCTCCATACCAACCGCTATGAGGGTTATATGAAACATGCCTTCATCCTCAATCACGAGCATGGCACCAATATTGCCTTCATGTCCTCGGCTTCGATGCACCAGCTCGATGCCCAGTATGGCAACAAGTTCTACAACCTCAATGAGAAGAATCTCTATGGCTCACTGATTTTTGAGACCAATTTTACTCATCAGCACAATTTGTCGGTAGGTTTGAGCGTCAACCATGATTACCTGGGACAGCGCGCCAATGTGAATGTTTCTCCAAGACCGGCAGTAGGGCAAGAAGACTCTCCTTATCTTTTGTCGGAGATGCAGAGAATGAACGAGAAGGAGACGACTCCTGGAGCATACGCCCAATACACCTATACGTTAGGCACGAAGTTGACAGCGATGGCAGGTGTCCGTTTCGACCATAGCTCTATCTATGGCAATTTCTTCACCCCTCGGTTCCACGTGAAGTATTCGCCTGTCGATGCCATCAGCATCCGCTTGTCAGCAGGTAAGGGCTATCGCACGGTATTTGGCTTGGCAGAGTACAACTATCTCTTGGCGAGCGGCAGGAGTTTCAGATTACGGGTGATAGACTTAAGCAAGAGGAGGCTTGGAACTATGGTATGAGTACCGCTTTCTACATCCCGATGTTTGGCAAGACACTGAAATTGAACGCTGAGTATTACTATACCGACTTCAAGAATCAAGCGGTGGTGGATTATGATGCCAACAAGGGGCTTATCTCCATCTACAATTTGATGGGTAAGTCTTATTCCCACACCTTCCAGATAGATGCCTCTTATCCATTGCTGAAGGGCTTGGAGATAACAGCGGCTTATCGTCTGAACGATGTGAAGTGTACCTACGATTATGGCAAAACCTTGAAAGAAAAGCCATTGACCAGCAAGTATAAGGCGCTCTTCACGGCTTCCTATAAGACTCCACTTGGCCTTTGGCAATTTGATGCCACCGTGCAGTTGAATGGTGGAGGCAGCAATCCTGAGCCTTACCAGTTGGCAGATGGAAGCCAGTCATGGTCTCCTCGTTTCCATAGCTTCGAGCAAGTGAGTGCGCAGGTTACGAGATGGTTCCGCCATTGGAGTATCTATGTGGGAGGCGAGAACCTGACTGGTTTCAAGCAGAAAACTCCTATCTATGGTGCCAGCAACCCATGGGGAAGCGATTTCGAGCCAACCTTGGTTTGGGGACCTGTAGAGGGCAGGATGTTCTACGCAGGAGTGAGAGTACACTTTTAATTGAAAATGTTTAAAGTTGAATGATTAAAGCAAATAGAAAAGTTATGAAGAAGATTTTAGTAATGTTCACAATGATGATGGTGGCAATGGTAACCTTTGCCAAGGACATCAAGACCGTAGTGTTCACCACAACCCCACAGATGCACTGTGAGGCTTGTGAGAATAAAATCAAGAGCAACCTTCGCTTTGAGAAGGGTATCAAGAGCATTGAGACTTCTGTGCCAGACCAGACGGTCACAGTACAGTATAATGCCGACAAGACAACCCCAGAGAAACTCCAGAAAGGTTTTGAGAAGTTTGGCTATAAGGCTCGCATCCTGAAAGATGGCGAGAAGGTTGAGAAGAACACTGGGGAGAAGTGTGACTTGATGTAATTCCTGCTGCTCATTTGATAGAAGCTTAACCATTGGCACGCAGGAATCCCTGCGTGCTATATGGTGCTTATCATAAAACACATTCGTTCATTTCATGAGTCCGTCAATGAAATGCTTAGAATCTGCAAAACTTCATATGTCGAGCGTTTCAATTGCATATCATGATGAACAATAGCCACGAGACAATAAGTGATAAAATCGTGAGGGATAACCCCAAATCGTGATGGATAGCGTGATGGATATTTTCGTTTTTGAAGTATCTGTCACGCTATTCAAGTATCTGAATATTAGTATATTAAGATATAGAATGGATACAAATCGTGATGGATGATAGATGATTACATAAAACTTATTCACGAATACGGCTGCATCGGGTTACAAATATGGCTGCATCGGGTTACAAATATGGCTGCATCGGGTTACGAATATGGCTGCATCGGGTTACGAATACGACTGCATCGGGTTACGAATACGACTGCGTAGGGTTACGAATATGACTGCGTAGGCTAACGGAGACGTATCTGTAAGCTTATCGAGACGTCTGAACTCGCTGACTGAACTACTTGAGTTGCTTGATTGAGCCACTTGAGTTAGCTGACTGAACCACTTGAGTTTTCTTCTTCATGTGCTTGCATGCAACCATAAAACTTTTTCAGCAACTTTTCCCGGAAGTATGGAAGAAGGCAGAGTTGAAGGCAAACATGAGGTCAACACAGAAACAGCACAACGTTTGCTGACGATGGGACTTTCTGCCGAACAGGTAGCCAAAGCTACCCAGCTACCTTTGGAAATCATTAAGAATCTGAGCAATTTTTAAAAAACTCAAGTTTCGCATGTAAGCACCACATGCCCCAGGCATCAGAAGAACATCATGTCCCCCACACACCCTGGTCTAGGAGCTTTTGGGCCTTCAGCCCGTACTTGAACCACATGCGAAAGTTTAGTCTATAATTTTACAGTTTCTTTTTGATGTTATTTTTCGAAACCTCTATTTCGGAAATGGTGGTTTCGAATACAAAGATAATAAAAATGCTTGAATATCAGCTTGTTTATTTGCTAATTTAAGTTTTTTTTATTTGTTTTGGAGGTGATTGTGTTTCCGAAAACACGGTTTCGGATTCTGATTTTTATCTTCTTTTAAAGTTCTACGAAAAATCAATTCTTTTGATCTTTTCTTTCCTCATTTCTTATTTTTTTTTTTGCTTTTTCCTTTTCTGTTTCGAAGTTTTGCCGTACTTTTGTACCGGAATAGGAAAGAAAGATAAATAAGATGAATAGACGAAAAATGAAAACTGGGTCAATGGTGATGTTGAAAGCATCATTTCTTGTGGTGGTATTTTCTATGGGAGTACTTGCTCCTGCCATTGCCCAGAACGGACAGAACAGGAAACCTCGAAAGAAGCTGAAAGAACTGCTGATGAAGGCAGATAGCCTGCGACTCCAGTTGCGACAGTCTGCTGATAGGGGACGTATGCTCCAATGGGGCGACTCTCTTCTCATGGCAGAATTGGGTAAGAGCAAGATGAGTGAGAAGAAAAAGCAAAGGCTCATGAAGCATTATGTCAAGATTCAAAGACGCTTGAGCCTCTACGATCGCCAATTGTTCAGAGGAGATTCACTGCTGGCAGCCAATTATTACAAGATAAAGTATGATACTACCTACATCTCCCGTCCTCATGCCCGATGGACCATCAAACTGAGAGGCAATCTTTCTGGAGCCGATTTGGAAACTACGGCGAAGACGGATGGAACGGAAACCCATACCAAGGTGATGGCCGACTGCCGTGGAACCCTCTCCATGGCTGTGGCTTATCGTGGCTTGGGGCTTGGTTTGGCTGTAAACCCAGCCAAGCTGGCTGGCAAGAATCAGGACTTTGAGTTCAACCTCAATTCCTATAGCAACCGCTATGGCTTTGATGTGGTCTATCTCTCGTCCAAGACATTCCATGGTCATCAGGAAATGGGAGGTAGCGAGATAGATATCCATAAGGGAGAAATCTCGCAGAAGGCTCTGAATCTCAATTTCTATTATGCCTTCAACTACCGCAAATTCTCCTTCCCGGCAGCCTTCAGCCAGAGCTACATTCAGAAGCGAAGTGCCGGAAGTTGGATGGTTGGCGCCAGTTTTGACGGTTCCAAGACGAAGGTGAAGGGAATGACTATCCGCCTTAACGAGTTGGCACTCGGTGCAGGCTATGGATATAATCTCGTTCCATCTTCTCATCTGCTGTTCCATCTGTCAGCCTTGCCAACCATCACGGTATATTCTCATGACTATACCAAGATGAGGGCTGAAGCAGAAGAGGGAAGTAGTGATACAGAAATCCCAACCGTTAAAAACAGCATGAAATATCATTTCCCGTCTGCCATCATTACCGGTAGAGGTGCAGCCGTCTATTCCTGGCGCAACAAGTTTGCCGGTGCCACTGCGGTTTATAATTTCTCTGTAGCAGGAGATGAGGATCACCTGCAGGTGAAGAGAAACAAATGGCGAGTAAGAATGTTTTTCGGATTCCGGTTCTAGGAACATACTTTTCTTCTTCCTATGTCAGTTTTTGACGCATCCAGATTGTAGTTTTGCAGCAGAAATTACAATCACTCTATATATAATAAGGTATGAAGGCAGGAAGAAGGAGGGAGTGGAGTCCCTGAAAAGTGAAATATAAGAGGAATCCATAAGATTTCTTGTTAAAAGTTTGGTGGTTCATCAGATTTTTACTAAATTTGCCATTGGATTAGTGACAGGGTAGGGTAAAGTTCTCGCTTGAAGTCGCTATGATGCAGAGAAACAAGATTATCTTGTGGACACGAGCAAGCTATTCAGTTCTGTAGGTTGAAATCTGGTAAATTGAAACGTAGAAAGAACGAGAATTTGTTTGAGCGAGTCTACACCGTCATATGGTGTGGATTCCTCTTTCACATTTTCTTTTCTACGGGTTTTACCAGAGCCTAACTTACAAGAAAGTGAAGAAAGTAGGGGTTCGCACCATCTTTTTTCATTTATGAACCATTATGGACTTGTTTGGTTCGCAGATTTTTCCTAACTTTGCAGAAGATTAGCTGCACCTCAGCATAACATTCAAGCAAGCTTGATGATTCTGCTTTCGGTTTGCATAATCTTTGCAGAAGATTAGCTGCACTCGGCAATTTGAAAGCAAGCTTTCATTGCGCTCGTTTGCATAATCTTTGCCCCTTGAAAGTAAATGATTCGCTGTTTCGGCAGAAAAGCCGGAACAGTTATATATAATGAACTTAAAAACGGAATGCTTATGAGTAAAGATTTAAAGCAAGAAACTCTGTTGGAGTCGCAAGCTGAACTCGAACAGGAAACGAGGAAACAGAAGAGGGATGTCTCTGTTCTGCGGCAGTTGCGATATTGCAGGAAAAGACATTTGAGACTCTTGATAATGAAGGATTAGATGAAGCTCTTAGTGAGTTGGACAAATTCTATACGCAGTATGAGGTCGTGAAAGGCTTTCAATACAATTCATTAAAGGCAAGTCTTATATTGAAAGGCTTGAATGCGATGAATAGTATTGGGGAGTTAAGTTCGATTGATGCAAACGCAGCGCAAGCTGATATAACCGAGCTCATTTCCCTGATAGAGAATGAAGAGGATGTTGATGCTGATTATCTTTCCTCTTTACTTGAAACTTACAAGGATGAACTTGAACAACTGAAAGCAAAATTCGTATTTGTACATGATTTCAATGAAGTGGATGAGAAGATACAAGAGTTACGTACACCAGAGAAGATTATTACCGACTCGAAGGTGAATGATGCAAAGAAAGCTTTGGCTCTTTGGGATGATTTCTATAAGAGAAATGAAAGGGACATAGATGATGCTTATTTTGAAAAAGCTGCAAGCATCTACAATGCTTTCTTCTATGCTTTGACCATCCATAAGAATGAGTTGGAAAGTCTTTCCGAGTCTCAGTTCTCTCATTACTCTTATGCTGCCAAGTGTTGTATCGCAAATGCAATTAAGTATTGTGAGCATGAGGATAGTAAGGATGAATGGCTTGCTTTGCAAGAACGTATTAGTGAGCAGGTTGAGGAGTTAAAGAAATTAGTAAAATGATATGAGAGGTAAGGTAAAATTTGTAAAAAGAAATATTTGGCTTATAGAGAATAAGTTGTTTCATTGGAGTTCTGAAGTGCGTCCATTACGAAGTACAGTAACTTATGCAGTGTTGTATAACGACCATAGGGTAGGTATTTGTGAGGATGATATACGTGCTTATTATCGGCGTGAAAGAATTACAACAGAACTTATTCATAGTCTTGATAAAGCTCTTCATAATAAATGGATAGAGTATGATAAAGATAAATACGAAGATTATAAACTTAAAGGAATTTTATCAGATTATTTACCTTGATATTATTGACGAGAGGAAAGGACTTATCTTATTTGGTTCTGTTGAGGATTAAGGTATTTTGAGTAGAAATGTATAGATTATTATGAAATATGATGAGTATTTGCAATGTGCCCGAAAACACTTGCGGGGATGTGCTTCTTTGTTGGTGACATATGAAGCAGGAAAAAACAACAACAACTATGACAACATTGTTTGGTTAGAGTTGTATTATTTGGCTGGATACATCATTGAGGGTATTACGATTTATTCAGCATATAAGTTAAATGGGTGGAATTCGACAGATGATATACAGAAAAAATATAATTTGCAGTTTACGAAGAAAACAAAATTGGATTTTTATGTTAAACGGACGAAAGTAAAGAACGGAATTGAAACCATTCCTTCATATTTCCAACATCGTCCTGCGGGCGCATTGAATGTGCAACAACATAAATTTCAGGAAATAGTAAAAAATATACTAAGAAAAGATCCTACGTTTAACGATATACCATATTTGGGTAATGGTATAATTGACTCTGACGTAGAAAAACTTATAGACGAATGGGAGCCAGGGGTAAGGTACTATTATTCTGGTCAATTGAATATTCCTCATTTGACACAGGATTTAGTTGCCCGTTTAATTAATACATGTTGGACAATTTATATTAAACATATTTAATTATGATACATATTTCTGATACAGTTCAAAAAATAGAAAAGTTTCTATTGAACAAAAATGAAAATAAGTTTAAAATTTTTGTACGCATCAATTTCAATATTGATGTATATGTTGTTACGGCTAACACTATTATTGCAAAGGGGTATCAGGCTGAGTTTTATAATTCTCTGCATGATGATTCTGTTCAAGGTACTTCTACCGATGATTTTATAAAGTTCATTATAGCTGTTTAAAGATCAACTTTATTATTGTTGATGAAGAATTTGCTTCAGATGATCCTTTCTATGAAAACATGTTTACTGATGAGCAGAAGGTGGATTGGGGGCCACGATATAGATTTGATTCTTTATTGCAAAGAAAATATGCAGGTTCAGAATTTAGCAAATCAAAGAAATCTACTCCTATTGTGACTTTTTATAGTTATAAAGGTGGAATGGGGCGAACAACAACAATGATTGCTTATGCATTGAGTCTTGCTGCAAACCAAGATGCCGCAAAAAGAAAACGTGTGGTTATTATTGATTGTGATTTGGAAGCTCCTGGCTATTTGAATTTTTTTGACTTGTCTGAACATAATGGACTGAGGAGTGGTAAGAAAAACGGGCTCGTAGAATTTATTTGTGATGCGCAATTTACAAAAAATCCACAGAATTTGGATATAAACGATTATATAGTAAATGTAGGACTCGATAACAGAAATAGTTTTGCGTATAATAATCTTGACAATATTTGGCTTGTTCCTGCAGGTAATCTAAATGAGGGATATTCTGATATGGAGAGTGGGGCTGATCGTATCGATTACTTAGAAGGATTGGCTAAAATTAACCTTTCAAGTGTACATAACGTGGTGAAATATTTTGATTTACTTTTTGAAAAAATAAAAGAAACCATATCTCCTGATATTATTTTGATTGATTCAAGAACGGGATTTAATGATATTTTTGGAGCAGCGGCTTTGTATTTGTCTGATTGTGTGGTCGGCTTTTTTGGCTTTAGCAGACAGACCCAACCTGGTTTGATAAATTTATTGAAGGAGTACTATAAAAGCGAGTCTTTTAAGTTGCAGCTTGTTTTTTCTATTTTGCCAGAAAATGCCCAAGACGAGTGGATTGATAAGCATAAGCAGACAATTCTTCATTATATTAATTTCATAGGGAATGAAAATAAGGATTTCCCTGGTTTTTCGTATCTCCATAGAAACTCCCTTTTCGAGAAAATCGGGACGGGAGACGAACAGTCTGATGCAGAATTCGTAAATGTAGTTAGTAATGCAAAATTTGAGGACTATAATCTGTTGTTTAGACGAATAAATGACTTGTTCTTTACAAAAGTACGAGAAGCAGCTTTCTCAAGCGATACACCTGCTATACAGTTGAGAAATGTAGTACTCAAACACTTAAAAAATGCACTCGCAAATGTTTCGAATTTTGCAGAAGATACAGAAATTAAGGAAGAACAATTCTTTTATCGTGAATGTATGAAACAACTTTTTGATCCTAAAAAATTCCTGATACAAGGATATAAAGGTACAGGTAAAACATACCTTTACAAAGCTTTAACAGATAAAGGGATTGCTTCAAATATTCAAAGATGGGCTGATAAAGACCAAAAAGACACCATAGTACCTGTATTTGTAAATATACTTCCTGCAGATGAGTCTGCACTTGTTTTTGCGGATATAAGATATTCTAGTATTGATGAACCTGAGTATTATTTTAATGCATTTTGGCAGGTATATACTTGGAATACATTGCTTCTTTGTCCTGAGTTTGTCTCAATAAGAGAGCAAAGTGAGTTATGTGATTATGTTAAGCCTTTAACAGGTGCAATATATGCAAAAGAGGCCCTTGTTCGAATTAATGAATTAATAGAAAAAGGTGTGAGTACTTTGATTTCTATTGAAAAGGATATTCTTAAAATAAACGAATTGCTTCAATCTTCTGGCAAAAGACTTTTTGTTTTATACGATAGACTTGATACGTGTATAAATCCTTTAAGATGGGATAAGGCAGTTTCACCATTAATTAATTATTGGTGGAATAATTGTGAGTCATTTTCGAATATTTCACCAAAAATTTTCGTGAGAACGGATTTGTTTAGATTGATAGAGGGAACAAATACAGGACGGCTTGAAAGCAGTATTATTCACATAGAGTGGACAATAGGTGAGGTGTTTGGTTTCTTCTTTAAATTGATTTTTTCCGACAAGAATGCTAGTGAAGCTTATTGGGCTATAGCCAAAAAGGTTTCTATAGATGATAGTTATATTAAAAATACCAAAAAACGATTTGAAAAATTTCCAAAGAATCAATTTAACTCTTTGAGTCGGGCAGAAATGGATCCAATCATTAAAGTGTTTTTTGGTAGCTCAGTAAAAGTTGGTGCTGCTTCTCTAGGAACACCTTGGGAATATTTTGAAAAGGAATTGGCAAATGCGGATAATACAGCAATCAGTTTACGTCCGTTTATCAATACCTTAAATACCAATGCAGTAGATAAGGCTTTGGCAAGAACAGAAAAATATGTCCGTAATGGAATCATATCTCCAGAGATTTATGCATCTAAGTCTGTTCGTGATGAAGCGACAGAACGGTATTTTTCAGATTTAACCCAAGATGCATTTAGTAAAGATTTAGCTCGCTTTAAAGAAGTAATTAGAACTTCTATAGGTGAGCCTTATCGATTTAAATCTTTATCTGAAAGCCAATTTGAAGAATTGATAGACCTAACATATAGCCGAATATCGGATAGTGAGGTCGTAAAAACTACAGATGATTTGAAACGTTTGATTTTTGCTAATGGTATTATTGCAAGAAAAGTTACAACAAAAGGTTGTTACTATAGATTTGCTCCTATTTATTGGTATTCATGGGGACTGGTAAATTCTGTGTTAGAAAAAGAAGAACGCAAAAGAACGAACTTGGGCGGAGATAAGAATGTTGGTACAATTACAATTAATGCACGTCACGAAAAAGTAATAAAGACCAAGGCTTATCCTTATCCTTTGAAAATAGAAAATTGCGATATAGAAGATCTATACGAAAATGAGATTGTTGAATTTGTGACTAAATCACGTCCTAATGATAAAAATCCAGATAAAGATTATAGATATGCGACCGATGTTAAACAAAAGAAAACAAATGATGAAACGTAAAAATCCCTTTGATGGAGATAGCTATTATGCTCAGTTTGCACGAGTAACCTACAAACGATTTATAAGTCGTGAGTGGGTTACTCATGCTGATGTTATGGCAGAGTATCGTGGTTTGAATTCTTCAGAAGAATTACCTTGTGGAGTTTCTAAGTGTGAAGGAAATGGTGAACTTAAAAAAGCATTTTCTGATATACGTAATAAAATCATTGAAAGATTAGGATGTGAAAGCTTTCTGGAGGAAGGAACGAAAAATAAGCGTATTCGTTATATCGGTAAGGATGATGATCCTTTGGCTGACTTGCGTACAGCCAAAGTCATCTGTGACTTAAAGCAGTATTGGCAATTCTGTCAAGATTCTGCAGGCTTCTTCCCAATTTCATGGTTGGATTATTTCTTTAAAGATAGTAGGGATTTACTGGAGATTAAAGATACGCAGAATAAAGGTCAACAGATATTAGAAGCAAGTGAAGATAGAAATCTCACCAATATAGAGTTACTTCCATTTCTTTATGAGGCAATAAAAAGGAAGCAAGTTCTTGCTATCTGTTATATACATTATACTGATAGTACTAAGAAAGAACTGTCTTTGATAGTCTCTCCTCATTATTTAAAAGAATTCAATGGTAGGTGGTATTTGTTGGGTCATACAATAAATCATGAGGGAAAGGTATGGCGGCATCATATTGCTCTCGACCGTATTGTTGCTCGACCAAGAGAAATCTCCTCTGGGGTAACCTATGTGGAACCACAGGCTCATTATTATGAAAATTATTTCAAGAATATGGTTGGAGTTACTCATCCGGATAATGCCGAAGTAGTAAATGTGCATATACGGGCCCACAATCATTATATGTTTATGCTTACGGAGACAAAAAAAATACATCTTAGTCAAAAAGTAGAAATACCTTTTGGTAAGTATACGGATGGTACGTATGGAGAGTTTTCTGTTCAAGTCGAAGTGAATGACGAATTTGTTGGGCGCATCTTGCAAATGGGAGCAGGTTTAGAAATAGTCTCTCCACAGAATGTTCGAGAAAAGTTCAAAAGAAGAGTAGAAGCACTTGCAGATTTATATAAAAAACAGAAATAGACTATAAGAATTGGTTCCTTTCTTCTTGGAACCAATTCTTTTTCATTTTTTCTTGCTCGTTTTGAAAAGTTTGCCTATCTTTGCAGCGCAATTCCAAACATAGGGAGTGCAAAGGTCTTTGACATATTGAGGATATATTCAGAATGGTGGACATCACTTGACATTTGATGTTGTCTAACACATGATGCGTTGTGTTTATTATCTATTATTAATTTTCAATTTTATCAAACCGTTGGCGAATGACAGGTAATAATACTTGTTTGCAGCTGACACAAAAAACAACAAGTTATGAAACAGAGCAACAGAAAAGAAAGTGTCATCAATGGTAAGAATGTGTTGAGAACTGTAGCGTTGGCTAGTTCTTGTTTAGCAGTAGCAGCAATGCTTGTACCTGCAACTCCTGTAATCGGAGGAATTGGGCTTGTTTGTTCTAAGACAATCCCATCTTGGTTGCGAGGACACGCATTCTTTTAATGCCCTCATTTTTGCATTGCTTCTATACGGACAATGTTTGTGTAGAAGCATGCAAAAGATGGCAAGTGAGTAATGTAAATTGTGAATAACCCTCAAATAAAACAAAGATATGAAGAAAGTAAGTGAAAAAACAGTAATCAATAGCGCGTCAGCAACTTGTAGCGCTCAGTCAACAAACAACTACATGCAGTACCCAAAGTACCGTAACAAGCAAGGACATGGCTGGGCTGCAGAAGATGCTAATGCAATGGCAGACCGTCTTTCAGGAAAGAAAGTAGAACAGGTTGGTCGTGACAACTGCCTTAACGGTGCAGATCGCATTAGCAATGGTATCGAAATTCAGACGAAGTATTGTTCTTCCCCATCTAAGACTATAGGGGCTGCTTTTTCTGATGGTTCGTATCGCTATGGTGGAATGAAACTTGAAGTTCCAAAGGAGCAGTACGATGAATGTGTTCGATTGATGGCTGATAAGATTCGTTCTGGTCAAGTTCCAGGTATAACAGACCCAGCAGTGGCAAAAGATATAGTCATTAAGGGCAATTGTACCTACAATCAAGCTGTGAACATTGCCAAAGCTGGAACTTTGGATTCTGTTAAGTTTGATGTAAAGACTCAATCGGTTTCTTGTTCTATCACCTGTGGTTTTTCCTTTGTGCTTGGATATGCTAATGCTATCCGTAGTGGTAAAGTCATGGTGAAGCCCTCAAAACAGCGTCTGGACAAATGGCCAAGTCTGGAGGTACTTCTTTGGTTGTAGGTGTTGGAACACAACAGTTACTCCGTACAACTGTCGGTCGTTCAATGGCATCGGCTGCAACAAGTTCTGCCAGGACCATACTTGATGTTGCAACAACAACTCAAGTCGGGAAGACTGTTGTCGAGAAGACGGCTTCGGCGTTAGTTGGCAAGGAAGTCGTTGGACAGGCTGCGAAGAATGTAATCGCTAAGGGTATGCGAACTAACATGATAACAGGTGGAATCATGCTGGCAGCACAGACGATACCTGATGCTGTGAAAATGTGTAAGGGAAAGATGTCGGCTGGCGAGTTTGCCGAAAACACAACAAGTAATGCAGCCGGAATTGGTGCAGGCTATGCTGGCGGTACCTTTGGCGCAGCGTTAGGAACTTTTGTTTGTCCTGGGGTTGGAACAGTTATAGGTGGTCTTGTCGGTGGAGTTGCAGGTGGCCTTGCTGGTTCTTCCGTTGTACGTGGAGTATTCTCGCTTTTTAAGTGAGAATACTCGCTGTAAAGCATAAGTTTTTTTAGTTTTTTGTAGAACACTTAGAAGGATAAATTATGAGCAAGATAGATTTAGTGAGCATATTAGTAAGGCAACTTTGTGAGTTGGATGACCATGAGAGCGATTTGGCAGAAGATGCTTTGTACGATTTTGTGAGCAATCCTAATACATCACTTTCTGAAAAACAAGATGCATTAGCTTTGATAGAACGTAAAATCAAGCATATAGCAGAAGATATCGGTTTCTTCGAGGAAGAAGATATTTCTGTTAGGATAAGTGATAAAGATAAGTTTGCGCTATATTCGCTTCTTGTAGCTCGACGTTATCTGATGGATCAGATAATGGGTGAGCCAAGCAAGGATTACGTGGAACGTGTCTCTTACCAAAGTGATAAGTTGGCAATACTGATGGGCGAATGTTTGAAGCAAGGTACTGAGATGTGGGATGCAGTTCAGAACTCTTCATCTTTTAAGGCGAATGACTACCTGCAATATGGGGAGTATGTATTAGAATATAAGGCTGCTTCTTGTCAGGCGGTATTGGCTTTGGAAGACGATGATGCCTATGGTTCTGCTTTTCCTTTCATACATCGGCTGATTTACACTCTTGGTGAACAGATAAATCTGTTTGACAATAACTTGATGAAGAAAAAACTGATATTGGATGCTCTTGCAGATAAAGGTTGGGCTGCGGAGGATTTGCCATCTGAGGTCACTAGTTGGGATGAAAGTGTGCTCTTTACTCCAGCTTTTGAAAAGATCAAGATATGTCCAGCACTACTTGCTTTGCATTGTTCTTTGCCTTACAGTATTCCAGATATTGTGAGAATGAACAACTTTGTTAGCAGAACAGCCATTACGTGCGAGAAAAGCTTTAGTGAAGATACTTACCATGTCAATGATGATATGTAAGTGTATTGTGAGTAATAACAAATAAAATATAGAAATTATGGAAAAGAACATCAAGAAAAGAGTGTGTAGGTTGGCATTGGTATTGAGTGCCGTGCTGGTAGTGTTATTTGGCTATTGGTTCTTCTTGAACCCTCATGGCTATTGGCAGAAGCAGAAAGAAGCTGAAAAAAATGAATACATGGAAAAGCAAATGCTTTGGCGGAAGTCAGAGAAGATGACAATGCAACAGATGTTATCAGACATGACGTTAATGGCTAAGGGGGATTCTGTCAAGGTTTGTTGGCTAACCGGTCTCTCGCTTCCTGTTTATCGTGACTTCATTCATGGTACTGCGCAACCTACAAGGAATGCTTGGGCTAAGATGAGGTATTGGTATATGTCTTCTCTCGCTAATGGCAGAGAATGGATGGAAGAAAGAAGCGAGAAGAGAATTCTCAAAAGTTTAATCTTCGTAGAATCGAGTAGATTTCAGGTGCAGAAGGATTCCTTGAAGGATTATTTCAATGAGAAACCTACTCATACGGAGATTGAATATAACAAGATGTATCCAGCTTTTGGTAAATCTACTGATAAAGAGTTTGAAGATTGGAGAAAAGAGTATAAACGTTTTCATTTGTTCTAAGGAGTATGAATGCAAAGATAAAATTGGTGTTGGCTGTAGTTTTAGCCTTGTGTTTCTTGGGTTTGTCTATAGGAGCACTAGAGGTGGTACCCAAATATATAGAAGATAGATACTATGTTATGGGTGTGGAAGGTAAATGGTCGAATTTAGTTTCCCTCTTGTTCTATGTCATGGCTGAAATGTGTGGCTTTTATGGTTGGTTAGTGTTTAGACATATAAAATATAAAAGAAGATATGGATAGAATTTTGGGGTATCTAGCTATGGTCTACATCTTTTTGCCCTGGCGACCGATAGTTGTATTGGTGGCAGCGATACTGTTTGTCAACATCAATGGTACGGAATTGTATGGATGGCAAGCTGGTTTGGCGCATGGATTGTTCTTCCTGCCTAATCTGGTGAGGCATCTCTTTGACGGTGATGTCCTTTTCAAGGCTACCAATTGTACTACTGGTTATCTTGTTGCCTGGTGGATAGCTACAGTTGGCTCGTGTATCGGTTGGCTCGTTGATGCTTGCTTTTCTTTTATGAAAGCATATTCATTTTTTGGGAGGCGATAAGGCAGGAGATGATTGATATCTTAAAGGATATGACGAAGAGTTATGAAACCGGCGAATGCCTGAATGGGGAGGAATAAAAGAATCCTCAGATTGGGAACACACTGTGTGCCCAATCTGAGAAATTCCTGTTATTTATATTCCTTCTGTCAGGAATTTGCGAAGATGCAGGTGCGTGATGCCGTCATCATCATTTTTGGTGAGCAGAGGAGTCATGGAGATAACGTACTTCGGGTAGTTGTCCTTGATGGCACGGAGATTGCCAAACTCACGCTCTCTGGTTGCATCGTCGGCTATGATATAGGAAGCTTGCACGTAGATGCGTTCGCCGCCTGGTTTGGTACATACAAAGTCGATTTCTCCAGCTTGCAGTTGTCCTACATATACTTGATAGCCCAAGCGTATGAGGTTTTGATAGATGATATTCTCTATCACTTTCTCAATGTCTCCTTCACGTGTTCCCCCGGCAATGGCATTTCTGATGCCGTTGTCTTCGAAATAAAACTTATCGTTGGTTTCAAAGATGCGTTTGCCGTGGATGTCATAGCGGTTCACCTTGTGCAGGATATAGGCTTCACAAAGGAAGGATATGTAATTGATGATAGCCGTGGACGTTATAGATTCGCCTTGTGATTTCATATATTTGGCGATACTGTTGGCGGAAATCAACTTACCGGTGTTGTCTGCGAGAAAACGTACTAAATTCTCTAAGAATGGCACGTTTCTTATTTGGTTGCGCATAATGACATCCTTAAGTAAGACGGTATGGTAAATATCCATCTGGTATTCACGTGCATCATCCTCTTCCAGTCCTATCTTTGCCAGACCAGGCAAGCCACCATACTGAATGTACAGAGCAAGTGCTTCGTCATTATCTGATAGTTGATGAAATTCCAGAAACTCGTTATAGCTCAGCGATTGGATATAGATTTCCTTATATCTGCCACCGATGAGTGTGCTCAGTTCATTGCTCAGCATGCGGGCATTGCTACCTGTGATGATAATGTCGGTGTTGGGTTCTGTGCGATAACTTCGAATGGATCGTTCAAATTCCCTGATGTCTTGTATCTCATCGATAAGGATATAGTTATGTTTATCGGACTGAAAGTGCTCTCCGATATAGTCGTTGAGATCCTGATAGGTCTGAATGTTGTCAAACTCTCTTTTCTCCTTATCTATAAAGATGATATTGTTGCAGTCATCTGCCTTCTTGCGGTCACGAATCATTTTCATCATGCAGCTTTTACCTACACGACGTTGACCTACTAATACGATGATAGTCTCCTTACCAAGATACCTTTCTATCTTGTCGATATATGATTGACGAATAATAGTTGCCATATTTTTATCACTTATAAATGAAATTTTCTGCAAATATACGATTTTTATCTTTTATAATGGATGAAAATCCTAAATATTTTGCTTTTATCTTCTATAAAAGATAAAAAATGGCGTTTTATTCTCATTTTATGATAATCATAAAGTGATTATTTATCTTCCTTCAGATACCAGTCTTTGATGTATCCGGAATAATGCTTGGCAAATTCTTCGGCTTGGCCGGGAGCGCAGACCTTTACTTTCCTGGCTGGAATACCCGCCCAAATCTCATGTGCAGGAACCTTGGTGCCATGGGTAACTACAGCACCTGCTGCAATAATAGCCCCTTCTCCAATGTCAGCCTTGTCAAGCACAGTGGCATTCATTCCGATGAGTGCGCCTTTTCTGACTGTGGCTCCGTGGACGATGGCACCATGTCCCACAGATACATCATCCTCCAGAATGCAAGGCATCGTACCGGTTTGATGGATGCAGGCGCAATCCTGTACATTCACTCTGTTTCCACATCTGATGGCATCCACGTCAGAGCGCAATACCGCACTATACCAGATGCTGCAGTCATCACCAAGAATGCAGTCACCGGTCAGTACGGCATTCTCAGCGATAAAACAATTCTTTCCCCATCGGGGAGTCTTTCCTTCTACTGTCTTTATAATAGCCATATTGAATATATATTTAAAATTGGGTGCAAAGGTAGCAAAAAATATTGGAATCACCTTATACTATTTCAGATACTTCTTCAGCCATAAATCGAAGAACTTATCATATACCACGTAGGCATCATCCTGCTGGGTGATGAAATCCTTCTCCAGCAATCCCTTCAGGGCGGAATTTACAGAGCTTGGCGACGGGAGATGATATTTCTTGGCGAAGGCTCCGCTCTTTACGCTTCTGGCTTCGCCCTCTGCAGAGATGGCGATGAAGACATTGCGCTGCTTTTCCGGCATCTGGCGCAGAAGGGTCTCGTAGGTGTCTGATGCCATGTTGAGATTGTAGTTGATGGCGTCATCTACCATATCCAGAGTGCAGGTATCCTGTTCGGGAGTCTTGAGGAAGAGAACATTCATTACTCGCTGGATGTATGAAGTGACACCACTGAAACGGGCGAAGAGTTCTCCGATAATGGCAGTATCTAGATGTTTGTTGCGCTCCTCGAACTTGGCTGTGGCAAACTCCTTGTATTTCTCCACATCCAGAGGCTTCAGGTTCATCAGCGTCACGCTCTGATAGAATGGGCGGGCAGGAGATGTGAACATTTCTGCCATCAGATGGCGGTGAGAACCCGAGAAGATGAAGTGGGCATTGGTGCAACGCTGAATGTAGGTACGGAGTAAAGCTTCTATGCGGTTGTCGGCATAGTTGGTGATTTGCTGAAACTCGTCGATGGCAACAAGACATGGCTTGTCGGCTTGGTTGAGATAAGAGAATATCTCATCAAGCGTAATTTCGGGATTTACTATGTTGCCGATGCCTATTCCCCAAACTGGAGCCCCGTTGATATCGAAAGAGATTTCTGAACGGAGAAGAGAGTGCCATTAGAATTTCTCCCAAGCGCTTCTGCCTTTAGGGCGAAGTTCATCAATAATGGCTTTGCCGAACATATTGACCAGATTGCTGACGGAATTGGTTGAATAGATGTCTATGATAAAAGTATAATAATCTTTTTGGATGACTGGCTGGGCAAAGCAATGGTGAATCAGCTCTGTCTTTCCGATGCGTCGAGGGGAAATCAGAGCCATGTTATTCTCATTGGTCAGCATCTCTGTGATGTGCTGGGTTTCTTCCACACGGTCGCAGAAGTATTCCGGACCGGCGTAACCATTTGTGACAAAAGGATTCTTCATTACCATATCTATACCTTAATTATATATTCAACGTTTGCTGTTTCTTCTGCAAAGATACAACTTTTATTCCGATTATCATAAAGTGATTATCATAAAATGATAATGAAATAAGGAATTTTATCATTTGATGATTATCATAAATTGATAATTATGACATGGAGACCCCTTTAATGTCAATAGAAAAAGGGTTGTAATCCTCGAAAAGATGGATTACAACCCTTTATACCTTATTATATATAAGAGTTAAGATAACTCTATCATATATTCAAATGTGGAAGCTTATTACAGCTGAGCCAACTCTACAACCTTATCTACTGCAGCGCTCAAGCCGTCCTTGTTCTTACCGCCAGCCTGAGCATAGTGAGGCTGACCGCCACCGCCGCCCTGAATCAACTTGGCAGCTTCGCGAATCATCTTACCAGCGTTCAAACCGTGATCCTTTACCATATCATCGCTGAACATTACGCTGAGCATAGGCTTGTCGTTATAAACAGAACCTACCACGCAAATCATGTTCTCTGGCAAAGCCTCGCGAACCTTGAATACCAAATCCTTGGCAGCTGCTGGCTCCATTGGCAATACGGCTGTAACAACCTTCACACCATTGATTTCTTTTGCATTCTCTACAAGCTTATCCTTGGCACGCTCTACAGCCTGAGCCTGGAACTTCTCAACATCCTTCTTCAAGGCATCGTGCTCGTCGATGTACTTTCTGATGACACCTTCGAGATCCTTGGCGTTGTTGAACAAGCCCTTCAACGCTACGATGGTATCCTGCAAACCGTAGATAGCCTCCTCGCAAGCCTTGCCAGTCAAAGCCTCGATACGGCGGATGCCGGCTGCTACGCTGCTCTCAGAGATAATCTTGAAGAAACCAATCTTACCTGTGCTCTTGGCATGAATACCACCACAGAACTCGGCAGATGGACCGAAGCGAACCACACGAACCTTGTCGCCATACTTCTCGCCGAAGAGGGCGATAGCGCCAAGTTCCTTAGCCTCCTCAATAGGAGTATCGCGGTGCTCATCCAATGGATAGTCGGCACGGATCATCTCGTTTACCATGTGCTCTACCTTGCGGAGCTCCTCATCAGTTACCTTCTGGAAGTGAGAGAAGTCGAAACGCAAGGTGTCCTTATCTACATAAGAACCCTTCTGCTCTACGTGGTCGCCCAAAACCTGCTTTAGGCAGTAATCGAGCAAGTGGGTAGCTGTATGGTTGGCTGCACTTCCCTCGCGGTTCTCGATATCTACGCAAGCCATGAAATCTGCGTTTACATCCTTTGGCAACTCCTTTACGATGTGGATGCTTTGGTTGTTCTCGCGCTTGGTGTCGATAACCTGGATGGTCTCATTCTCGCTAACGAGTACACCCTTGTCGCCAACCTGTCCACCCATCTCACCATAGAATGGAGTGTTGTCGAGTACCAGCTCATAGAAAGAGTTCTTCTTCTGAGTCACCTTGCGGTAGCGCAGGATGTGGCACTCATATTCTGTATAGTCGTAACCCACGAAGTTTTGGTCGCCTTCTTTCAAAACCTCCCAGTCGCCGTTTTCTACAGCAGCAGCATTGCGGGCACGCTCTTTCTGCTTCTTCATCTCCTCGTCGAAGCCTGCAGCATCTACGGTGTAACCATTCTCACGGCAGATAAGCTCTGTCAGGTCGAGAGGGAAACCATATGTATCGAAGAGACGGAATGCGCTTACGCCGTCGAGCTGAGTCTCGCCATGAGCCTTGAGCTCGTCCATATCGCCATTGAGGAGGTTGATACCCTTCTCCAATGTGCGGAGGAATGAATCCTCTTCCTCTTTCATCACGCGGGTGATGAGCTCCTGCTGAGCTGGCAACTCAGGAAGGCTGCACCCATCTGCTCTACCAATACATTGACGAGCTTGTACATGAATGCCTGTTTCTGGCCGAGGAATGTGTAAGCGTAACGTACGGCACGGCGCAAGATACGGCGGATTACGTAACCTGCCTTAGCGTTGCTTGGCAACTGACCGTCGGCGATAGAGAAGGCTACGGCACGGAGGTGGTCGGCGCAGACACGCATAGCGATGTCAATCTTCTCCTGCTCATCCTTGCCCTCGCCATTCTCACCAGTAGGAGTAGTGAAGCCATACTTCTTGCCAGAGATAGCCTCGATTTCCTTGATGATTGGCTGGAAGATATCAGTATCATAGTTAGAGTGCTTGTCCTGCAACATGCGAACCAAGCGCTCGAAGCCCATACCTGTATCGATAACGTGCATTGGGAGTGGTTCGAGAGAACCATCAGCCTTGCGGTTGTACTGCATGAACACGATGTTCCAGATTTCGATGACCTGAGGGTTATCCTTGTTTACCAACTCACGGCCTGGCACCTGAGCCTTCTCCTCTGGAGTACGAGAATCCACGTGAATCTCTGAGCAAGGACCGCAAGGACCTGTTTCGCCCATCTCCCAGAAGTTGTCGTGCTTGTTACCGTTGATGATGTGGTCGGCTGGCACGTGCTTAGCCCAGTAACCTGCAGCCTCGTTGTCGCGTTCCAGACCTTCCTCCTTGCTACCCTCGAATACGGTAACGTAGAGATCGGCAGGGTTGAGCTTCAAAACTTCAGTAAGATACTCCCATGCCATATCGATGGCACCCTCCTTAAAGTAGTCGCCGAAGCTCCAGTTACCGAGCATCTCGAACATGGTGTGGTGGTAAGTATCGTGACCCACCTCTTCGAGGTCGTTGTGCTTACCGCTTACACGGAGACATTTCTGAGTATCAACACGACGAACATCCTTGCCTGGGTCTTTTGTACCGAGGATGATGTCTTTCCACTGGTTCATACCAGCGTTTGTAAACATCAGCGTTGGGTCATCCTTGATAACCATAGGTGCTGATGGAACAATCTTGTGGCCTTTACCTTCGAAGAATTTCTTGAAGGATTCGCGCACTTCATTAGCTGTCATCATATCTTTTTTATATTTATCTTTAATTTCTTTTTCCTGTTTTGGAGAGGGGATTGAGAGTCCTCTCAGAAAATATTTTTGCCCTTTAGGGCATTTTCTTCCGAAAATCTTTGCAAAGATAAGAAGAATTGTTTAATTTTGCAACTAAATTAATTATTTTTGAAATTAAAGACGGAAAAAATGGCAATAATTCCAGATAAAACAACGAAATTGTACTATTCTATCAAGGAAGTAGGTGAAATGTTTGGTCTAAACGACTCTACGTTGAGATATTGGGAAAAGGAGTTTCCTTTTCTCAAACCGAAGGTTGCTGGCAATAAAGTGCGTCAGTATACCGATAAGGATATTGAGCAGGTAAGGCTCATCTACAACCTTATCAAGGTGAAGGGATTGAAGATTGCGGCTGCCCGTAAGTATCTGAACCAAAGACAGAACGGGTGCCGAGAAATCTTCTGAAGTTCTCGACACCCTTATTTCTGTAAGAGACCAGCTCAAAGAACTCAAAAAGCAGCTCGATGGACTGGTTTAGTAACTTTGGACTTTATGATTAGCTAGGGTTACAACGCTTCTTCGCCGAAGACATTCTTGATGGTAACTTTAGCTGCTTCTTTCTTGGTGAGCTGACGGCTCCAGGCTACGCGTGCCTTGGTTGCAGCACCTGAACCATGGTTGTTATATTCGCTGTAGCGGGCTGTCTGTTCGTTGCTATGCTTGCCCCAGTTGTGCCATCCTTCTGGACGGATGTGGCTGCCCATTTCGCAATTCATGAAGAGGGTAGCTGCATAAGGGCGCCATGGGCGGCCCAGATAAACCTTGTCTATACCTGGCTCGGCGGTAAGCTTGCACTTGTTGAATACATAGCCATATTCCTGACCGGCAGGACTGGATGCGGCTGTGATGTAGCTGTTGGCCTTGCTGCGAATCTCACAATTCTCAAACCATGCTCTTCCCGGACCAAAGATGAAATCGGTGGTTCCTTCGATGTAGCAATCATAGAAGGCTGAACGGTTGTTGGCTATACCTGTATAAACGGTATCCTGATTGCCCAGCAGACGGCAGTTCTGAACCAGGATATGATCGCCTTCAAGATGCAGGGAGACAGCTTGTCCCAGTTTGGCAGCATTGTTCTCAATGGTGATGTTCTTCAGGGTGATGTAACTGCCCTGTACCTTCAGGGTATAAGTGCGGAATGTACCCATCGGTTTACCCTTTACAGCAGCTTCTGAATCGAGTCCACCTGTAGGCATCTTGATGTTGGCATGATCGTCCCATGTAATGATAGTGTTATCACGGTCTTCACCACAGATGGTGATGTTGGTGAGCCATGAAGGGAGGATGAGTTTCTCCTTGTACACGCCTTTCTTTACGTAGATTACCTTGCTGTAATCCATGAAAGCACGACATACTTCGATGGCTTCGTCGATGGTGCGGAATTCGCCGGTACCATCACGGGATACTACAATCGTGTCGGGGTTGTCATACTTGTTGGCTGCTGCCAGAGGCAACAGGGTCAACATCATTAAAAATGATAAGAATAATTTTTTCATATTGTTTTTAAGTTTGTTGTTTTGAATCTGTTTTTATAAGATGTTGAAATCTGTATGATTTCATAGAGAATCGCCAGATTTTAAATCCGGCGATTCTCTATTATTTTTTCTTTATTATCATAAACTCCTAAGTTACAGGATTCTCTGTACTTCTTGCAGATCATCAATATTTCGGAGTTGGTTCATAATGGTCTTAACTTCTTCGCGGTCGTGAACACGGAGTTCGATGGTACCGTCGAAGATGCCGTTGTCGCTACTGATAGTTATCTTGTGGATATTGATACCCAACTGGTCGCTAATCACCTTACTTACATCCAGCAGCATGCCCTTACGGTCGATACCCTTGATTTCGATGGTAGCATCGAAGAGTATCTGCTTGTGCATGTCCCATTTGGCATCTACGATGCGGTTGCCGAAACTGGACTTCAGTTTGGCTGCTATGCTGCAAGAGCGCTTATGGATTTCGATGCGGTTCTTGTTGTCGATAAAGCCCATAACGTCATCGCCAGGAATCGCATGGCAGCAGCTAGGGAAGATAAACTGGTTGATGTTCTCCTCGGTCAGGATGAGTGGCTTCTTCTTGTTGAAGTCTTTGCCCACCACGAAAAGATCCTGAGGCTTCACGATGCCTTTTTCTTGAGCCTTCTCCTTGCTCTTGCCCAGGAATGGGATATAATTGCGCCAGCTGCTGGTCTGCTGTTTTTTAGGCTTGCCCTGCAACTCATCGAAGTCTTTATCGCCTAGGATAATCTGATGGTCTCCCAATGACTGGAAGAGGGTTTCAGGCTTCTGGATATTATGAAAATCGCATAGGCGGTCTACCACCGACGCACTCATCTCGATGCTGTTCTTCTTGAGCCATTCGGTGAGTATGTTTTCTCCCTTCTTCTGAACCTCTCGTGAATCGCGGCGCAGGATGGCAAGAATCTTGCTCTTTGCCTTGGCCGAACTGACGAAGTTTACCCATTCTTCCTGTACATGCTGGCTCTTGGAAGTAAGAATCTCAACCTGGTCGCCACTTTGCAGCTTATGGCTCAGCGGAACCAGCTTATGGTTTACCTTGGCTCCGATACAGTGGCTGCCCAGGAAGGTATGAATCTGGAAGGCGAAGTCGAGGGCAGTACAGCCTCTTAAGCATCGTCTTGATTTCTCCCTTTGGTGTGAAGACGAAGATTTCTGAAGCATAGAGGTTCAGCTTGATGGCATCGAGGAAGTCCATGGCATCCGGCTGCGGATCGTCCAGAATCTCCTTGATGGTGCTGAGCCAGTCGTTCAGCTCGTTCTCATCTTCTGTATATTCACCTTCGTTTCCTTCTTTGTATTTCCAGTGGGCAGCAAACCCCTTTTCTGCTACCTCGTCCATACGGTCGGAACGGATCTGCACTTCTATCCATCTTCCCTGCTTACTCATCAGGGTAACGTGGAGTGCCTGATAACCGTTTGCTTTCGGATGGTTCAACCAGTCGCGTAGACGGTCAGGATGGCTTTTGTAGATTTTGCTGATGGCTACGTAGATATTGAAACATTCGTTTACTTCGTTTGCTCTTACCTTTGGCGTAAAGATGATGCGCACAGCAAGAATGTCGTAAATCTCATCGAAGGTAACGTGCTTGTTCTGCATCTTGTTCCAAATAGAATAAGGGCTCTTCACACGTGCTTTGATTTTGTATTCTACGCCTAACTTGTCGAGTTCTTCGCGGATAGGTGCAGTAAAACTCTCGAAGAGGGTATCGCGCTGCGATTCGGTATCGGCAAGTTTATGCTCTATGTTGGCATACTCCTGTGGATGGTCGTAGCGGAAGCTGAGGTCTTCGAGTTCGGTCTTGATCTTGTTCAAGCCCAATCGGTTGGCGAGAGGTGCATAAATATACAAGGTTTCGCCCGCAATCTTGTATTGTTTGTTGGCCGGTTGCGATTCCAGCGTGCGCATGTTGTGCAGGCGGTCGCAAATCTTGATAAGGATAACACGGATGTCATCGCTCATAGTGAGCAACAGTTTTTTGAAGTTTTCTGCCTGTGCTGATGCCTTATCGCCGAAGATTCCACCACTGATTTTGGTGAGTCCATCAACGATTTGTGCCACCTTGGCTCCAAAGATGTTTGAGATATCTTCTACTGTGTAGTCGGTATCTTCTACCACATCATGAAGCAGTGCGGCACAGATGCTCGTTGAGCCGAGCCCCATCTCCTCGCAGGCTATCTGAGCCACGGCGATAGGGTGCATGATATATGGTTCGCCCGAGAGGCGGCGCACACCTTTGTGCGCCTGTCGGGCGAAATTGAATGCCTTGGTCACTATATCTACCTTCTTGCGGTGTCGCGAACTCAGGTAGGTGTCAAGCAGGTGTTGAAAGGCATCGCCAATCAACTGGTTATCAGCCTGCTCTCTTTCGAGGTCTTTCAAGTTCTGGTCATCCATAGTGGGTCTCTCCAATAAATAATGTTCTTAATTAGACTGAAAAAACTACAGCGGACGTAGTTCTTTTATTTCACTTTGATTTTCTTTCCGGCACGGATACTGTTACCCTTGATGCCGTTCAGTTTGCGCAGTTTCTTAACGGTTGTTCCGTGGCGTGCTGCTATTTCAGAAAGGGTATCACCATTCTTGATGGTAACACTCTTGCTGCCTTGTTTTCTGTTTCTGCCTCGTTTGCTGCTCTTCTTGCTGCGTGAATAAGCACTGTGGCGACTGTAGCTGCTTCGTGGGCGGCTATAGGTAGGCTGTGCATCGTTGACATCTACTATAGCGCGCTTCTGGAAGAGTTCGTCGGCTCTGTAAGCACAGATGCTGTCCTGCTGGTCGATGAAACTACCGATGAGGGTAGATGGAAGACGCAATACCATCGGATGGTTCAATCCGTTGATGATATCATGACGATACTGTGGATTCAGATTGCGCAGGTGCTCGATGTTGATGTTCAGCACTTTGGAAATCTGCTCCAGGTGGATATCTTTTGATACTACGATAGTGTCTGTCTTTACTGGCAGTTCGCTTACCATAGGGCAGATGTTATGATCGCAGTAGTAGTTCATGATGTAGTTGGCAGCGATGAAAGCTGGTACATATCCACGTGTTTCCTTTGGCAGATATGGATAGATGTTCCAGTAGTCGGCGTTGCCTTTTGCACGATGGATGGCCTTGTTGACATTGGTTGGACCGCAGTTGTAAGCTGCAATCACGAGGCTCCAATCGTCGAATATTTTGTACAGGTCGCTCAGATAGTGAGCGGCTGCATAGGATGCTTTTACCGGGTCGCGGCGTTCATCGATGAGTGAGTTTACTTCCAGACCATATCGCTTGCCGGTAGGCAGCATAAACTGCCATAAACCTGTGGCACCAACGCGTGATACAGCTTTAGGGTTAAGTGCCGATTCGATAACTGGCAGATATTTCAGTTCCAGTGGCAGGTTGTAAGCCTCTAATGCCTCTTCGAAAATAGGCATGTAGAAGTTGCTTGCTCCCAACATGAAACTTACCGAACGGCGTAGTTTGCCGCTGTATCGGTCTATGAATTTCTGTACTACCTCATTGTATGGCATTTCGATGATGGTAGGCATTCTCTTCAGACGGTCGATATACACTTCCTTCTCAAAGACAGGGTTTACATCGCGGTATTTGCAGGTTGTATCTGCCATCATGTAAGTCTGTGCATTGTAAAGGTGGAGCAGGCTATCGAGGTTATCTTCCATTCCCTCAGGTACTTCGATTTCCTCCTGCTTTCCGTCTTTGTCGGTAACGGTGATGATATCATCGTTATCTGTTTCTTCTGTAACGTCGGTTTGGGCATGAATGCCTTGTAAGCTGAACAGCATCGCTGCTGCCATGACTAGTATTTTCTTCATATTGATGTTTTATCTCGTCTATGTTTCTAATTTCTATTTTGCGTTATAACATATATAGGTGTATTCTAACTCCTCACGCATTAAAATGTGAGTGAGCAACTTACGCCGAGGCTTCCAGACCGCAGCGGATTGGCAGTCTTGTTGCCGTTATTCAGCATGGTAGGCTCTATTCTGAGCGAGAGATCATCGGAGATGTCAAATTCCGAGAGCGATGCATCTACGTAGGCATCAATCACTGAGAAGGCATAGATGCCTATCATGACGAAGGTTCCCAAGTCTCTCCAACGGCGATATTTATCTTTTCGCTTGCGGAAGATTTCCTTATAGCGTTCTATGTTCGATTCGTTGATCTGGGCACCCAAGTGCAGAAACTGATTGTAGCTCTGGGTGTTGGGGTCATCGTCCATAATATCCATGTAGGCTTGCGAATAGTCGTGATACATCTGGTTGTTCCAGGTGATGGCGTATGTACAGCCTACGAAACCGCCATAGATGAAAGGCAGTTTCCAATATTTGCGATTGTATATCTGTCCGGCACCAGGTAATACAAGTGCCAACCACATGGCACGCTTGGTATCAGGTCGCCAGGTTGCCCAGTTGCGCTTTTTGCGTACAGGCTTTGCTGATTGGGTGAGGCTTGCCAGTTTGCTGCTGTCTTGTGCGGTAAGCATCGAGTCTATGGCTATTTTTGCCGAGTCGGCTGATGCAATGGTTGGCACATCGGTCACTTGTTTTTTTTGTTTCGACTTCTGTGCCTGTGCGCCCATCGGTGCCAGAAGCAGCAGGGTTGCCAAACAGATTTGTGATATACTGAGTTTCACTTTTATTCTTGCTTTAACTGATCGAAAACATTCATGATGTGCTCCAGCTCCTCTTCGTTGGCGAATGGAATGCTGATTTTCCCTTGCCCTTAGCAGAGCAGGTGAACTGCACTTTTGTATTGAGAAACTGTGACAGGCGGTTTTTGAGTTGTGTAAATTCCTCAGACATCTGAGCCTTAGCCGTGATGGTTTTCTTACCGCTCTCGATGTCTTCTCCGCTCTTGAGTCGCTGTACCATCTCTTCAACCTTTCTTACTGAGTAGCCGTTCTTTTGTATCTCCTTGAACAACTTGATTTGCAGCGAAGGTGAGTCGAGGGCCAGTAGGGCACGGCAATGACCCATGTCGATTTCTTTCTTCTGTAGTGCCATCTGCACCTGGGCAGGAAGTTTGAGCAGTCGCAGATAGTTGGCGATAGCTGCACGGCTCTTGCCCACACGTTCTGAAATTTTCTCCTGTGTCATACCCTCGTTTTCCAGAAGGTGTTCGTAGGCGAGTGCTATTTCTATGGCGTTGAGGTCTTGGCGCTGGATATTCTCTACGAGCGCCATTTCCATTACGTTCTCATCGCTGATGGTGCGGATGTATGCAGGGATAGCTGTCAGCCCCGCAAGTTGTGAAGCGCGCCAGCGGCGTTCACCGGCGATAATCTGGAATCTGTTTTCTGAAACCTGTCTTAAGGTGATAGGCTGGATGATGCCTATGGCCTTGATGCTTTCGGCGAGCTCATGTAGGGCTTCGTCGTCAAACTCCCGGCGTGGCTGATTGGGATTCGCCTCAATCTGGTCGAGAGGAATTTCATTGATGGTACTGCTGCCCTGGGTGCGCACTCCCTCGGTAGAGATGAGGGCATCGAGTCCGCGTCCTAAAGCGTTGCTCTTTGTACCGTTGTTGTATTTCTTGTGTACTGCCATTTTTTTACTTTTAATTTTGAACATTGAACTTTCTAAAAGAGTTCAATTTCCAAATCTTAACTATTCTTGTTGATAATCTCCTTTGCCAAGGCCAGATGGTTCTTGGCTCCATTGCTTTCTGCATCGTAAAGGATAACTGGGAGACCATGGCTCGGACTCTCGCTCAGCTTCACGTTGCGCTGGATTACGGTCTTGAACACCAATTCCTGGAAGTGGCGTTTCACCTCGTCGTATATCTGGTTGGCAAGGCGTAGACGACTATCATACATGGTGAGCAGGAAACCTTCTATCTCAAGTTTCGGATTCAGCTTGCTCTTGATTATCTTGATGGTGTTGAGCAATTTGCTGATACCTTCAAGAGCGAAATATTCACATTGAACTGGGATGATGACACTGTCGGCTGCCGTCAACGAATTGACGGTGATGAGGCCGAGCGAAGGCGAACAATCTATCAGGATATAGTCGTATTCGTCACGGATAGGCTGCAGTAATGTCTTAATCACCTTTTCGCGATTTTTGAGATTCAGCATCTCTATCTCGGCACCTACCAGGTCGATATGACTAGGTATGATGTCGAGTCCATCAATGTCGGTGGTGTAGATGGCATCGCGCACGTCTGCATGGTCGATGATGCATTCGTAGAGCGAGCAGTCTACCTCGCTGATGTCCACGCCCAATCCACTGGAAGCGTTTGCCTGTGGGTCGGCGTCCACTACGAGTACCGTTTTCTCTAGCGTGGCAAGCGATGCTGCCAAGTTAATGGTGGTAGTAGTCTTTCCTACACCGCCTTTTTGGTTAGCTAATGCGATGATTTTTCCCATTTTCTTAGTAAATTTTCGGCAAAGATACAAAAATATTGTGAGAAAGTCGCTATCTTTAAAGGTTTTTTCGTACTTTTGCACCAAAAAGAAAGATATTTTTATGGAAAATAAGAAACCGTTAGTATTAATTTCGAATGATGATGGCTATCATGCCAATGGAATCAAGACCCTGGTGAACTTTCTGAAAGACTGGTGCGACCTGCTGGTTGTTGCACCGGAAAGTGCCCGCTCGGGATTCGCCTGTGCCTTCTCGGCTACTACTCCCTTGCGCCTGAAGCGTCGCCACAATATGGGGAATGATGTTGAGGTTTGGTCATGTAGCGGCACACCGGTTGACTGTGTGAAACTAGCGTTGGATCAGTTTCTTGCTGATCGCAAGCCTGATCTGATTATCGGCGGTATCAATCATGGTGACAATTCGAGCGTGAATAATCATTATTCGGGAACTATGGGTGTAGCTAAGGAGGGCTGTATGCAGCATATTCCAAGCATAGCCTTCAGCAGTTGCAATTATGATGAAAATGCTGATCTCACTCCTTTGCGCGATGGGGTACTGAAGGTTGTTAAGATGGTGCTGGAGAAGGGATTGCCAGAATATACCTGTCTGAATGTCAACTTCCCGGCTTTGCCTCCGTTCAAGGGTTTCAAGGGTTGCCGGATGACTCGTGGCTCCTGGATCAATGAGGTGGATCATCGCACTCATCCGCATGGATATGATTATTATTGGATGGTGGGTGAATACCGTAATGACGAACCAGAGGCAACGGATACCGACCAATGGGCTGTGAATCATGGTTACATCGCTATAACCCCAACTAAGATTGATGTAACGGATTATGATTGGTTAAAGAATTTTGAATTATGAAGTATTACCTGATAGTAGGCGAGGCTAGTGGAGATTTGCATGCCAGCAGATTGATGCGCTCGTTGAAAAAAATAGACGAGTTTGCTGAATTCCGTTTCTTCGGCGGTGATTTGATGGCTGCTGAAGGTGGCACTCGCGTCAAGCATTTTAAGGAGTTGGCTTATATGGGTTTTGTGCCTGTACTGCTACATTTGGGTACCATCTTTTCGAACCTGAAGAGATGCAAGGAAGATATTGTGAAATGGAAGCCGGATGTAGTGATACTGGTAGATTATCCGGGATTTAATCTCAAGATAGCTAAGTTCTTGAAAAAGAACACCAATATCCCTGCCTATTATTACATTTCTCCTAAGATATGGGCATGGAAGGAGTGGCGGATCCGCAGCATTAAACGTGATATCGTTGAACTCTTCTCTATCTTGCCATTCGAGGTGCCGTTCTTCGAAAAGAAGCACCGTTATCCTATTCACTATGTGGGTAATCCTACGGCTCAGGAAGTAGGGGAGTTCAGGTCGGGATATCATCAGAGTTTTACGGAGTTCTGTCAGGAGAATAATCTTGACACTTATCGTCCTGTTATCGCTTTGCTGGCAGGAAGCCGTCTGCAGGAAATCAAAGACAATCTGCCGGCGATGATTGAGGTGGCTGAGCGTTTTGAAGATTATCAGATGGTGCTTGCCGGTGCTCCTTCGATAGACGATGCTTACTATGAGAAGTTTATCAAAGGTACACCTGTCAAACTGGTGCGTAACAAGACTTATCCGCTCTTGTCGCATGCTACGGCAGCTCTTGTTACCAGTGGTACTGCAACTTTAGAGACGGCTCTTTTCGATGTGCCTCAGGTGGTATGTTATGAAACGCCTGTACCTCATCTCATCCGTTTCGGTTTCAAGCATATCATCAAAGTGAAGTTTATCTCGCTGGTGAATCTTATCGCCAATAAGGAGATTGTGCCGGAGATGCTTGCCGACCGCTTTACGGTTGATGGTATTGCCAACGAACTTTATCAGATTCTTCCGGGAGAACCTGGCAGGGATAAGATGTTGGCAGAATATCAGAAAGTTCGAACTCAGTTAGGCGATAAGGTTGCGCCGGATGAGGCTGCGGGCATCATGTTTGATCTTCTGGTTAAGCGTAGGGAAATGCTTCTCCGTATGGCTCGTGAGCGTGCTGAAGCTGAAGCCAAAGCTGCAGCTGAGGCTGCAGAACGTGCGCGACAGAAGGCGATAGCTGAAGCCGAGGCTGCTAAGAAACGTGCCGAAGAGGAAGCTTTGGCGGCGCAGAAGCGAGCAGAAAAAGAGGCTGAACTGGCAAGAATAAGAGCAGAAAAAGCCCGACTGGCTGCTGAGGCTAAGGCACGTGAGGCTCAGCAGCGTGTTGCCCAGGCACAGTATGAGGCGCAGGAAGCCCAGAAGGGTGAACGCTTTGAAGAAGAACAGGAAAAAGGTGAAATGTTTTGATAAAAATCAATCTCTTTTAGTTCTGCAGCGGATATCAATCCGCTGCAGAACTGCTGACTAAGGCAGATTTGTATCTGCTACCTATGTAGGAGTATTAGCTATCCTAAAAAAAACAAACCCAAAAATATATATTTAATTTTAAACCCTAAAAAAAATGAAAAAACTAATGACCCTCATTTGTGCCCTCTTTTGTATGGCACAAGTGTATGCAGCAAACCCTGTAAAGCAATGGGGACAGTTGCAGGTAAAAGGTGCGCAGCTTTGCGACCAGAGTGGTAACCCTGTAGTGTTGAGAGGCGTGAGTCTGGGATGGCACAACATCTGGCCTCGGTTCTACAACAAAAATGCGGTGAAATGGCTTGTGCAAGACTGGCATGCCAACATCATCAGAGCAGCCATGGGAATTCAGATAGACGACAACTATCTGGAAAATCCAGACTTTGCTCTAAAATGCATTACCCAGGTGGTAGATGCCGCCATCAAGAATGATACCTACGTGATTATCGACTGGCATGCACACAAGATGCATACAGCCGAGGCTAAGGCCTTCTTCGGAAAGATGGCGCAGAAGTATGGTAAATATCCTCATGTGCTTTACGAACTCTACAATGAACCTGTTGAGGATAAATGGGAAGACTTGAAGGTATACGCTAAAACCATCATCACGGAAATCAGAAAGTATGATCCGGATAATATCATCCTGATGGGCTGTCCGCATTGGGACCAGGATATTGATATCGTAGCAAAGAGCCCTATCGAGGGTGTGGAGAATGTGATGTATACCCTTCATTTCTATGCAGCCACCCATAAAGATTATCTGCGTGATAAACTGGAGGCTGCCGTGAAGAGCGGTTTGCCGGTCTTTGTATCAGAATGTGCTGGTATGGAGGCTTCGGGTAATGGTCCTCTGGCTCCTGATGAGTATCAGAAATGGCTCGATGTAATGGAGAAAAACAAGGTGAGTTGGGTAAACTGGTCGGTTTCGGATAAGGATGAAACCTGTTCCATGCTTTTGCCACGTGCCAAGGCTACCGGCAACTGGACAGATGATCTCATCAAGCCATGGGGCAAGATGGTGAAGCAGGCACTGAAGAAATATAATAGATAACAGCATAGTTTATCGCAAGTACTTTCGTGAGCCAACGAAGCTACTTGTGTTTTTTATGGTGATATGAAAAAAAAAGGCAGGGGTTCTTTGAGGAATCCCTGCCTTTCTTTGTGCTTGGCCAAACTAAGGTTTGGCCTTTATCTCATAAAAGATGTATTATCCAAACAACTGGATGGTGTATAGGTAGATTACTGCTGCCGGTATCGCCATGAGCGAAGAGTCGAAGCGGTCGAGCATGCCTCCATGTCCTGGCAGGATGTTGCCGCTATCCTTTACTCCGAGGGTACGCTTGAAGAGGCTTTCTACCAGATCGCCCCATGTGCCGAAGAATACCACAACCAGACCTAAACCTTCCCAACCGAGAATGCTGAGACGGTGGGCTTCGCCATCGTTGGCGATATAGCCGATGATACCTGCTGCTATCAGTACGAATATGCCTCCGCCTATGCTGCCTTCCCAACTCTTGGCTGGACTGATGCGAGGAAAGAGCTTATGCTTGCCGAAAAGCGAACCGCTGCAATAGGCACCGGTATCATTGGTCCAGAGGAAAATGAAAATGCTCAAAGGCAACAGCATGTCGTAATGTATCTGGCCATCGAAAGTTGATGTCTCGAAACTCAATACATTGATCATCGAGAAAGGCAAGGCGATGTACAACTGAGAGAGCATAGTGTAAGCCCAATCGTTGATGGCATCCTTGTTGCCTGTATACAGTTCGCTGATGAAGAGATAGAGGATGGTGAGCAGATAAGGTACGAAAACCACAAAATTGCCCACAATGCACATGCGGAAACCAGCCACGGCAAGGAAGAAGTAAACACCCGCCACGGTGCTGATGAAACGGTTTACCGTAACATTCTCCTTCTGGTTTACCAGTCCGCAATACTCCCAGATGCTCAATCCGGTAATGAGGGCGAACAGGATAACCATTGCCCTGGGATTGAGAAAGCAAGATACCATGCACATCACGAAAAATACGCCTGTGATGGATCTTATCACTAGATTCTTCTGTTTGTCAGTCATATCGGTTTGTTTTATTCGTTCTTGTTTTCTTCCGAACCTTCATCCTTCTTGGAAGTCTCATCAGAATCTGCATTCTTCTTCTGGTTCTCTTCATGCTCCTTGATGGCAGCCTGAACTTCAGGAAGTTCCTTTACGGCGTCATCGTCTATCTTAGGCTGTTCGTCTTCCATGATTTCCTGCGAACGGCTCAACCAAGGGCGTTTGCCAAAGATATGTTCTACGTCTTCTGCCATAATCACCTCTTTCTTGATCAGAAGTTCTGCTAAGGCATTGTGGCCTTCCTTGTGCTCCATCAGAATGTTCTTGGCACGAGTATACTGCTCGTTGACAATCTTCAGAACTTCCTGGTCTATCTCGCGGGCTGTAGACTCAGAGTACGGACGCTGGAATGCATATTCGTTCCGGTTGTAAAAGCAGATGTTTGGCAACGTCTTGCTCATACCGAGATAAGCTACCATAGCATAAGCACTCTTTGTGGCGCGCTCCAGGTCGTTCATGGCTCCTGACGAAATATGACCGGTGAAGAGTTCTTCTGCGGCACGTCCACCCATTAATGAACACATCTCGTCGAGCATCTGTTCCTTGGTGGTTATCTGGCGCTCTTCTGGCAGATACCATGCAGCACCGAGAGCCTGACCACGAGGCACGATGGTAACCTTGATGAGAGGGTTGGCATACTGGCAGAACCATGAGATGGTTGCGTGGCCTGCTTCGTGGAGAGCGATGCTACGCTTCTCGTCGGCAGTCATCACCTTAGTCTTCTTCTCCAGACCGCCTACAATACGGTCTACTGCATCGAGGAAATCCTGTTTGCACACAGCCTTCTTGTCGTGGCGTGCAGCAATGAGGGCTGCCTCGTTACAAACGTTGGCAATATCTGCACCCGAGAAACCAGGAGTCTGACGGGCCAGTAGATCAACATCTACTGTTTCGTCTATCTTGATAGGTTTGAGATGAACCAGGAAGATAGCCTTACGTTCGTTCAAACCAGGGAGATCTACGTGAATTTCACGGTCGAAACGTCCGGCACGGAGCAAGGCGCTGTCGAGCATGTCTACACGGTTGGTAGCTGCAAGGATGATGACACCACTGTTGGTACCGAAACCATCCATCTCTGTAAGGAGAGCGTTCAAGGTGTTCTCGCGCTCATCATTACCACCCATGGCTGGGTTCTTGCTGCGGGCACGGCCTACAGCATCAATCTCATCGATAAAGATGATACAAGGTGATTTCTCTTTAGCCTGGCGGAACAGGTCGCGTACACGTGAGGCACCTACACCTACGAACATTTCAACGAAGTCGGAACCGCTCATAGAGAAGAAAGGTACGCCAGCCTCGCCGGCAACAGCCTTAGCCAAGAGGGTCTTACCAGTTCCCGGAGGGCCTACGAGAAGGGCTCCCTTTGGAATCTTACCACCCAAGTCGGTATATTTTGTGGGTTTTTCAGGAAGTCTACAATTTCCTTCACTTCCTGCTTGGCACCTTCCTGTCCGGCCACATCCTTAAAGGTGATGCCGATGGCATTTCCCTTTTCGTACATCTTAGCTTTGCTTTTGCCCACGCTGAAGATGCCGCCGCCCATACCGCCGCTGCCCATACCGCCGCTGAATCTTCCAGACATCCAAAGGATGAAGAATACGAAGAAGAGCAGAGGTGCCAGATTGAAGAGCGTGCTTAAGAAGTCGTTATCCTTCTGGTTGTCGTAGCTGAAGGAGCGTATCTTCTTTTCCTTCAACATCTGGTTGGCATAGCGTTCCACTTCGTCAACCGAGCCGAACTGTACTTTTACGTATGGGTTAGGACCTACAGACTTTGCCGGCATATTGTATACATCGCGCGTATATTTCGGGTTGATGTATATTTTGAGGGTGCTTTCTGTTTTATTGGCCACAACACTGAGCACATAACCCTTGTCTACATACTGTTTGAACTGGGTGTATGTGGCTTCCTTGGCAGCGCTGCCTCCAATCGCATCGCCTCCTCCTGTAAAGAAGAGGATGATCATGGTGATGAGGCAGATGGTGAAAAGCCAGGTCATATTAAATCGTGGCATCTTTGGTCCGCCATTGCCACGAGGCTTCATATTATTGCTTTGTTCCATTTTATTTTATATGTATAACTTTTAGTCGAAAAACAATGTCTGATTCATCATGTAGGATGGGAGAGACTGACTAGTCTAGATTAGGTATATGGGTAAGCTTTGCATCCTCCCATAAATGTTCGAGGTCGTAATAAGCACGTACTTCCGGAAGGAAGATGTGTACTAATACGTCAACAAAGTCCATTGCCACCCACTGGTCGTTGCCGAGACCAGCTACATTTACAGGTTTTTCTTTCAGGTTCTTGCGCACGATGTCTCCTACAGAACCTGCGATAGCTTCAACCTGAGTAGGGCTTCCTCCCTGGCAGATGATGAAGTACTTGGCAATGCTTCCATCGATTTCTGTCAGGTCGGCGATAACAATGTCTTGACCTTTCTTTTCTTGTATACCTTCTTTAATAGTCTCTACGAGTTGTTTAACTGTGTTCATTTATCTTTTCTTTCTTACTTAATTTATATTCTCTATTTTTCTGCAAAGATACATTATTATAATGGAAAATCGACTTAAAAGGCAAAAAAAATGTGGAAAATTAAAGAAATTGCGCTTTTTTTAGAAAAAAGTGCCGAAAAATTTTGTTGGTTCAAAAAAAACTAGTACCTTTGCACTCGCAATTAAGAAAAGAACATCTTGTTTGCTGATATTGGGATATGGTGTAATGGTAACACTACAGATTCTGGTCCTGTCATTCCTGGTTCGAGTCCGGGTATCCCAACAATCAAAAAGTTCTATTTTAAGTTTGGGATATGGTGTAATGGTAACACTACAGATTCTGGTCCTGTCATTCCTGGTTCGAGTCCGGGTATCCCAACTCATACGGTAAGGCATCTTTCAGTAATGAAAGATGTTTTTTTGTTTATAGGAATTCTGTTTTATGGAGTATTCATAACAATAAACCCCAGAGCTTTCGCCCTGGGGTTTATTGTATTTATTTCTTCTCGGCATCAATAGCCTTGATTTTCTGCTTTACCATTTCGAGGTCAGCCTTGAGTTTCTCAATCTTACGGTTCATTTCTTCTACCAGGCTGTTGCCCTTCTTGCTGGCCGTATTGAAGAAACCGAGGTTGTTCTCGTAGGTAGTAATCTCGATGCGCAACTGGTCGTAGCGGCGCAAGAGTTTACCACGCTCATTGCCGAGTGCATTGCCGCCTTCTTTGGCAACATTCTTCAGGTTGTTCTTGAAGTTGTCGAAGTGGCGCTTTGCGTTGGTGGCGTGAAGTTTCTTGTAGGCTGCATCGATAGCCTCATGATACTCTTTATAGACCTTGTCTTTCTCTTTGAAAGGAACGTGTCCAATTGCACTGTATTGCTTGGCAAGATTTTTGAGCTTCTTTTGGAAATCGTTGTCTGAAATCTCTGCAATTACAAGTTCCTTGAGCTGGGCAATAATGTTGCGCTTCTTGTCCAGATTAGCATGTTCCTCGCTGCGTGAACCGGCATTCTGCTTGTTGCGGGCTTCAAAGAACTTGTTGCAGGTATCCAGAAATTCCTTCCAGAGCAATTCGCCTTGTTTGTGAGGTACGGTACCCACCTTCTTCCATTCTTTCTGAAGAGCGATGAACTTGTCGCCAGTCTTCTTCCAGTCTGTATTGTCAGCCAGTTCCTTTGCCTTGTTTACGAGTTGCTGTTTCTTTTCGAGATTGGCAGAGTAGGTATCTTTCAATCCTTTGAAGAATTCTGCCTTCTTGTTGAAGAATTTATCGTTGGCGATGCGGAAACGCTCGAAAATCTTGACGTTCATCTTCTGAGGGGCAAAACCGATAGTGCGCCACTCTTTCTGAATCTCTATGATTTCCTGGGTAACCTTTTCCCAGTCCTTGGCAGTCTTGTATTCTCCTTGGTTGGCAGCCTCTACCTTTTCGCAGAGGGAAGTTTTCTTGGCGAGGTTTTCCTCTTCCTTGGCACGCAGGTCTTCGAAGTGCTGCTGGTGCTTCTTGTTGATAACAGTGCTAGCAGCCTTGAAACGTTCCCAAATCTGCTCTCTCAACTCCTTGGCAACAGGACCGATTTCGCGATATTGCTGGTGGAGGTCCTGAAGCTGGTGGAAGGCAGAAATAACATCCTCTTCCTCATTGAGTTTCTCTGCAGCCTCGCAGAGTTGGGTCTTGGCTTCAAGATTCTTCTTGAAGTCATATTCGCGAGCTTCGCTGTTCAACTTGAGCATGTCGTAGAACTGCTCTACATAGAGCTGATAGTTCTTCCATACCTCGTTTGCCTTGTCTGCAGGGATGTTTTTGATTTCCTTCCATTCCTGCTGCAAGGCCTTGAAGTCCTGATATGATTTGTTGGCCTCCTCCGGTGAGGTGGTCATGGCCTTTATCTTTTCTATAATTTCCTCTTTTGACGAGATTATCTTGTTTTTCTTCTTCTTGTGCCAGGAAGATCTTGGCTCTTTTCTCCTTGATGAGTTGCATCTCAGCCTTGAAGGCTTCTTCGGTGTCATCCGGTAGAAGGATATACTTCTCTGGGTCACCGCCTTTTGCGAGATACTCTTTCATCTGTGCGTCTCTTTCTGCGAGATGAATCTTGTAGAAAGTAGTCTTGAGTAGGTCGAGTTCCTCCTTGTTTGGATTTTCGCTGCTATGAGCGATTTCCTTTACTCTTTCGAGCACTTCCTGCTTGGTGGCATAAGCCTTCTTGGCAGGGTCTTCCAGGGTGCTCTGCTGCAACAGAGCTTTTTCTTGAGAGTCCATCATGTCACTTTGTTTAGTTTATGATTCGAGTTTCTTGGGCCGATAGTCGCTTATCCGCAATTCGACCCCATACAAAATTATATTATTAATAAGTTGCAAACTTAAAAAAAAAAATCGAATATCATGCCATGATACTCGATTTTTTATTTTGTATTTATAATTGCCTTTTTCTTGCTAATCATCGTTTTATGTGCTCTTTCGGGCTACTTAATGCATATCAGAGTGGTATATGCTTAGAGCAGGCGCTTGTATCTAAGGAAGCCCCATGAAAGTGCAGAAACGAGCACGGAGATAACCAGGGCAATGGCAAATCCGTAATGGCTGTCTTCCATACCGTTGATTAAGTTCATACCGAACAATGAGGAAATCAGCGTAGGCAACATCATGACGATACTGATACTGGTCAGGGTACGCATCGTGGTATTCATGTTGTTGTTGATGATGCTCGAATAGGTATCCATCGTCGACTCCAGAATGTCGGAGTAGATGCTTGTAGTTTCGCGTGCCTGTGTCATCTCGATGTTTACGTCTTCGATGAGGTCGGCATCAAGTTCGTCCACCTGCAGCTTGAACTTCAACTTAGACAGGAGATTCTCGTTGCCTCGGATAGAGGTGATGAAGTAGGTAAGGGAGTCCTGCAGGCGGCTCAGGCCAATCAGGCTCTCATTGTTCACACCATGATCGAGGTTTCGTTTTGCCTTTTCTATGAGCGAATTGATCTGTTTCAATCGCTTCAGATACCAAACCGCTGATGAAAGGAAGAGACGGAAGGTCATGTCTACATAGTCAGTGAACCCCTCGCTGCGCTTCTGCTGGTAGCTTACGAAATCAATCATCATGTTGGTTTCATAATAGCATACGGTGATGGTAACATCGCGCTTATGGATAATACCCAGAGGCACGGTGGTGTATGGGGTACGGCTGCGTATTTCCTTGACATAAGGGATACGGAGGATGATGAGCATCCAGCCATCGTCATATTCATAGCGGGCACGCTCATCAGTATCGCTGATATCCGAGAGGAAATAATCAGGGATCTTGAATTCTTCTTCCAGCAAGCGCTGGTCTTCATCAGTTGGACATGTTACTTGTATCCAGCAGTTTGGCTGCCACTCATTGAGTACAGTCAGATTCTTGTCTATATTCCAATAAGTCTTCATAGTTTGCTAATCTCCACATAATAAAAGTTTGGGGTATGGAGACTAGCGCTTGGGTACGGCCTACTGAAAGGCTTCGTCGTTGCTGAATCTCCACGCCTTACAATTCATTATTGTTCTCCGCGTGATAATCGTCCATTTTGGTGTTATTTTAATGAAACTTATGCAAGTGAATTTGTATGATCTGCTACAGAGATTTTACAAGACTTGCGAAATCGACTGCAAAGGTAATGATTTCTTTTGAAAACTGGAACAAAAAAGCCGAGAATTTTCACTCTCGGCTTTCTTTTTTAATCTTTTTGTAATTTCGTTCCCCATTTTTTTACTTTGCAGGAATCTCTGTCAGGAGCTGCTTGACGAGGTTCCAGAAAGGAGCTACGCAACTGATCTGGCAACGCTCATTGGCTGTGTGAGGGCTAAGAAGGGTAGGACCGAATGATACGACATCGAGGTTAGGATACTTGCTCAGGATGATAGAGCACTCCAGACCTGCGTGAACAGCCTGTACCTTACCGTCTGTGCCGTTCTGTTCTTTGTAAACCTTCAATACGTGTTCCAGAATGTCGCTCTTAGGGTTAGGGTTCCAGCCCATATAGCTGCCGCTGAATTCAACCTTCATGCCTGCCATGTTGAAACAGCTTTCTATCATTGTGGCAAGATACATCTTGTAGTATTCGTGGCTAGAACGGGCCAGAATCTTGATAGCAGCCTTGCCGTCACCAATCTCAACGATTGCGAGGTTTGAAGAGGTCTCTACGATTTCAGGCATAGATGGAGCCATACGCAATACGCCATCGTGGCAAGCGTAGATTGCATCTACAAGATTATCCTGGATTTCGGCAGGAACCTGCATCTTAGAGTCTCTACATTCTCAGCGAAGAACTCGATGTTCTCAGTTGTTTCAATGCCTTCGAACTCATCACAGATTTCGTCCTTCCAGTCTGCTACCAGGTCATTCAAAGCTTCAATATTCTCCTTAGGCAGGGTCAGAACAACCTCAGCCTGGAATGGGATGGCATTGCGCATGTTGCCGCCCTGCCATGAAGCTAGACGGGCATCGAGTTCTGAAATAGCTTCACGCACGAAACGAACCATGCACTTGTTGGCATTCGCTCTGCCTTCGTTGATTTCGATACCGGAGTGACCGCCTTTCAATCCCTTGAGGGTTACCTTAACGGCAGCATCTTCCTTGTCGGTTTCTACCTCTTTATAGTCGAGAGTTGCTGTGATGTCGATACCGCCAGCGCTACCGATAACGAACTCACCCCAAACCTCGGTATCGAAGTTTAAGAGAATGTCGCCGTTCAGTTCGCCTGCTGGGAGATCGTTGGCACCATACATGCCTGTCTCTTCGTCGGCGGTAATCAAGCCCTCGATAGGACCATGCTGCAAATCTTTTGATTCCATTACAGCCATGATTGTAGCTACGCCAAGTCCGTCGTCGCTACCGAGTGTTGTATGATTAGCACGTACCCAGTCGCCATCGATGATGGTTTCGATAGGGTCTGTTTCAAAATTATGCTTGCTGTCTGGTGCTTTCTGAGGAACCATGTCCATGTGCGCCTGCATAATAACGCCTTTGCGGTTCTCCATACCTGGAGTAGCAGGTTTGCGCATCACGATGTTGCCTGCTGGGTCTTGGAAAGCCTCTACACCTGCTTCTTTTGCCCAATCGAGCAAATAAGCCTGAATCTTTTCCAAATGTCCAGATGGACGTGGAACTTGTGTTAACTTGTCAAAGTTACGCCAGATTTCAACTGGGTTCAAATTCTTAATGTCAGCCATATTATTTTTATTTTAATGTTAAATGTTCAATGTTAAGTTGGACATACGCCCTAAAGCAAGAGGATTCTTCACTCTTCACTCCTCACTTTCCCGGTAAACGCCAGTGCTATCCAGGCATAGATTCCCAAAAGGACTACAAGCAGGGTTTGCACGGAGTGTACGATGAGAACGAAGAAGAGGGCATCGTTTGCCTGAATGCCATAGAGTATGAGCATTGTCTTGACGGCAAAATGCCAAGGTCCGGCTCCGTTAGGAGTTGGTACGATGACCGCTATGCTGCCCACGATGAATGTCACCAGACCGCACATCAGATTAAGATGGGAGGTTGCCTCGAAGCATTGGAAGGTGAGATAGTAGTGGAAGAAATAGCTCAACCAGATGCCCAGTGTAAGGGCGATGTAGAGCGGTACATTTCTGACACCTTTCAGCGAGATGATACCTTGCCAGAGTCCTCCCAGTGTTGCTTTCACCTTATTATATATAGCGAGTCGCTTGAGCAGATAGTGAGCCAGGATGAGTACTGCTATGCCACAGATAGCTGTCACTATGTAACCTGTGGCTGTAAACTGGCTGAGTAAACTGTCCATGCTCGTACCTGTTTTCTCAAAGAAATTGAGGAATACCGGAATCTGCATCACAAAGACCAGCGCCGTAATCAGCAGCACGAGGAGTGAATCGATGGCTCTTTCTGTAACGACGGTACCCAAGGCTTTCGGAAACGAAACATCATCCCATTTCTTCAATACGCCGCATCTGGCAAACTCGCCCGCACGAGGAATTACAAGACTCAGAGCATAGGACAGGAAGATGGAGTAGATGCTGATACTGGAGCGGGCCTTCTCGCCTAATGGTTCCAGCGACTGTTTCCATCTCCATCCTCTGAACACCTGGGCAGAGATGCCAAAAGGGAACGACAGCAGCATCCAGGTCCAACTCATCTTGTGAAGCAGAACATCTTCTACTTGTTTGAAGTCGAATCCGCGATACATCCAATAAAGGATGGCGCCACCCAGAATGAGCGACAAAGCCACCTTCCATATGTTGTTTGCTATCTTCTTTATATCCATAATTAGATGCAAAGATAATACTTTTATTGACAATATCGTTCGAATCTGCATATTTTTAGCATAAATAAACGCTTGGGCGCCATTTATGGCTAAAAGTATAGCCTTTTTTTAAAGAAACAAGTGGCTCTTTCCCTTTTTTACCCAAAAAGATAAAAAAAATCGCATACTTCGTGTGGATTCTCAAAAAATAATCGTATTTTTGCAAAATATATAATATAAAGATAAGATATGAAAGCTGTAAAGCCTAAGAAGAATCTCGGTCAGCACTTCTTGACCGACCTCAATATAGCAAAGCGCATCGCCGATACGGTGGATGCCTGCCCGGATATACCTGTTCTCGAAATCGGACCAGGTATGGGCGTTCTTACCCAATATCTCGTAGAGAAACCAAGACCCGTCAAGGCAGTGGAAATCGACTCGGAGTCGGTGGCGTATCTTCATGAGAATTTCCCTACACTCAAGGATAATATTATCGGTGAAGACTTCCTGAGAATGGATTTGAACCAGATATTCGATGGAAAGCAGTTTGTACTGACAGGTAATTATCCATACGATATCTCATCGCAGATATTCTTCAAGATGCTCGATTACAAGGATCTCATTCCTTGCTGTACCGGAATGATCCAGCGCGAGGTGGCATTGCGTATGGCATCAGAACCAGGCAACAAAGCCTATGGCATCCTCAGTGTGCTCATCCAGGCATGGTATGATGTGGAATATCTCTTTACGGTAGATGAGAATGTGTTCAACCCACCTCCAAAGGTAAAGAGTGCAGTAATCCGTATGACTCGTAACAAGGTGACTGATCTTGGCTGTGATGAAAAACTGTTTAAGCGTCTGGTAAAGACAGTCTTCAACCAGCGTCGCAAGATGCTCCGTGTAAGCCTTAAGCAGATGTTCCCGGGTGTAACCCCACGCGAGGATTTTTACACCACCGACATCATGACCAAGCGCCCTGAGCAGCTCACTATCCAGCAGTTTGTAGAACTCACCAACTATGTGGGCGAAGAATTGAAAAGATTAGAATTAATAAAATAAAAACATATAATTATGATAGACGTTAAAGAAACTTTGAATTCTGCAGCAGAGCGTATGGAGATGGCAGCAATGTATCTCGCAGAGGAACTCTCTCATGTTCGTGCTGGTCGTGCTAATGTAGCCATCCTCGATGGTGTGCGTGTAAATAGTTATGGCAGTATGGTTCCTCTGAACCAGGTAGCTACAGTTACAACCCCTGATGCCCGTACTATCGCTATCCGCCCTTGGGACAAAAAGGCTATCAAGGATATCGAAAAGGCTATTATGGATAGTGGTGTAGGTATCACTCCTGAGAACAATGGCGAAATCGTACGTCTGGGTATTCCTCAGCCAACAGGTGAGCGCCGTAAGGAACTCGTAAAGCAGTGTAATAAGATTGCTGAGCGTGCTAAGATTGAGGTGCGCAACGTGCGCCAGGAAATCAAGGAGAAGTTGAAGAAAGCTATCAAGGATGGACTTTCTGAAGACTTGGAGAAGGATGCTGAGAACGATTTGCAGAAACTCCACGACAAGTACATCAAGCAGCTCGAAAACCTGATGGACGAGAAGGAGAAGGAAATCATGACAGTCTAAATCATTCTGGACTTACATTATTTAATAAGTGATAATGAGAGGACTCGTTATTAAAAATACAGGCAGCTGGTACACCGTCAAGACAGACGATGGCCAGCTGATAGAAAGTAAAATCAAGGGCACTTTCAGATTGAAGGGCATCCGCAGCACCAATCCTGTGGCTGTAGGCGATTATGTGCAGCTTATTACCAACCAGGAGGGTACGGCATTTATCTCTTCTATCGAAGACCGCCAAAACTATATCATTCGTAAATCACCTAACCTCAGTAAGCAGAGTCATATTCTGGCTGCTAATGTAGACCAGGCGCTGCTTGTGGTAACGGTGAATTATCCGCAGACTTCTACTACCTTCATCGACCGATTCCTGGCTGGCGCTGAGGCCTATAGAGTGCCTGTTATCATCATCTTCAATAAAAGTGATATACTTTCAGAAGAAGAATTGCATTACGAGAAGATGATGTGTACGCTCTATGAAACCATCGGATATAAATGTATCGAATTGTCGGCAGCTACAGGTGAAGGAGTTGAACTGTTGCGACCTCTTATCAAGGATAAGAAATCTTTGTTGAGCGGCAACAGCGGGGTAGGAAAGTCAACCCTCATCAACCAGCTCATTCCTGATGCAGAGCAGCGTACCGCAGAAATCAGCGAGGCGCATAATAGCGGAATGCATACCACAACCTTCAGTGAGATGCTGGAACTGCCGGAAGGTGGTTATCTCATTGATACTCCGGGCATCAAGGGCTTTGGTACCTTTGATATCGAAAAAGAAGAGCTGACCAGCTATTTTAAGGAAATCTTCAAGTTCTCTCAGGATTGTAAGTTCTCTGACTGTACCCATACCCACGAACCGGGGTGCGCGGTAATCAAGGCGGTTGAGGAACATTATATTGCAGCTAGCCGCTATCAGAGTTATCTCTCTATGTTGGAGGATAAGGACGAAAACAAATACAGAGAGGCTTTTTGATAGGGAAGAGTGAAGAACGAAGAGTGAAGAAATTTAAAAAACATATTAATGAAAGAACAGAAGGACGTCAGGCAGCGTATCGAAGAAGGTGAGTTCGCACAGAGTGCAGAAATCAGTGCGAGCTATCTGGATGAGGACATCTTGATTATAGATAATGTCAAGGTGTTGCAGAACCCCGACCCTATGAGATTCCAGATGAACATGATCGCATCCTGTCAGAGAGGCAGCCTGAGAGCTGAACTCAACGGGCGGGAATTCACCGTGGAGAAGGGCGATATATTTATCAGTCCGCCTAACTCAATTCTCGACATCAAAGAGGTGTCGGAAGATTTTGCATGCACAGCCATGTGTGTCAGCAATCACGGCTTGCTTGGTATTCTTCGTTCTCATATCTCGGTATGGAACCGTGCCATGTATGTGAGCAAGGTTTCGGTGTTGAAGATGAACGAGGTGGATATGGTATTCTATTCTAAGTTTACCGACTTGGTGCGCCTCTGTCTGGATCCGAAGTTCAACGACCGCAGTTCATGGAAACCTTATCGCCGTGAGATAGTGGAGACGCTCCTGAAGAGTGCTCTTCTTGCCGTGAGCAATCTTTTGCTGACAGATCTCCCGAAAGAAACTTTGGGAACCAGTGCCAGCGATTTCTTTGATAAGTTTCTGGAGATGTTGCAGCAGAGCGAAATCAAGCATCAGCCTGTAGAATATTTTGCGCAGCAGCTTTGCATCACGCCCAAATATCTCTCCATCATCTGCAAGCGCCATTCCGGCAAGACTGCCATCGAGTGGATTACGGAGTATACGCTTGCTGATATCACCTATTATCTCCGTTCTACAACGAAAACAATCAAGGAGATTTCAGGTATACTGGGCTTCTCCAATACCTCATTCTTCGGTAAATATGTAAGAGAGCATCTGCACATGTCACCTCTGAAGTATCGTGAAAGTTTGAGAAAACAATAACAGCAAAATAAAAACTCGCAAATTCTAAAGAAAGAATCTGCGAGTTTTTTGTTTCTATCAAATAGGGTGGAGCTGGAGGGATTCGAACCCTCGTCCGCACAAGGAAACCATACGCTTTCTACATGCTTATTCCAGCCTTCGGTTTTCGAGGCATGACAGGACCTGGACCACCAATCATACCCTTATCCTCTAAAATTTCATCCATGCAACGAGGCGTACATGAACTATTTCCGATTTACCTGCACCGCTTGATCAACAAGATTCGGAACAACATCCGTTGAGCGATGTCTCGTTCCAGCACCCTGTGCTGGAATAAAGCTAGTTTACTATACTTCGACTAGGCAGCGAGAGCGTAGTTATTTTCGCCAATTAATTTTTTGTTCACTAGGATTAAGGAGGTAGCCAACGAGCCTCCGCATGCTTACGTACCATTTCATCTCGCCGTCAAATCCAGTCAACCCCGAGATTTTTCTGATATTGGGTGCAAAGATAAGGCGAAAATTTGAAACTACCAAATTTTTTAAGGAAAAAATCATACTAAAGATTCCAAATAGCTTAAAATGAGCGTTTTATGAGTTCTTGCCTTAAACATGCTAACCAAACTCTTAATGTAATGGCTGTAATAGCATCCTCATTATCATTATTTTTAGGTATTGCATACCTTCTTAGAAATATGTACCTTTGCAGCCTGATTCAAGATAGTAATAATGATTATGAATATGCTAAATAAGAAAATAACTTGGAGAAAACAACATAAATGGTTAGGCATCGGTATGAGTTTTTTCATACTGATGTTCTGCTTGTCGGGTATTTTGCTCAACCACCGTTCGCTTATCAAAGATGTGGACGTGAGCAGGAAATGTCTGCCAAGTCGCTATGAATTTAAGAATTGGAATGGCGGGTTGCTGAGAGGAACGCTTGCTTTGGATGATGCCATATTGCTGTATGGAAACGGGGGAATCTGGCAAACGGATTCTAGAGCATCCACATTCAAGGACTTTAATAAGGGGATGCCAGCAGGAGCAGACTGCCGACAGATAAGAAATGTTATCAGAACGGATGATGGTTCTGTCTGGTCGGTATCTCCATTTGCACTTTAGGTTGGGGAGTCACAAAATATGGAAAAGCGTAACTCTTCCGACAGAGCCGGAAGAGAAGTTGAGCGACATTTCTGCTCATGGAGATACGCTTTTGGTTCTCAGCCGCTCCTATGCTTATGTTTCCTTGCCACCTTATCAGAACTTCCACCGGATAGAATTGCCTATGCCAAAGGAGTATGATGGGAAGGTTACAGTCTTTCGTACGATATGGCTGCTTCACAGTGGAGAGTTGTTTGGCAGCATTGGTAAACTCATCGTAGATGGCATTGCCATCATCCTGGTGTTGCTCTGCATCTCAGGTCTTATCTTCTGGTTAAAGCCTAAACAGAAGAGGTTGCTTCGCTTTTCGCTGCAATGGCATGACAAAATAGGCCGATACACCATCATGCTTACTTTGTTGATAGCCCTGACAGGTTGGTGCCTTCGTCCACCTGTGATGATAGCCTTGGTGTTGAACAAGATGCCGTCTATTCCTGGGACGACGCTTCATAGCAAGAATCCTTGGAATGACAAACTCCGTGTGGTGCGTTATGATGAAAAGTTCGGTGACTGGCTCTTGTCAACTTCGGATGGTTTCTTTTCCGTGAATTTCCAGACAGGAAAGTTGGAGTCCATCTCCAATACTCCACCAGTCAGTGTTATGGGATTGAATGTCCTTCAGCAAAACAAAGATGGTAAATGGTATTGCGGTTCGTTTAGTGGTCTCTTTGTTTGGGATAGAGTAAAGGGGGCAACCGTTGATTCTTCTACCGGGAAAGCTGCTTTAAAGAACGCTGGCGCACCATTCGGAAAAAAGGCGATAGCAGGTATGAGCCAGGATTTCTCTGATACGCCTGTCATTGCTGAGTATAATGAAGGAACCGACTTTGCGCCACAACCCGCTTATATGAACCAACTGCCCATGTCATTATGGAATGTGGCTCTGGAGGCTCATAGCGGTAGAATCTTCATAGGTAGTATTGCTACATATATATTTATCTTCGTGATGGGAATACTTGCCGTATGGTGTCTTTGGTCTGGGTATGTCATTAGACTGGTGAAGAAAAAATAAAAAAAGTTTTAAGTTTTAATGCGTTGTTTTAATAGCCATATTGCTATATTGTATGTGCAAATGGTTGATAATCAGCGTAAAAGTACTTATGGCAATTCTCGGAAAAGCGCCGGGAATTGCCATATATTGTTATAGTGAGAATTAGTACCCTCATTTTCGTCGCGACGTATCAGATGCTACGTCGTGACGCAGTTGTTGTTACGTCGCGATGTATCAGATGCTACGTCGGGACGTAATTTCTTCCGCATCGATGGCGAAGTTATGAATAAAGATTGTTCATGGCAATATATGGCAGATAACCCCTAAAAATAAAGGATTGCCATACCCCTAACAGCTTTGTAATCAGAGAGATTACTGGCTGATATGGCAATATGGCAATTCTTGAAAGAAAAATATTTAAAAATAAATCTTGTTACTTCACGCTCCACTCAAACAAACCGCAGGACAGAGTTTCTGGCTGCTTCAGTTCGAGCTTCACAGCCTTGGTCTTCACTGGGTCGAAATTCACGATGCAGGCTACACCTCGCTTGCATGGATAAGCATCGGCTCCTGGAACTTCCTTCCAGTTGCCTGCCTCGTCCTGATAGTAGAGCTTCCAGCTGTCTGGCACCTTGCAACCGCCCCATGGCTGGTCGTCGTACCAATATACGGTGCTGGTCTTGATCTCCTTGCTCTCTGGGAAGGTGTAGGAAATCCACTCTGTGGTGTTCTTCTTAGGCCACCAGTGGATGTATGGGACAGAACGGTCGTTCTCATCGGCAGGAACCAGTCCGTCGGTGATGCTGCTCTTGGCAGGCACTGGAGAAGAGAATTCTACCTTAGCCTGAGCTGCGAGAGTTGCAGGAGCTGATGGCTTTGCAGCCTTGACATCCTGTGGCAACCATACCTTCATATTGCCGTTGCCACGATGAGCCCAGGCGAAGTATGGGATGAGAGTCAGGGTCTGGTCCTTGGTGCTCAGCTTGCCGCTCTTGTCGTAGGCGAGGGTCTGCACGTTCTCAGTCAAGGTCTCCATGTTCTGACCCCTTGTAGAGTGTCAGTACATTCTTATATTTAGGGTCGATGAAACCATCGTACGAGAGCTTGCCCTCAGCGAACTGAGGTTCGCGGTTCTCCAGGATGCTCATGATGTCGAAGCCCTTATTATCTGGCCACTCTGCACAATATACGATAGGACCACGCTCGATGCTGGTGCAGCCACGGTCGGCCTCTACCTTGTTGTTGGCACGTACGGTGCGTGCCTCCATATCGAAGTGAACGCGAACCACATCGCCCTTCTTCCACTTGCGGTTGATGGTATAATAGCCATCCTCTGTTACCTTAGCCTCTACCTTCTTGCCGTTTACGGTGATGGTATAGCCCAGTCGCTTGCCGTCGCTGTAGTAGTAAAGGTCTGATGGTACTGGCTGACCCTTTACCCAGCCCGGGATGCGGATCTTCATACCGAACTGACCTGCCTTGTTGTCATCCACCTTGATGGCGATGTCGCCGTTCCAAGGATATTTTGTGTCCTGGCTCAGGGAAACCTTCTTGCCGGCTACTTTCAGAGAAGAAGAGTTGCTGAGGAAGAGGTTGACATATACATTCTTATCCTTTACAGCATATACATAGCCTGGGAGGGATGGTAGGAAACGGCAGATGTTGCTAGGGCAGCAGGCACAGCCGAACCAAGCCTGGCGCTGATGCTGACCCATGCTCCAATGGGTTAGGGTAGAAGAAGCCGCCGCCGTCCATGCTCACACCACTGATGAGACCATTGTAGAGGGTACGCTCCAATACATCGTAATACTTACTCTCGCCATGGAGAAGGAAGAGACGGTAGTTGACATAAACATTGCCGATAGCTGCGCAGGTTTCGCAGTAGGCACTCATATTAGGCAACTCGTAGTTTTTGCCGAAAGCCTCGCCGTTGTTAGTAGCTCCGATACCTCCGGTGATGTAGAGCTTCTTGCTCACGATGTTGTCCCAGATACGGTCGATGGCGTGGATATAGGCGGTATCGCCGGTGAGGGCAGCTATATCTGCCATACCAGCATACATATAGGTAGCACGAACGGCATGACCTACAGCCTCGTCCTGTTCCAAAATAGGTTTGTGGCTCTGAGAATATTCCTGTTTGATAGATGTCTTGCCACGATAGTCGAGGAAGAACTTTGCCTCATCGAGATATTTCTTGTTGCCAGTAGCGAGATAAAGCTTGCAGAGTGCCATTTCGGCAATCTGATGTCCCGGTACCACGCAAGCCTGTCCTGGGTTAGGACCAACCTCGCGAACCACGCAGTCGGCATAGCGGATAGCGATGTCGAGGAACTTGCGGCTACCTGTAGCCTGCCAGTGAGCCACGGCACCTTCTACCATGTGACCGAGGTTGTAGAGCTCGTGGCTCAGATCCTCTTCCTTGCTCCAGCGCTTGTCGCCAGCCCAGAAATGAGGATGCTTCGGGTTCTGTGTACGTGCGGTATAGAGATATCCGTCAGCCTCCTGAGCCGGAGCGATGATATCGAGCACGCTATCGATATAAGCCTTGAGTTTCTTGTCTGGATAAGTTTGCAGCACGTAGCTGGCACCTTCAATCGTTTTGTATGGGTCGGTGTCGTCGAAGCTGTAGGGCATCAGTTTGCCCACATCATAGGTGTCGCTGGGATGAGCTGCGCGCTCAAAGTTCTTGTATCTTCCCTCTGTTTCGCACTTGCTGAAAGCCAGCGGGATGGTTACTTTGCGAGAGGTTTCGATACGCTGTCCCCAGAACGTATTGTTCCATACCTTAACTGATGTGAAAGGCACCGGAGTGATAGGATAACCACCCGAGCTCTTGTTTACCTTCTGTGCCGAGGCAGGCATCAATGCCAATGCTGCCAAGGCTGATGTTACTAAAATCTTCTTCATGTATTGCTAGTTTATTTTGTTTGTCTTTTGTAAGGAATGTATTCGTCCCAAAGTTTCAATGAGTGCAGATAGCCCGAGAAAGGCCATGCCTCTTCGGCATTCTTGCCCAGAAGCATAAACTGCGATGGCTTGACGAGGAGCTGGATATCCTTCTGGCTGATGAGCTTGTCGTTGATGTAGATGCTCTCGATTCTGCCATCGAAGCAGACATATACGTGCTGCCACTTGCCTTCCAGGGTCTTCATCTCCTTGTAGCCGGCATCCTCATACCATCCGTAGTGGTTCATCACACCGCAGCGTGGTTCGGTGCCGTTTACCAGCATCAGCTTTTCCAGTTCATCGTGAGAAGAGGTGAAATCGGCTACGCATTCATTCTCGGCAATCTCCGGATTCAGAATCCATGCCTCGATGGTATATGGAGCGTTGTCGCGGATAGTGGCTGGGAGCATGAAGTTGCTTCTGTAACTCTCCTTGCCGGTAAAGGCGAATGCCTTTTTGCCCTCTATGGTCTTGATGATGGCTGCTGTATCGTGCTGCGTCTCGAATTCGCCCTTGAGGTGAACATCCAGCGGACTGCCGTTCTTGATGTAAGGCACGGTATCGCCCTCGTTGTAGTAGTCAGCGCTGATATCTACCACCAGTCCCTGACTGTTTTTGGCGGCTACTGCCTCACGCACGATGCTGCTCTGGGCATCGAAAGCCTTTTCTGCAGCCTCCTGTTCCCAGTTATAATAACGGAGATTGGTGAGGGTAAATTGTTTTTCGCCTGCACTAATTTCCAGTTTTCCTTCAGAAAGATTCAGTCGAGGATCGTTTTCATCTATCTGATGCCAGCTTCCGTTGTCGAAAGCTTGGGCGGTGAGGGTATGTTTGCGTGCTTTGCCGAGCTGCGGATGAGTCATCACCAGCTGGGTGCCCGGTTGCAGGGTGATTGCATCTTTGCCAGCCATGCGCTCTCTGAGGGCGGTGCCCTGAAGGAGCGAGAACTGGCAAGCATTCCCTCGTTGTTATGCCAGGTTGTACCATCGAAATCGGCTGCTGTCAGACCGAGCCACTGCTGTGGGGCAGAATCTTCTGCGGAACCGTAAACCTTGATGTTCCAGATGGCGCCACCGAAACCATTCTTCTGTCCGCCAGTATAGGTGAGGCGGATGTACTGCGCCTTGGCATTTCCGAAATCTACCATCGGCGAACCAGCCAGACGGTTCTGTCGCTTGTCGGAGAAGGTCTGCCAGTGCTTGCCATCATTCGATGTCTCGATGAGATACTGATAGAACTGTGTTCCGTATTCAAACTGAGTCCAGATGCTCTTGATGCTCTGCTTCTTGCCCAGGTCAATCTGAATCCAGGCTGGTCCGGTGGTGCGAGGGCGCCAGAGTGTGCCGTTGTTGTCATCAACCGCATATTCCGGACGGAAGTCGTTGTCGTAATAGGAAGAGGCTGTAACCTTGGTGCCGAAGGCGAGGTTCTTTGCTACCTTCATCTCCGGTTTCAGATCGAGACCTTCGTGGGTTGGAATGACCTCCTTGATGGTACCGTCTGCATTGAATTCGAGTTTATCGATTGCCACCTGACGATGGAATCCACGGTTGGAATGCGGATTGTCGTGGCGATGATATACGATGTAGTAGTTGTCACCTTCCTGGAGCACGCTGTTGTGTCCCGGACCATGAACGGTTCCATCGGCATTGGTCTTGAGGATAGTTCCGTGGTAGGTATAAGGACCGAGCGGACTCTTGGCTGTGGCGTAATCTACGCGGTAGCTGGCATCCTCGCAATGATCGCAGGAGTAGAGGAAGTAGTAGATGCCGTTGCGCTTGAAGACGAATGGAGCTTCGAAGAAGTGAGTAACCTCGGTGTTCGGGATGAGCTTGGTTTCGCTGAATGATTTCATGTCAGGATTCAGCTTACCTGCTCCACAACCGAAGCCTTTGTAGATGCCCCAGGTGCCCCAATACATATAGACCGAACCATCATCATCTCGGAAGGTCTGACCATCCAGGGTGATGGCATTCTTTACGAATCTATCCGGTACGAGCACGGCTTCGCTCTCGCCCAGCACGTTCTTCCAAGGACCACGAGGTGTATCGCCCACACCCAGATGGAGCTTGCAAGGCTGGCAGTAGAGATAGTAATACTTGCCGTCGGCTTCGTTCTGCATTACATCCGGTGCCCAGATCCAGTGGCTGTCTGGCCAGTTCATCGGCATCAGGGTCCAGTTCTTGAAATCCTTGCTACACCAGAGCTGTGTAGGTCGAAACCTACTCCGCTACCATCGGTAGTAGCATATATATAATAGGTGTCACCAAACTTCTTGATGGTTGGGTCGGCAAAATAACCAGGCAGGATAGGGTTGCCGGCTCCCGGAGTGTTGTAGGCAGCTTTCTGGGCAGCACCTGTCTGAGGAACTGCCGCAGCTGCCGTTACGAATAGTGTTACAATTATATTCTTATTAACCATATCAACTTCTTTTTTAAAATGTTCATTTCTTGATAACCTTGATGACGAATCCACCGCCCGAAGCAAGATGGATTTTCATTTCCGATTTCTGATTGATGACAGATTTCTCTATCTTGTAGTTTTCTGCATCATGATTGGCATTGATACCGTCTTTCAATACGATAGCCTCGTAATCGCCATCTGTGAGGAAGTCAAACTTCAGGGTGAGCGTGCGCTCATCCCAGTTGCTCTGACCGCCAACATACCAGTCGTTGCCCTTCTTTCTGGCGGTAACGATATACTTTCCGATTTCGCCCTGTGGCACGATGGTCTTGTCGAAGACTACAGGCAATGAAGCAATGTATCGGGTGTATGGCTCATCAGCCTCATAGTTGGTAGGGGTGTCGGCGAGCATCGTAAACGGACTGTCCTGTACGATGTAGCAGGCAGCTTGGTGGCATCGGGTTCCCATCGAAATCGGTTTGGTGTAGATAGCCTTCCAGTTGTCTCGGGTTCCGTTTCTCATCGCTCCCGGTGTGAAATCCACCTGTCCTGCCATCATTCTGATGTATGGGAAGGTGACATCATAGAGTGGCATATCATTCTTGGCTTCCGTCCAGCGGCACTCTTCCATACCGAAAACACTCTCGTAGTTGAGGATGTTAGGATAGGTGCGGTTCAGACCTACCGGTTTGTAGATGCCGTGCAGGTCGAGGATGAGATGATGCTTGGCTGTGCAGGCAGCCAGGCGTTCCACCATTTCGATGGCGGTCTGGTCGTCGCGGTCCATGAAATCCACCTTGAATCCCTTGATGCCCATATCAGCATAGGTCTCTGCCAGCCAAGATTCTGTATCTTCTGCTCATCGGTTACGCAATCTACTGGTTCATGCAGAGCCGGTTGAAACGTGAGAAACTCCGTCATCAGGAAGAACTCGACCAGTTGGAACTCAAGCAGGATCAGGAGATGAGAGATGCCCGCCTGCAGTTCTTCACGATGATAGCCCATGAAATCCGTACGCCGGTAACGCTTATCATCGGACCTTTGGAGAGTCTGAAAGAGCATTGGAAACAGGTTTCCGGAAAACTTTCCGATGGTGAGACTATCACGCAGACGCTTTCTGTTATCGACCGTAATGCCCAGCGGTTGCTCCTGCTAGTTAATCAGCTGCTCGATTTCAACAAAGTGCAGCAGAAGGGCATGCAGGTTCATTTCCGTTTGAACAACATTTCGAAGCTGATGCATGCTGTGGCAGAGCGCTTTGCTCCTACCTTCGAGCAGAAAAGCATTCGTCTTGATGTAGATTATCCAGCCGATGAGCTCGTGGCGATGATTGATCAGGAGGCCATTACCAAGGTTATCAGCAATCTGATGACCAACGCCTTGAAATATACCGAGGATTATGTACGCTTGTCCTGCCGCTTGCTGGAGGATGGAAACCATTTCCGCATAGAGGTGGAAGACAACGGATTGGGAATCAGTCCTGACGAAAAGGAGAAAATCTTCGGAGTTTTCTATCAGGCACGCGACAACAAACCGGGAACCGGAATCGGTCTCAACATCGTGAAGAATCTCGTTGGGGCTCATCATGGTATGGTTGAAGTAGAATCTGCAGTAGGTAAGGGATCTACCTTTATCGTAACCTTGCCGCTCAACCAGATGGATGCTGTGGTAGAGAAGGCAGACGAAATGGTGAAGGAAGAAGAAACTGTTGCTGAGGAAAATCTGCTGACAGATGAAACTTCAGTTGAGCAAGGTTCTCAAAAGGCAGGCGTTGCTGTTGCCAGTCCGCTTCGTGAACCGGCAAAACCGACGATGCTGATTGTGGATGATGATGAAGACATGCGCCAGTTTGTGAAGGCTCATTTCGAAAAGATGTATACGGTTTATACCGCCGACAACGGAAAGGATGCGCTCCGTAAACTGGAGAAACATCTGGTTTCGCTCATCATAAGCGACTGGATGATGCCGGAGATGGACGGTCCGGAGTTCTGCCGTAGGGTGCGTGAAAATTCTGAATATTCTCATCTCCCGTTCGTGATGCTCACAGCAAAAACCGATGATGCGGCGAAGACGGAGAGTATGAACTGTGGAGCCGATGTCTACATAGAAAAGCCGTTCTCGATGAAGTATCTTGAGGCAAGCGTAAGACAGCTTCTTGAGATGCGCCGTCTGTTGAGAAATAAGTTCTCTCATACTCCGCTTGAGCCGATAGCAGAGATTGCTCCAACTCAGGTTGATAATGCGTTCCTGGAACGAATGTCTCGCATCATCGAAGAGAATGTGGCGAATCCGGAACTCAACGTGGCGTTCCTTGCTGAGAAGATGGGCATAAGCCGCTCTTCGCTCTTTAATAAGATTCGCGGTCTTGCCGATGTTACGCCAAACGAGATGATCCAGCTCGTGAAACTGAAGAAGGGCGCAAAGCTCCTGAAAGAAGGAAACTACCGCATCAGCGAAATCAGCTATATGGTAGGTTTCAGCAGTCCTAGCTATTTTGCCAAGTGCTTCCAGAAGCAGTTTGGCGTCAAGCCGATGGATTTCGTAGCTGCGGAATCGTAGGATAGAAAAACTTATTCGGATAGAATAAAAAATCGCCTGGGTGCTCAGATGCATCCAGGCGATTGTCTTATTTGTAAAAAGCCTATTCTTTATTTCTTTGTGGCTCTGATAAAGAAACCGATGAGGCAGATGTAAGCCAGGAGCGAACAAACCTCAGACATCGGATTGCCCCACCAGCTGTCGGCGATACTTACCTCGATGCCGCCAAACTTCAGAAGGGCGCTAACCACACCCATCAGGGCGCCACCAGCGATGAAGCCGCTGGCGATGAGCGTTCCCTTCTCACCACGTTCGCTGTTCACCTTGGCATCCTTGCTGCGCGAAGTGACATACCAGTTGATGGCTCCACCCACGAGCAGAGGAACGTTCAGTTCCAGCGGAATAAACATACCCAGAGCGAAAGCTAGGGCAGGAATCTTGAAATAAGTCAGCACGATGGCTATCACGGCTCCAATGCCATAGAGCACCCAAGGAGCTCCCACACCATTCATCAAAGGGTCGATAACCGCAGCCATAGCATTAGCCTGAGGAGCTGCAAGCGAACCCGATGCGAAACCGTAAGTCTCGTTGAGCAGCATCATCACACCGCCCACGGTAGCCGCACTCACCAGGGTACCGAGGAATTTCCATCCCTCCTGTTTCTTAGGAGTTGTTCCCAGCCAGTAACCAATCTTCAGGTCGGTAATAAACGAACCTGCTACCGAGAGGGCTGTACAAACCACACCACCCATAATCAGGGCAGCCAGCATGCCGCCAGGACCTTTCAGGCCTACAGCCACCATCACCACAGAGGCGAAGATGAGCGTCATCAGGGTCATTCCCGAAACAGGGTTTGAACCCACGATAGCGATGGCATTAGCCGCTACGGTAGTAAAGAGAAAGGCGATGGCAGCCACGAGCAGAATGGCGATAATGGCGAAGAGAAGGTTGCCCTCCATCACGCCAAACCAGAAGAAGAGGAAGGTTACGAGGATGGTAACAAGCGAACCGATAGCGATAATTTTGAAAGAGATGTCGCGCTGGGTGCGCTTCACGTTCTCATCCACATCGCTCTTGCCCTTCAGCTCCTTGGCAGCCAGACCTACGGCACTCTTGATAATGCCCCAGCTCTTGATGATGCCGATGATACCTGCCATGGCGATACCGCCGATACCGATGCTGCGGGCGTAGGCACGGAAGATTTCCTCCGGACTCATCGCACCCACGGTCTTCACGATGCTAGGATCCCAGGCGCTCAGCACGCTATCATGGAAGATAACGCTCATGCCCGGAACAATCAGCCACCATACTACGAGCGAACCCAGACAGGTGAAGAAGGCATACTTCAGACCGATGATGTAACCCAGACCTAATACGGCAGCACCTGTGTTTACCTTGAATACGAGTTTAGCCTTGTCAGCCAGGTCGCATCCCAGACTTACCACACGCGATGTGAAATTCTCGTTCCACCATCCCAGACTGGCTACGATAAAGTCGTAAAGACCACCCACCAGTCCGGCTATGAGCAGCGGCTTAGCCTGGTCGCCTCCCTTGGCTCCGCTCACCAGTACCTGCGTGGTAGCCGTAGCCTCAGGGAACGGATACTTGCCGTGCATATCGCTTACGAAGTACTTGCGGAAAGGAATAAGGAAAAGGATTCCCAACACTCCTCCCAGGGCAGAAGCCATGAAGATCTTCATAAACGAAGTAGTCATCTCCGGATATTTAGCCTGCAGGATGTAGATGGCTGGCAGGGTAAAGATGGCTCCTGCCACCACAGCACCCGAACAGGCTCCGATGCTCTGGATGATGACATTCTCGCCCAGCGCCTTGCTACGCTTGGTAGCGGTACTTACGCCCACGGCGATGATGGCGATAGGGATGGCTGCTTCGAACACCTGACCCACCTTCAAGCCCAGATAAGCTGCGGCGGCAGAGAAGATGACTGCCATCACGATTCCCCATGTAACTGACCATCCGTTCACCTCAGGATAAACCTTGTCAGGCGACATCAGCGGCTTATAATCCTCCCCGTCTTTCAATTCGCGGAATGCGTTCTCGGGGAGTTGCAAATTGTCTTTTTCTTCCATTATTTCTCAATTCTGATGATATACTCACTCATGAAACTTGCACCTGGCTGTAGACGGTTCATCAGATACTTGTCCTTAAACTCGCCATCATATTCAGCCCAGTCGCTCAAACCATACCATGGTTCGATGCAGAGGAATGGAGCGTGCTTGCCTGTTGGGTTCCAGATACCTACGGCTGGAGTCTTGAACTCGAGGGTTACATGAGGTTCGCCCTGCTCGTTGAGAATGCTCACCTGCTTAACCTGACTCTTGTCGAAGATAACAGCATCTTCTGCGAAAGTCTCCTCGTTTACTTCCCAGATACCCTTGTCGGTTTCTACGGTTTCCTTAGCCTGACGGTCGATGCATCCGCCTACGTTACCATAGAGACGAACAGGAGCCTCGTTGTCGAGTTTCAGGGTAGCCTTCATTTCTTCGCCCTTCTTGCAGCCAGGAACCATGAATGCTGGGTGACCGCCAATCTGGAAGAAGATTTCCTTGTCGTCGGTATTCTCTACGTGCCAGATGACATGAATCTCGTTGCCCTGCAGGCGGTAAGAAATGGCAAGGTTGAAGTGGTAAGGATAGTTCTTCTGAGTCTCTTCGTTGTCGATGAGCGCGAAGGTGAGGCGGTCGGCAGTCTTGCCAACGAGTTTGAACTCTGTATCGCGTGCGAAACCATGGCGAGGAAGGTGATACTCCTTGCCCTCTGTGCGATAAGTGTCTTTCCACAATCCGCATACGATAGGGAAGAGGATAGGAGAGTGGCGGTTCCAGTATTTCTCGTCGCCATCCCAGAGATATTCATTACCATTAGCATCCTTGATGCTCTGAAGTTCTGCTCCGAGAGATGAAATCTCAAGTGTGAGCTGATCATTCTTAATCTGTTCCATTGTTATTAATTCTTTTGTTTAGTTTTTAATGTTTCATCTGATTATCTTTTTTCAAAGATATTGCAAAGGTACAATTTATTTTCGTAAAGCACAAGAAAAGAGCGTTTTTTCTCAGATATTACAATATATTTATACGATTTTGTTAGCTTATCTCGAATATTTGCTGTAACTTTGTAGCCCGAAATAGATAGATAACAAGAAGTATAAGAAAAAATAGTATTTAATCTAATGACAAGCAGTAATAAAGTTAAAGGCTTTGCGGCGGGTGTTGTTGCCGCAGTATGTTATGGTACCAATCCTTTGGGCACGCTCGAACTCTATGGCGACGGATTCAATTCCAGTTCTGTACTCATCTATCGTTATCTCTTGGCGGTACTGATGTTTGCCGTGGTGATGTTGTTCCGCAAGGAGAGTTTCAAGGTGAAGTGGGGACATCTGATTCGTCTTGGCGTGCTGGGCTGCATGTTTTCGCTCTCATCAGCTACGCTTTATGTCAGTTTCCATTATATGGCGGCAGGTATTGCCAGCACCATCCTCTTCGTTTATCCTATTATGACGGCCATCCTGATGACGGTCTTCTTCCACGAGAAGGTAACGTGGTCTACCTCGCTTGCCATTCTTCTGGCGGTATCGGGAGTAGGATTGCTCTATCAGGGCGATGGAAACGATAAGTTGAGCACAGCGGGTTTTGCCCTCGTCATGTGTTCATCCCTGCTCTATGCCCTTTACATCATCTCCATCAACCAATGGAAGAATCCGGGCATGTCGAACATCAAGTTTACCTTTTATATATTAGTCTTCGGACTGCTTACGATGTTTGTCTATTCGTTTATTGCAGGCGAGCCGATACAGATGCTTCAAACGCCTAAACAATGGCTCTGTGCTGCCCAGCTGGCTTTGTTGCCAACGGTATTGTCGCTTTTCTTCATGACCATCTCCATCAATCTCATCGGCAGCACGCCAGCCGCCATCATGGGAGCCCTGGAGCCTGTAACGGCGGTAATCATCGGCGTCTGCATTTTCGGCGAGAGTTTCTCCCTTCAGCTTGCCTTCGGCATCCTCGCCATCCTGGCAGGTGTAACGATTATCATCGCAAGAAAGAAAGGGTAAAAAGGTAAAAAAGTAAAAGGGTAAAAAGCCCCCTTGCGTCCCCCGTTCCCAGCGATTCCATCGCTGGTCCCCATAAAGGTAACATGAAAAAAAAAATCCTCGTTCGAAAAAGAATTCGAACGAGGATTTTTTATCTGTTCTAGCCGCAAGCAAATAGGCTCGCGAGCCGCCAGGCGTTAAGATGATTATCTCAGGATATCCTTCAGCGCAAAGTTGGCGAGGATGCTGGTGCTCTGGCTCAGCATGCGGATGAACTCCTGGGCTGAGTTTTTCATGTAAGCATCTTTCAGAATGTGGATGCAGCCATCCATTTCGTTGTCGGCAGCATCGATAGGAATCGCCTTCATGCCGTTCTGCAGAATGGTGGTCGATTCGGAGAGAATGGTCACCAGATTGCTGCGGCTCAGAAGGTCGAAGATGATGTTTACATTATTCACCTCTACCATAATCTTGTAGTTCAAATCTTTGCCCTCTACCATGTGATCAAAGGCGTTGCGTGCCTGCAGACCCTTGCAAGGAAGGATGAGGTCGTAACGCTCCAGATCGGAAAGCTTGACCGATGAAAGGCGCGCCAGCGGATGATTCACGTTCACGATGGCGGCAAGACGGTTGCTGAAAATAGCTCGGCTGTCTACCGCCTTTTCGTTCTTCAGAGGCTTGAAAGCCAGAACGAGGTCGAGTTCGCGCTTCTTCAGTCCGTCCATCAGTTCCTGCATGGTGCGGTATTGGATGTTGAGCTTTACATGAGGATAGGCGTGGAGAAAGGCGATGAGCGTCTCGGACATGATGTTGCTGAAGGAGAACGTTACGCCGATGTTCAGTTCGCCTGTAAGCATTTCCTTCAGATCGTTCATGTGGTCTACACAGGCTTCGGCAGAATTGACCGCGTTTTGGGCGTAAGGTCTCAATTCCTTGCCCGCCTCTGTGAGGTAAACCTCATGAGAATTGCGCTCGAAGAGGGGCAGACCAATCTCCTGTTCCAGATGCGAAATCTGTTGTGAGAGGGTACTCTGGGTGATGTATAACTTGCGCGAAGCTTCTGAGAAGTTGAGCGTCTCGGCTACCTTCAAGAAATATTTCAGTTGTCGTATTTCCATATTGTTCCTTTATTGAAGCTATCGGCTATAGAAATAACCGATAGCTAAATTTGGGTGCAAAGATAAAACATTTATTTTAATATCCTCTTTTTGGGAAGAATAAAATGATGTTTTATCGCATCTCTACTTCTTTTTATCCGGTTATCATCCGATGAAAATCAGATTTCCAACCAGATGATTATTTGATTTCTACTTCGTGCAAATCTACGAATTCGCCATTCTTCTTCTTTCTTTCTACCAGCATGGCAAGCAGCTTGCGCTTGCGGTTGTCGGCGATGAAACGGCGGAAGAATACGTTTGGAATTGCCACACCCAGGGCGATGCAGATGATGGCGAGCGAAGCCTTGATGAGGTTGTTCATACCCACGGTTACTTCGCCTATCACGCCATGAATGTCGATGAAGGCAAAGAGGGCGCGATACATCAGAACTCCCGGTACCATTGGGATAACGCTAGGAATGGTGATGCATTGGTGAGGGGTATGGAACCAATGGCGCGCCTTGATCACAATGATGCTGATGAGCGCAGAACCGGCAAGCGAACCGATGCTCAGACCCATGTCGAGACCGATGTTGCCGTTAGATGGACCCAGATTGACGAAATTGCGGAAGCATACGGCGATGATACCGCCCACGGCTACAACCGGCAACAGACGGCGAGGTATGCTGAAGATGGTAGAGAAACCCATGGCCGATACGGCAGCTGCTATGGCAAACTCCCAGTATTCGTGATGAGGAGTCATCGTAAGATCCTTCACAAAGTTGTCGATATGGCAAACCTGGATAGCGAAGGCGATACCGAAAGCCATCGCGAAGATCATCAGCAGGGTGTTCAGGGCACGAACCATTCCCACCTCAATATATCCGTCGAGCATATCGCACACAAAGTTGATGAGTGGAACTCCCGGCACGATGAAGAGGGCACACGCCATCAGCGGATGCCAAGGGGTATCTGAATGCATGAAGGTTGGAAGCGCTTCGGCAATAGATGGATTGAGCGAAAGGAATGAGGTCAACCAGGCTATCAGGGTGGCTACGAAAGCCGAAATGCCGATGGCTACATAGTTGTTGCAGCCTTTGGTTGGCAAGAACATTCTCAGGCGGAAACCCAATATGGCTGCAAGCGAACAGAAGAAGAAGGCTGGCCAGTCGCAACCGAACTGGATGCAGAATCCGCCGCAGGCAAAACCGCCACCGATGGCTACCTGCCAAGGGGTGAAGCTGCGTGGGAGGGCCTTGATGTCGTTCAGGGCCTGCTCATACTGTTCGAGCGAATAGTTTTCCTTGATGGCCTTCCAGGTGAGCTTACTTACCTGGGAAATAGAGGTGAGGTTGATACCGTGCTTCTCGCATCTCTGGAACTTGGAGAAGGAATGCTCCTCGTCGCTATAGTTTACCATCAGCACGTTCCAGTTGATGTAAAGGTGCATGTATCGCTCGTCGAGACCGAGGAAAGCTGCTGAACGCTTCATGGTTCGCATGATGCGGGATGTGTCGGCAGCACTCTCCATGAGAATGCTACCGGTACGTAATAATAAGTCGAGTTTTCTTCTGAGTTCTGATTCTGCTATTTCCTTGCAGTTGCAGTTGTCCTCTACGCAAGCGCAGGTTTTCAATTCTTTTTCTGTCATATATGTTTATCCGAATACAAAAATAATAATCTGAATGGTTACAATTCTGAGGAACATGGCGAATGGATATACATTCGCATAGCCTACTGTTGGCGCATCTGCCGAAGTCTGCTCACGTACGTAAGCCAGGGCAGAAGGGTTGGTGTTGGCACCTGCCAATACGCCGAGTAATGTATAATAATTGATGTGGAACACGAGCTTGCCGATGATGCCGCCCAGAATGATTGGTATCATGGTGATGGCGATGCCGTAGAGTATCCAGGTCAGTCCGCTTTCTGATGCTACGGTCTGGATAAACTGTTCGCCTGTGCCGAGACCCACGCAAGCCAGGAAGATGCAGATGCCGATTTCGCGAAGCATCAGGTTGGCTGAAATGGTATTGTAGGTAACGAGGTTGTATTTCGGTCCGAAATAACCTATCAGAATGGCTACTACCAATGGACCACCGGTAAGTCCGAGACGCAGATTCTCGTTGATGCCTGGGATGAAGAACGGAATGTTGGCTACGATACAACCCAGCATGATGCCCAGGAAGATTGGGATGAGGTTAGGGTAGTTCAGACGCTTCATCTGGTTACCCAGCACCTTCTCGGTATGAGCGATGGCGAGTTCCTTGCCCACTACGGTTACGCGGTCGCCCAACTGGAGTTTCAGGTCTGGGGTCGCGATGAGGTCTACACCATTTCTGTTCACGCGGGTAATGTTGGCGCCAAGGTTGCTTCTAATCTGCAACTGGCTGATGCTCTTGCCGTTGATGCCCGGTTTGGTAATCAGGATTCGGCGGTTGATGAGTTCGCTGCTGAATTCCTCGTCCTTTACGTCAACCTTCTCGCCGAGCAGGGCGATAATAGGTTCTTCTACGGTAGGATGAGCCACAATCTGCAGAATGTCGCCCTCTTCTATCACGGTCTGTCCGTTAACCACCTCGTTCTGGCGTTCGCCGTTGTTACGGATAATCTTGGAAACCATGAAGTCGCGCTTCAGGAGATAGCGGATCTGCTTGACGGTATCTTTGAAAACCATCTGGTTAGAAACCTTTACGGCGAAGGTGTTCAGGGTCATCGCTTCAAGATGTCCTTTGCCTCGCTTAGCTTCATCCTCTTCCTTCTGCTTGTCTACGCGTAGCGCGAACCTTAATATAATGAAGCTGAGTATAACGCCGAGCACACCCATAGGATAGGCGATGGCATAGCCGGCTGCGATGGATGGGGCGTCGATGTGGCGCAGGTCGCTGAATGCCTGCTGGGCTGCACCCAATCCAGGAGTGTTGGTTACGGCACCCGAAAGGATACCTGCCATAGAGGTGATGGATGTTCCCGAAAATGAGAAGATGACTAAGGTAGTAATGATACTCAGGGCCACAACGATCATGCTGAGCAGGTTGAGACTCTTGCCGCCGTTCTTGAACGAAGCGAAGAAGCCTGGACCTACCTCCAGACCGATAGAGTAGACAAAGAGGATCAAGCCAAATTCCTTGAGAAAGTGGAGCAGATGCTCGTCAAGGTTGAGAGAGAAATGTCCAAAGATAAGACCGATGAACAGAATCCAAGCCAAGCCCAGGGAAACACCTTTTACTCTGAGCTTACCTAAACACAAACCCAAGGCGATGACCAGCGAAAGAATCATCACAGAGTGGGCTACTCCGCCTCCCCAAAGGTCTGGGAAGCCATAAAATAGATTTTTTAAAATCTCCATTTTTCTTTATCTATTAATGTAAATACTGAATTTTCAAAAACATTCTTTCTTATCGATTTCTGAAATCGATTGCAAAGGTATGGATAAAAACGAAAGCAAAACTCGTTTTACGTTTAAAAGCTATGAATGCGGCTATAAGTGTTTTCTATAACAAAAATAGGCTTTGCGGGCTTTTCTTTTCTCTTTCTCATGCATTTCTAGCCCTTTCTTTGCTCATTATATCAGTTTTTTTTCGTAATTTTGCAACCGGATTATTATAAACAGGAAAGAATATGCTGAATATTGATGAAATAAAAGATAAGAGAATTGCCGTGCTCCTTTCGGGAGGTGTCGACAGTTCGGTTGTGGTTTGGGAGTTTGCCCAGCTGGGCCTGCATCCTGATTGCTTCTACATCAAGATTGGTCCTGAGGAGAAAGAGGAGTGGGACTGCTCTTCGGAGGAGGACCTGGAGATGGCTACGGCTGTGGCTAGAAAGTATGGGTGCAAGCTGCAAGTGGTTGACTGTCATCATGAATATTGGAACGAGGTAACCCGTTATACGATGGAGAAGGTGAAGGCGGGTTTTACGCCTAATCCGGACGTGATGTGCAACCGCCTGATTAAGTTTGGCGCCTTCGATGAGAAGATGGGGCACAACTACGACCTCATCGCCACGGGGCATTATGCGCAGACCGAAACGGATGAAAATGGCGATAAATGGCTTGTCATGAGTCCTGATCCTGTGAAAGACCAGACCGATTTCCTGGCTCAGATAGAGAGCTGGCAATTGAAAAAAGCGATTTTCCCTATCGGCCATCATATCAAGAATGAGGTTCGCGAGATAGCCGAAGAGGAGCATCTGATAAATGCCAAGCGCAAGGACAGCCAGGGAATCTGCTTCCTGGGACAGATAAATTATAATGATTATATCCGCCGTTATCTGGGCGAAAAGCCGGGCGATGTCATAGAGATGGAGACGGGCAAGCGCATAGGCGAGCACAAGGGTTTGTGGTTTCATACCATCGGCCAGCGCAAGGGCTTAGGCTTTGGCGGCGGTCCCTGGTTCGTGATTAAGAAGGATGTAGAGCACAATATCCTGTATGTGAGTCATGGTTATGATCCGCAGTCGGCCTACAAGAAGGATTTTCCTCTCCATGATTTCCATTTTCTTACGCGCGAGGTAGCTATGCAGAAGGTGACTTTCAAGATTCGTCATACGCCGGAGTATCATCCTGCTACGATAGAAAAACTGAAAGACGGCCGCTGGATGATTCATTCAGAAGAGGCAATTCATGGTGTGGCTCCCGGCCAGTTCTGTGTAGTTTATGATGAGCATCATCATCGTTGCTATGGCTCGGGCGAGATTACGGTATAAATATTTTAAATTGAAAAAAGGGATGAGGCATCAATCTGATATTTTGATGATTCATCCCTTTTTGTTTTATCTGTTTTTACCCTTCCCCGATAATGCTGTCCAGCAACTTCTGGCAGGCATCTTCGAGAAGCGTGATGACGAGCTCGAAGTCGCTATAGTCGCCATAATACGGATCGGGAACGGTGGTGTATTCGCGATGATGGGTCAGAAAATCGGCCATGCGCACTACTTTTTTCCTATCAGACTCTGAAGAAGCCATGGAGGTAATGGCACGGTAGTTTTCGTTGTCCATTACCACGATGGTTTCGAAACGGGCGAAGTCTGACTTCTGGAACTGGCGGGCATGGCTGTTGAAATTGTAGCCATGCTCGGCGCCACATTTGCGCATGCGGCTGTCGGGCAACTGACCTACGTGCCAGTTCCCGATGCCCGCAGAATCGATTTCAAACTCATCCTGAAGCCCTGCTTTTTCTACAAGACTCTTCATGATTCCCTCGGCTGCCGGAGGCGGCAGATGTTGCCCAGGCAGATAAATAATACGGTATGTTTACCTTTCTTTGTCATGTTGCTAACTTTTTTGTTTGCAAAGTTAGCATAAATCTCTGTATTATGCAAGATTTTTCTTCATTTTTCTTCCCACAAATTCTTAATTCTCACTTTATTTCCGTATATTTGCAGCCAAAAAAAGCACATGACAACAACACTTATCATATTGGTTATTACGGTAGCCCTGTTCATCTGGGGCAGGGTGAGGGTCGACATCGTGGCACTTACCGCCCTGGCTGCACTCCTGGTTCTGGGTATCCTGACACCTGCCGAGGCGCTGGCGGGCTTCTCTTCGCCCATCGTCATCATGATGATAGGACTCTTCGTGGTGGGTGGAGCTATCATGCAGACCGGACTTGCCAAGCTTACGGGCAATAAGCTCATGGCGCTCTCGCGCGGCAACGAAACCATCACCTTCCTGCTCGTAATGCTCGTAACCTCCTTTATCGGCGCCTTCGTGAGCAATACCGGAACGGTGGCCATCATGATGCCTATCATCATGAGCATAGCTGCGGGCTCGGGCATGCAGTCGTCGCGTTTCCTCATGCCGCTCGCCTTTGCCGGAAGTCTGGGTGGAATGCTTACTCTCATCGGTACGCCGCCCAACCTGGTTATCGATGAAGTATTGACCGAGGGCGGTTATCAGCCGCTTGCCTTCTTCAGCTTCTTCCCTGTGGGCATCATCGTCATCGCCATCGGCATCATCGTGCTCATGCCGCTCAGCAAAATCTTCCTTAGCAAAAAGCAGAGCGGAAAGAAGAAGCAGGGCAAATCGCTTGATGACCTGGTAGACGAATATCAGCTGCTCGATAATCTGCATCGCTACATCGTGCCTAGCCGCCGCCCTTCTGCCGCCCTCGACGAGAATGGCGAGCAGATGGATATCGTGGGCAAAACCCTGAAGGAGCTGAGCATTCAGAAGAAATATGGCGTGAGTATCATCGAGATAAGAAACGAGAAGAAATCGCGACTGGGACTGGTGAAGGATGTGAGCCAGAACATGGCGAAGAGCAGCAGTACCATTCAGGTTCACGATACCTTATATATAATAGGTGAGGAGGAGAAGATGAAACGCTTTGCCAGCGATTACGGCCTCAGGAAGATGAAGGATGTGAAGATTGATTTCTACGACCTGGGACTGACCGAAATCGTGGTGATGCCTACGTCTAATTTTTCCGGTCTGCGCATAGGCGATGCCAACCTGCGCAAGCGTTTCGGCATCAACGTGCTGGGCGTAAAGCGTGGCGATGAATATATTACCGACAATCTGATAGCCGCCAAGCTGCATGTGGGCGATATGCTCCTGGTGCAGGGCGAATGGACCAATCTGGCTCATCTGGCTACCGATACGAGCAACTGGGTGGTTATCGACCAGCCAGAGAAGACTGCCGACAAGGTACTCTTGGATTATAAGGCGCCTGTGGCGGCTGCCATCATGCTGCTGATGATTGCGATGATGGTGTTCGATTTCATTCCTGTGGCTCCGGTCACGGCGGTCATCATCGCCGGACTGCTGACCGTCTTTGCCGGATGTTTCCGGAATGTGGAGGCGGCTTACAAGACCATCAACTGGGAGAGCATCGTACTGATAGCCGCCATGATGCCGATGTCTACGGCGCTTGAGAAGACGGGTGCTTCTGCCTTGGTTTCTCAGGGGCTGGTAGAGAGTTTGGGTTCGATGGGACCTACAGCTCTCTTGGCAGGCATCTACTTCACCACTTCTCTGATGACGATGTTTATCAGCAATACAGCTACGGCTGTGCTGATGGCTCCTATTGCCCTGGTGGCGGCCCAGCAGGTAGGAGTGAGTCCTTATTCCTTCCTCTTTGCGGTTACGTTGGGCGCCAGCATGTGCTTTGCCTCTCCGTTCTCCACGCCTCCTAATGCGCTGGTGATGAAGGCGGGTGGCTATACGTTTATGGATTACGTGAAGGTAGGTTTGCCGTTGCAGATTATCATCGGCGTTGTGATGACCTTCGTTCTTCCGCTCCTGTTTCCTTACTAAGGATTTTTGATATCAAAATAAAAGCCCCCGATGTTTTTCCCGCATTGGGGGCTCTTTTTTTATCGGATTAAATCAGGCTTTTTTATTTTCCCAATTTGGGAGATTTTTTTCTCCAACTGGGCAAGTGATTTTGCGCGCTTTCTGAATCACGATGCAAAGATACAAAATCCCGTTTTGTTAGTTGTGCGATAGCGTGCGATGCCATGCGATAGCGGAACATTTTTCTCCAATCTCTTTTCTTCGTGTTCACGGAAGTTGGGACAGATAGTTTCAGCGATGTTGGACAGTTGTTCCTTATTATAGCCCGAATCGGCAACAAGATAGGTCTTCATACGGCATGATTTCCCCTAATTGAGGGCGGAATACTGAAAAATAGCCCCATTTATCTCCACTTCGAGTATCGGGAAGAGCATCGGAAATAAGGGTTCCTGCATGTCTTTTGATGCCTGAGAGAGCAAAAGTTGCACCTATTCGATGCCTTTTCCCAGCTTTTTCATCGTCGGAGCGGTTGAAATGGGGATATTGTACTTCAAATTCTTAGTCTCTATTTCTACATAATTTATTGATTATGAGCCTTTTAGAGAGAAGTGGGGTTGGGCGGAGCGTTCCAGTTGTTCCAATTATTTTTTTGAGCGTTCCATTCCACCTTCTTATATATAACTATCTATATATTAAGTAGTTATAGAGTCTCTATAAAGGGATATTGTCCTATGAAAACCTATTTGAAACAATTGGAACAACTGGAACGCTTGCCCGAAAATCACTTCTGTTTTGATCCTGTTACCAGCCTCCCCGAAGTCCCCATTTCCTCTAGAAGACCTCGACTCCGTTTTATCTCTTTTCACCTTCGCAATCATCGAAAGTTCGTTTGCGGTTCTCTGTCATCTCTTAATAGTAGTATAGTAGTACCAATATTCCTCTTCTTGAGTTTTCAAGTAACCTATGCCTTGCAGAGTTAAAAGCATTTTAAGTATCTTAATAGGCAAAATCCTATTGTAAAGTGTGAGAAATTAATATTTATTCGTTTGTATTTGGGTAAAAAATGAAAATAAATCCCCTTTCATTTTGTTTTTTGCCAGTTTCTTCGTACCTTTGCGGATGGATTCGGCAGGAGCCGCTTCCAGACATTTTAGTAAAAACAAAGCATTGACTATTATTGTGGTCTTCCGGAAAAAGCGTAGGAAACTTTCTTTCTGAATATACGACCGCACCAATAATGGTTGGCTTCATCTGTGGTAAGCATAGGTGAGCCTCTCGTCAAATATGTAGAGTCGATGTTCATGCCCTATATAGGGTGTGAGCATTCTTATATTGACGGTGGTTCAGACTTTCCTACGCTTGCCACGGAAGACCTAAGAATCGTTCACACCCTTCTTTTGTGTCTCTTTGTGAGTAGCCTGATGATAGTTGGATGCAGCTATTAATAACTATCAGAATATGGCAGACAATATTGATGAACTACATCGAAAAATAAAAGATTTGGAGGGTGAAGTGGCTTATCTTAATGCTCAGTTGAAGCAAGATAACCGTTTTGGACTTCATTGGATAGATGTGCCTGAAGCTTTTGAAGCTGGAGGAGAAAATGCTATTCCGATTCTTGAAGAAGTACCAGATCTTTCCATCACGACAGATGATGGAAAACCTACTCATATACTCATAGAAGGTGATAATTATCATGCTCTTACTTGCCTTAATTATACGCATCAAGGTAAGGTGGATGTAATTTATATTGATCCTCCTTATAATACGGGTAGTGATGGGTTTACGTATAAGGATAAGAGATTCCTAGATAAATATCCTGATGGTACCCAGTTGCCAAAGAATCATCCGTTACGTCATAGTTCTTGGTTGTCGTTTATGGACAAACGAATGAAACTCGCATCTTCTTTGTTGAAAGAAGATGGAGTTATCTATATCAGCATTAATGAAGAAGAATATGCAAATTTAAAGTTGCTGTGTGATAGTGTTTTGGTTATTCTAATTATATTACCACTATCACAATAAAAGTGCGTCATGAGAATAGAATTCTCAAGGGTGATAAACCTATGCACGAAACGACAGAATTGCTTTTGATGTATAGGAAGTCAGACAAGTTTAACATAAGTAAACGTATAGTTGACAATTCTGATCCTAAAGATTATATTTATGAAATTGAGGAGTTGATAGATAATCCGGAAATAATTATGATGGGAGGTAAGAAAGTAAAAGTCTTTCATCCTGGAGAATATCGGATTGTAGAATATGAACCAAGTTTTGAACATCTTAAGAAAATAAATATTCGTGGTTCCATAAAGACGGGTAATAGTTCCGGAAGATTTCACATGAGCTACCTCGAAGAAAGAAATAATGATTTTGGGGTAATTTATAAGGTCCCTAATATGGGGGATGATGGCAGGGATGGTAGATATTTCCTCTCTAGAAGCGATAGTTCTCACGCAAACGGATTTTACTTCCAGGGAGCACCTTTACAGAGAAATGACACAAAAGAAATTCCATATCCTAATTTCTTGGATTTTGAACAAGAGTTCAATCTGGTTGGAACAGAAGGTGGCGTTCCTTTTGATGGCGGAAAGAAGCCGATTGCATTTATACAGTATTTGTTGAAAATAGCTAAAGGTAATAATAAAAATCTTGTTGTTCTAGATTTTTTTGCCGGTAGTGGGTCTACAGGGCATGCATTTTTGGATGGAGGCTATACAGGTCAGGTAATCTTAGTTCAAGCGCCAGAAAAGACTTATGAAATCAAAAAAGGCAAGAAGTTAGCCAAGAACAATTGTAAGGGCGTTTTTAATGCTGGATTCGAAACTATTACACAGATAACAAGAAAACGTATCGAAAATGCTATTGGCGGATATGTGACTGACAAAAAGATTTCGAAAGTATTATTTGAGGAAGAACTGACTCCTACATCATTAAAGAAAGTTCCTGATTATCTTGCAAGGATAAACGAAATAAAGCAGGAAAATGAAAAGTTGTATCATTCGTTTGATGTGCATGTTAAAGATGGGGTGCTTATGCTGCAAGGAGAGATCTCGAAAAAGAAAACTTGTCCGCCTCTCGGCAATTCTCTCAAGTACTATCGCACTTCTTTCGTAGGAACAAGTACGGCTAATCAGGCTACAGACTATGACAAGACAATCCTTGCCCAAAAGGCTGGATGCCTGCTGGCCTTGGCTGAGAATACGCTTTACGAAATGAAGAAAACTGATAGCTATCAAATATTCAAGGACAAAAATCATGATGTATGGACGGCAATCTATTTTAAAGAAGATTATCGCCCGAAATATTTCAACGAATTTGTTCATGAAGTAGAGCAGCTTCAGGGCGTGAAGAATGTATATATTTTCAGTTGGGGCGACGTCGGTTCTTTCGATTCCTATTTCGAATATCTTTCTGGGGTAAATCTGAAGAGCATTCCTCAGCCTATCCTCGATATTTACAAATCTTTAAATGCTTAAGAAAGTATGGAACAGATACCTTTTCAGATAGAAGCCGTTGATAAACTGGTGGCTAATATAAAGCGATTATGGGGACATGGAGATCGCCAGATTCCTGTTGTTCTGAAAGCTCCTACAGGAAGCGGTAAGACTTATATGACTCAGAAGATGATTTGCGAGATGGCAGAACAGCCAGATTGGGATAGAGAGGTGGCTTATGTATGGATTACATTCTCCGACGACCTCGCCATGCAGAGCAAGCATAAGTTTGATGTCTACTTCCCTACGAGTAAGCATGGTCGATTGTTGACGATAGAAGATTTTAGCCTTGGGGCTCTGCAGAAAAACGATGTGCTTTTCATCAACTGGCAAAAACTGGTGAGCGAGAAAGCCGGAAACCGTATATACAGACGACCGGAAAATCCAGATGAGCGACATGAGTAGAGTATACTTCGAGGATTTTGTAGAGAATACCCATGCCAACGGCGTGAAAATAGTATTTATAATCGACGAGTGCCATCTGAATGTAACCGAAGCTGCTAATCGTGACGTGATTAGCAAACTCGACCCGAAAATCTGCATTCATGTCTCTGCTACTCCGCCTCCTGAAGTGATGGTAAAAGCTGCAGATTATGACTCGAATATGGTAATAAAGCATGAAGATGTGGTAGCACAAGGGCTGATTAAGGAGAGCATCGTTACCCAGACGAAAGAGGATTTGGATAAATATCAAGGCGAAGATGAAGATCATGTCCTGCTGAAACTTGCTATCGAAAGCGCAGGGAACTTAAAGCGGAGATTGAGGCCTTCGGCAAAACGTCAATCCGCTAGTTATTATCCAGTTGCCAAATGATGATGAAACCTTGATAGAACAGGGGCAGCCTACCAAGGAAGAGATTACGAAAGAATATCTTATCTCGCAGGGGGTAAAGGCAAACAGAATTGCATCTTGGTTTACTGGTAAGGCTAAGCCTGAGGGGCTGGAACGGAATGATAGCGAATACGAATACCTTCTGTTTAAAACCGCAGCCGGATTTACAGGTTGGGATTGTCCCCGTGCTCAGGTTCTGGTCATGTTTCGTGATATTAAATCTGAAATTTTCAGTACTCAGACCATCGGTAGAATTCTCCGTGTTCCAATCATGCACGAAGAAGTGTCTAAGGTTTTCCGTAATGGTTATCTTTATACCAACTTCTCGCGCAAAGCTGTAACAGAGGCTGATTATGGTGGAATGGGCAACAAGCCAAAAACGCTTATCTCTTACAACAAAGGGGAAGACTACATCATCGACCCGAATCTGATGACAGATATGCTGTCGCGTGTAGATTATGGAGATTTGGGTAAATCGGGTGAATTCCAACAATGTCTGTTTGATACATTCAATCGCTATTTCGGCATTACTGATGAGGATGTGTTTGATGATGTTGTAAAAAGGAAACTAGAAACTAAAGGACTCAACTTGAAGGAAATTTGGCGCATGTGATTGTTTCAGATGCTCAATTCTATGATTACGAAAATATTGGAATCAACCTTAAGGAAGCTAAAGGGGTAGAGCGCGAGTGGAGTAGGAGTGATGTGCAGAAACTCTTTACTTTCACTTTGGTGGAAATCCTGCGTTCGCAATCAGATAATGATTGCAAGGTAGGAAACATCGTGCGTTCTGTACCAACTTTGAAAAGTGCCATACGCTTGTGGTTCAAGTATTATGCTCTGAAGAATGAAGACGAAGATAAATGGTATCGTATTTTCTTGCATGATGCATTAAACGGTTCTGCTTCAAGTATATTCAGACGTCTTATCACAGAAACGCTTAAGGCATACCATCCTTTGCTCGAAGAACAATTACGTAAGCGCAGAGAGGAAAACCGAAAGCGGCAGAGTGTTCCTTTTGTATTGAAGAAGATGTATTCTTATACAGAAGAACATGATGAGTTGACGGAGCAGAAATGCCTGTTGCATCCTTTCTTCTTGGGTCAAAACTATACTGGCAGAAAAACGGAAGAGAGCTTTTACAAGTTTCTTGAGGGTCAGGATGGTATAGAATGGTGGTTTAAGAATGGAGATAGCGGTAAGGATTGGCTTGCCATTCGTTATTTCAGCGAAGAACGCAACGAAGAAGCACTTTTCTATCCCGACTGGATTTTCAAAAAGAAGGATGGTACTATCGGCATCTTTGACACCAAAGGAGGTCAGACGGCTGCATCTAAAGACACGAAAAACAAGGCTGAGGCTTTGCAGAAGCGTCTTTCCATGTTGAACAACTTGGCTGAAGGCAGAATAAATTACGTTGGCGGTATTGTAATAGCTGCTAATGGTATATGGTATTATAATGATAATGAGGAATATGTCTATCAGCCAGGTAGTACAGATGGTTGGAAAATGATGCAGGATATGTTTGATGTGCTTATGGATGGGGACAGCTTGAATGCAGAAATTCTTCATAGCATCTCTCCTTCCGACCGCTTCACCCGTTTTCTCCTCTGTATTCCATTCAGGCTGCCTGTGGTTACTTCGATGAATATGAGGAGCCGGAGGCGGAAGGATGGGTGGATGTATCTTCATTACCTTTCACTCCGAACAGGGAAATGTTCGTGGTTCATGCCAAGGGCAACTCGATGCTGCCGAAAATTAAGGATGGAGACTTATGCGTGTTTGAACGTTATCATGGAGGTTCAAGGGAGGGAGAAATCGTACTCTCGCAGGTAAATGAATATTACGAGGAATATGGCGGAAAATATACCATCAAAAAGTTTTATAGCGAGAAAACTGTGAACGAAGAAGGGGTGGAAGTTCATTCAAAAATAGAACTGCAGCCACTCAATAAAGATGGCTTCCAGACCATAGAAATCCCGGAAGATAATGAAGCCAAGATTGCTACCATCGGCATCTTGAAATACATTATCCGTTAAAGATAAAAGGGCAAGAGCATTACCTTGTCAATATATGATATGATGCTTTTGCCCTTTCTTTCTGTATGTCTTTATTCCACTTTCTTTTATTCCGTTTTATTTATTCCACCTCCTCGCACATCGCATCTCTGCTCCCGGTAAATCACAACGAGCTGATGAAGCTTCGTGGTTT